>ERZ840371.1432-NODE-1432-length-24336-cov-3.476257_pt1 | contig 24336 bp, 25 predicted proteins | sample MGYA00519937_ERZ840371 | MGnify/ENA primary metagenome ERZ840371 (study PRJEB31850, sample SAMEA3708873) | human gut metagenome | biome: human gut; feature: human-associated habitat; material: faeces | place: China | collected 2014 ... | reverse complement strand
AAGTGTCGGTTCCATGGAAGAACCACTCACGCGGGATCGCTGTCCTACAAAGGTTATGATCAAAAAACAGATGCCAAAAACAATAACGATATATAAAAGCAAACTTAAGATCTCATGTGCCGGTGATGTCTGCTCTGCCTGATCCGGTTTTTTTGTACTTTTTTGTTCTTGTGTCATTTTATACTTCCGTCTCTTCCTTTTTTATTTTCTCCGGAAATTCCAGAGAAATCTTGCCGATCGTTCCGCTGCGGAAATCATCGATCACCAGAAGGGCTGCCTTGCTGTAATCCAACTGGTTTCCCTTAGAGCGGCAATTCCGATTTTCAGCGATCTGCTCTAAGAAAGTAAGAACTTCTTTTGTCTCATCGATCTGATAACGCCCTGCCAGAGCCCCCGGATACTTGTCCTTTAAGATCTTGCAGAGTTCTAAGGCGAGTTCTTCTGTCTGCAAAAGTTCATCTTTGATCGAGCCGATGCATGCTAAATGCAGTCCGACCGTCTGATCTTCAAACTTTGGCCATAAGATGCCCGGTGTATCGAGCAACTCGACATTTTTATTGAGGCGTATCCACTGCTTGCCCTTGGTAACGCCCGGCTTATTGCCGGTCTTGGCGCAGGCTTTTCCAGCATAAGAATTGATAAAGGTCGACTTTCCTACATTTGGAATACCTACGACCATAGCACGCACCGGTCGGTTCTTGATCCCTCTCGCCCGGTCTCGTTCGATCTTTTTGGCACAGGCATCCATGACGACCTGTGTCACTTCCTTCATGCCCTTGCGATTGCGGGAATCCAGGGTTACGACAAAATATCCCTTATCCTGAAAATATGTTTTCCAGCCTGCTGTCACCTTAGGGTCTGCCAGATCTGCCTTATTCAGCAAGATCAGTCTTGCCTTCTGCTTGCCCAGTTCGTCTATATCCGGATTGCGGCTGCTCAGGGGAATCCTTGCATCCACCAGTTCGATCACCAGATCGATCAGTTTTATGTCCTCCTGCATCTGTCTTTTTGCCTTGGTCATATGACCCGGGTACCATTGAAATTCCATATCTACTCCTAGTTTACCGGTCCGAATCCCTTGAGGGATAAACAGAACCATACCTTTCCTATCATTTCCTTGCGCGTCACATTGCCAATGGATTCGTAGCGGCTATCCTCACTGTTGTTGACATTGTCACCCAGTACAAAGTACTCATCATCCCCTAAGGTGATCTCCGTCTCAGCCCGTCCGGCATCCTTAATAGACAATCCGGTCTGTTTGAGGTTTGTGGCTGTTCCGTTGACATAAAGTCTACCACTTTTGATCTGCACCGTATCCCCCGGCACCGCCACGATACGCTTGACATTATCGTTGGCACTGGTATTGCCCTTTGGTGTAAAAGCCACGACATCCCCTTTTTTCGGTGACCGGATGTGGTATGCCACACGATCGACCAGCACACTGCCATTTTCCACAACTGCCGGTGCCATGGATTCTCCCGAGCAGGAGATTCTTTTGCCATAGCCTAAGGTAACAAGAAAGGCTAAGGCGATAACGGCTAAGATCTCTGCGATCCAAATACTGACATAGCGGACTTTTTCACCCTGTATCTTGCGACGTCGGCGGCGGAAATTCAGTCCACTTCTACCTGTGCCTATTTTTTTCCCTACCTGCCTCGCCATGCGTATAATCTGTCTTTTATTCATAATTCATCCTATTATCATATCTCATTTATCGGATATATAACAATCCTATATTACTATACACGATATGAAAAAAAAGAACAACCACATTTGTGGTTGCTCTCTTCTGGTCTTACTACTGAACTAATTCTTTAACCTTAGCCTTCTTGCCGATACGATCTCTTAAGTAGTTAAGTTTAGCACGTCTTACCTTACCACGACGTACTACTTCGATCTTCTCTACGTTAGGGCTATGCACTGGCCATGTCTTTTCTACTCCAACACCGTTAGAGAACTTTCTAACAGTAAATGTCTCACGATTGCTTCCACCCTGTCTCTTTAAAACAGTACCTTCGAATACCTGGATTCTTTCACGGTTACCCTCCTTGATCTTAGCGTGTACCCTAACAGTATCACCTACGTGGAACTCGTCTACTTCAGACTTTAACTGTTCTGCTTCAATGTTCTTGATGATTTCATTTGCGTTCATTTTGTGACCTCCTAATTAAATTATCTTGACGTTCTTAATACATGCGTACCAGAGGACCATCTCTTTTCACAACTCGTTGATAATATCATAAACCCGTGCAAAAGGCAAGTATTTATTCTATTTCCTTACATTTTTCTAAAAATTCCCGATCTTATTTTGAAAGATCCGCTGCTGCCAGAAGATCCGGTCGCCTCTCTTTTGTACGAAGCAGGGATTGTTCATGCCGCCAGGCATCCACCTTGGCATGATCTCCGGATAAAAGAATGGCAGGCACCTTCTTGCCATTCCATTCTTCCGGTCTGGAATACTGTGGATACTCTAAGAGATTATTTTCAAAACTCTCCGTCTCTTTGGAGTCTCCATTGGAAAGCACGCCCGGAACCATACGGGAAATAGCATCGACCATGACCATGGCAGGAAGTTCACCACCGGTAAGGACAAAATCCCCAATGGACATATAATCGGTAACAACCTCCTCTAATACCCGTTCATCGACGCCTTCATAATGGCCGCAAAGCAGGATCAGATTTTCCTCCTTAGCCAGTTCCTTTGCATCGTTCTGTACAAAAGTCTTTCCCTGGGGGGTCAGATAAATGGTGCGTACACTGCCTTCCACACGATCGACAACAGACTTCCACGCATCGTAGATCGGCTGCGCCTGCATGACCATGCCCGCACCGCCGCCATAAGGATAATCATCTACTTTACCATGTTTTTCTGTCGTAAAATCTCTGATATTTACTGCTTCGATGGATATTTTTCCCTTCTCAACGGCGCGACCGATAATACTTGTATGCAATCCCTGCATTACCATCTCCGGGAATAAAGTCAAAATGAAAAATTTCACGTGATTACTCCTCATCCAACAGTCCATCCAGCAAATGAACCGTCATTTTTCTCTCGTCATCATTTACCTGTAAAATACAGTCATGAATGGCAGGAATCAAAAGTTCTTTTCCCGACTCCATCTTTACTGCATAGACATCATTTGCCCCTGTTGTAATAACATCTGTCAGTGTACCAAGTACACTTCCATCATCCGTCACAACTGTAAGTCCGATCAGATCTGCAATAAAATACTCATCCTCATCACATGCAACACGATTTTCTTTTGTCACATACAACTTGGCGCCCTTGTACTTTTCTACATCATTGATGCTGTCATAGCCCTTGAACTTTAAGATCACCAGATTTTTCTGTGGTCTCGCCGAGGTCACCTCCAGCGTGATCTGCTCTCGACCGGTATCTAAGATCAGATCTTTCATATTTTTAAAGCGCATCACATCATCCGTCAAAGGAAATACCTTGACCTCGCCCCGGACGCCATGCGTCTGAGTGATCGCGCCCACCTGATACAAATCCATACTTCTCTCCCAAAATTATTCTTTTATATAAGAAGAAATCCCCAACCGCCATACATTCGCATGGCAATTAGGGATCTTAGTCTTATACAATATCTACAACGACTTTTTTATCCGACTTTGAGGCTGCTGCCTTCACTACGGAACGGATTGCTTTTGCAATACGTCCCTGCTTGCCGATTACCTTGCCCATATCTGATGAAGCCACATGTAACTCAACAACAATGGTCTTGTCATTTTCTGTTTCTGTAACAACAACTTCCTCCGGGTAATCTACCAGTGACTTTGCAATTACTTCAACTAATTCTTTCATCACCTAATACCTCGTTCTTTCAATGCCTGTTTTTATGGATTATTTCTCAATACCAGCCTGCTTGAAAATTCTTGCTACAGTCTCTGTTGGCTGTGCTCCGTTAGCGAGCCACTTCTTTGCCAACTCTTCGTTTACATGATATACGGAAGGATCCTGATTTGGATCGTATGTTCCGATCTCCTCGATGCACTTACCATCTCTAGGTGATCTGGAATCTGCTACTACGATTCTGTAGAAAGGATTCTTCTTCTGTCCCATTCTTCTTAATCTAATCTTTACTGCCATTTTGTTTTCCTCCTAAAAAATTAAAAATTATAAATTTATGTTGTTAAAAAGGAAATTTCATTCTTCCTCTTTTACCACCCATCATGCCCGGCATTTTTTTCATCATCTTTTTCGTCTGATCGAACTGTTTGATGAAACGGTTGACTTCTGCAATGTCAACGCCGGCACCTCTTGCCAGTCGCTTTTTACGACTCGGATTCATAAGTTTTGGATTGGCTCTCTCCTCCGGGGTCATCGAAAGGATGATTGCCTCGATGTGTGCCATCTTTTTATCATCAATAGCGCCCTCTAACTGTGAGACCTGCGCACTGTTCATGCCTGGGATCATCCCCGGCATCATACCAAGCACACTGCCGATACCGCCCATTTTCTTCATCTGCGCCATAGAGTCGAGATAATCATTGTAATCAAATTCTGCCTTGCGCATCTTGCGGGATAAGTCCTTTGCCTTTTCCTCATCAATGGATGCCTCTGCCTTTTCGATCAGAGAAAGCACATCACCCATGCCAAGGATACGGGATGCCATACGATCCGGATAAAACTGCTCCAGATCATCCAGTTTCTCTCCCATACCACAGAAAAGGATCGGCTTGCCTGTCACGGCACGAATGGAAAGTGCCGCACCACCTCTGGTATCACCATCTAACTTTGTAAGAACAACGCCATCAATACCGATCTTCTCATCGAAAGTACCTGCTACATTGACAGCATCCTGTCCGGTCATGGCATCGACAACCAAAAGCGTCTGTGCCACATCTACGGATTCCTTGATCTCTACCAACTCATCCATCATGCCCTCATCGATATGCAGTCGACCTGCAGTATCGAAGATCACAACATTAAAGCCGTTTTTCTTTGCATGCTCGATGGATGCCTTTGCGATATCTGCCGGCTTGTTCTTGTCTCCCATGGAAAATACCGGTACACCCTGCTTTTCCCCGTTGATCTGTAACTGGGTAATGGCAGCCGGACGATATACATCACAAGCAACCAAGAGCGGCTTCTTGCCTTTTTTCTTTACATGACCTGCTAACTTGGCAGTCGTAGTCGTTTTACCGGCGCCCTGCAGACCTACCATCATGATGACCGTAATCTGCTGTCCCGGACGATAAGCAATCTCCGTCGTCTCAGATCCCATCAGATTCGTAAGTTCTTCATTTACGATCTTGATGACCATCTGTCCCGGATTCAGACCGTTCATGACATCCGCACCGATCGCACGCTCCTGCACTGTCTTGACAAAGTTCTTTACGACTTTGAAATTGACATCTGCTTCTAAGAGTGCCATCTTGACTTCCTTAAGAGCAGCCTTGACATCTTCCTCGCTCAGACGTCCCTTACCACGAAGGTTCTTGAATACATTTTGTAGTTTGTCTGAAAGACTCTCAAATGCCATCTTATAACTCCTCTAGGATATCGTTGGATATGATTGTGATCTGTGCTAAGATCTCTTCCACAGAATGTTGATCGGTAGTGTGGACCAAAGTATCGATCGTCCTCACTTTGTCTCTGATATGAACAAACTTTTCAATCAGATGTAACTTGTCCTCATATTCTTCTAATGTTCGAGTGGATCGCTTGATCACATCATGCACCGCCTGACGACTGATGCCTCGATCGGCTGCGATCTCTCCCAAAGACAGGTCATTTAGTACGAAATCTTCATAGATGCTTCTCTGATGATCGTTTAAAAGTTCACCATAGAAATCATAAAGATCTCCCTGCTCAATCTTATCGTTCATATCATCACCTCGTATAATATACTATAGCAAAAAGCAGGTGTCAAGTATTTTTTCTTGACACCTGCTTGTATTTTTTATATTTCGCTCTTACAAACTCGTTCTCACAATCTTTGGCTGATAACCGCCCTTTTCAAGGGCATCTAAAATCTGGTTCTTATGATCTGTGCCAAATGCCTCCAAGGTGATGCGAAGTTCTACGGCTGCGTTACGGTTGGTCGTTACAAACTGGTTATGCTCCAATTTGATGACATTGCCCTGTACCCCTGCGATCGTCTCTGCGACTCTTGCAAGTTCTCCCGGCTTGTCCGGAAGCAGTACGGATACAGAAAAGATACGGTCTCTAAAGATCAAGCCCTGCTGAACGACAGATGACATGGTGATGACATCCATATTACCGCCACTAAGGATAGAAACCACACGCTTGCCTTTGACATTTAATTTGTTTAAGGCTGCCACGGTAAGCAGTCCGGAATTTTCTACGACCATCTTGTGGTTTTCTACCATATCCAGAAAGGCTGCGATCAGTTCATCATCCTCAACTGTGATGATATCATCCAAATTTTTCTGGATATATGGGAAAATATTGCTTCCCGGTGTCTTTACAGCTGTACCATCTGCGATCGTATTGACCGTCGGAAGGGTTGTAACTTTTCCGTTGTTGATGGATGCCTGCATGCAATTTGCCCCTGCCGGCTCTACACCGATCACCTTGATCTTTGGATTTAAAAGTTTTGCCAGTGTTGATACACCGGTAGCAAGTCCGCCGCCACCGATCGGAACCAGGATATATTCTACCAGCGGTAACTCCTTAAAAATCTCCATAGCGATCGTACCCTGTCCTGTTGCAACTGCCAGATCATCAAAAGGATGGATAAAGGTATATCCATGCTCATCTGCCAGTTCGTAAGCCTTTGCGCATGCCTCATCATAGACATCGCCATAAAGGACAACTTCTGCCCCTAAATTCTTGGTACGGTTTACCTTGATGAGCGGTGTTGTGGTCGGCATAACGATCGTTGCCTTTGCTCCAAATTTCTTTGCGGCATATGCAACACCCTGCGCATGGTTACCTGCAGACGCTGTGATCAGTCCCTTCTTTCTTTCCTCTGCTGTCAGTGTGCTGATCTTATAATAAGCGCCTCTTACCTTATAAGCCCCGGTCAACTGCATATTTTCCGGTTTCAGATAAATGCTGTTACCACACTTTTCACTCAGAAAATCACTGTAGATCAACTTTGTCTCCAAAGTAACTTCGCTGACGATCTTACTTGCTTCTTCAAACTTGTCTAATGTCAACATCTTTTTCTCCTTTACTGTTCTTCTGTATAAAACAATGCATTCACAAATTCTTCTGCATTAAACTTCTCTAAATCCTCAATCGACTCACCGACACCAATATACTTGACCGGTATGCCAAGTTCTGCCTGGATCGCCACCGCGATACCACCCTTGGCTGTACCGTCCAACTTGGTAAGCACGATACCGCTTAGATCAGTGACCTCCGAGAACTCCTTTGCCTGATTGAGCGCATTTTGTCCGGTCGTACCATCTAAGACAACCAAAGTCTCCCGATAAGCCTCCGGGAACTCGCGGTCAACAATATTGTTGATCTTCCGCAGTTCTTCCATGAGATTTTTCTTATTATGAAGTCTGCCTGCGGTATCGATCAGGAGCACATCACACCCTCTTGCCTTTGCCGCAGATACAGCATCATAGACAACGGAGGCCGGATCAGAGCCTTCCTGTCCGCCGATCATATCCACCTGGGAACGGTTTGCCCATTCTTTCAACTGCTGACCTGCCGCCGCACGGAAAGTGTCCGCTGCTGCCAGAAGAACCTTTTTATTCTGTGCGCGCAACTTGGCTGCCAATTTACCGATCGTGGTCGTCTTGCCCACACCATTGACACCGACCACCAAAACGACCGAGGTACGGTTTTCAAATTCATATGCCGCCTCACCGATATCCATCTGCTGTCGGATGCTCTCTATAAGCAGTTCCTTACACTCTGCCGGCTCTTTGATCTTTTGTTCTTTGACCTTGCGCTTTAAATCTTCTAAGATATTTTCCGTTGTGGTAACACCAATATCACCCATGATCAGGATCTCTTCGAGTTCCTCATAAAACTCATCATCAATATTGGTAAAGCCCCGGAAAATATAGTCCATGTTTTTGACAAAATTATCTCTGGTCTTTGTAAGTCCTGCCAGTAATCGTTTGAAAAATCCGCCTTCTGCCATTTTTTCTCTCCTTATGCATCCAAATCATTTTCGATCAGGTTGACGGATACCAGTGCAGATACACCCTTTTCCTGCATGGTAATACCATAGAGTCTGTCTGCCGCATTCATCGTACCTCTTCTATGAGTAATGATAATAAACTGCGTGTTCTTCGTCAACTTATGTAAATAATTTGCAAAACGTCCTACATTCGAGTCATCCAGTGCCGCCTCGATCTCGTCCAAGAGACAGAATGGTGACGGTTTTAAGTTCTGGATGGCAAAAAGAAGCGCGATCGCCGTCAGTGACTTCTCTCCACCAGATAACTGCATCATATTCTGCAGTTTCTTGCCTGGCGGTTGTGCGATGATACGGATGCCAGTCTCAAGGATATCCTCACCCTCGACCAATTCCAGTGTACCCTTGCCTCCGCCAAAGAGTTCTTTAAATGCCTTATCAAACTCTCTTTGGATATCGGCAAAACCTTCCGTGAACTGTTTGCGCATACCCTCGTCCAGATCGTCGATAATGCCCATCAAAGTCTGTTCTGCCTCAACCAGATCGTCATGCTGTCCCTTTAAGAAATTGTATCGTTCCGATACTTCCTTATATTCCTCGATCGCATTGACATTAACATTTCCCATGCGACGGATCTCATCCTTGACACCGGATGTTGCCCTTCGCATCTCATCCAAATTATCATATTCCGGATCGCGGAGTTTTTCTGCCCCACGCTGGGTCAGTTCATATTCTTCCCACATATAGGTGTTCTGATAATTGATGGCTTCTTCCAACTTTTCACGCTGTGAATTCAAGCGGTAGATTTCTTTATCCAAAGCAGAAATGCGGTCTGCGATCTCTTCTCTCTGTCCGAAAAATCCCTTGTATTCCTGGTTCATGGCATCCTTTTGTTCCAAGGCTTCTTTCAGACGTTTTTCCAGTGTTGCGAAGTTGTCATCGCTGGCGATCATGGTCTTTTTGATTTCTTCAATATCGCCGCGTTTTTTATTGGCATCTTCCTTGCCATTTTGGGCTTCTTCTACCAGACGAACGATATCGGCTTCCTTCTTCTCGATCTCGCTTGCGACACGCTGGCAGTTTTCCATGACAAAAGTAACTTTTTGTCTGGCACTGGCTTCTTCGATCTGTGCCTCGGAAACATTGCGGGCTGCCGATGTCTCCATATAGGTCTTTTCATCCAAAAGTTTCTGATATTCCTCGGTCTGCTCTTTTAAGGATTGTTCCTTTTGGGCAGCTTCGCTACGCTCGCGCTCGATCTCTTTCTTGCCGGCAGCGATGTCACGCAACTGACGCTCCATCTCCTCGCTCTCGGTATTCAGACTGGAGAAAGCATTCTGGCTTTCGGACTTCTGCTCCTGCACACGCTGCAAATGGATCTGCGCCGTGTTGCAGGCAAGTGCATTTTTCTCCATCTCGCTGCGGTTTTCTTCGCGGTCTGCCTCCAAGAGCGCCTGTGCGGTTTCAATCTCTGCGATGCGGTCCTTTGCTGCCTTTTTTTCATCCCGCAGGGATGCCAGTTTCTTTTCCAGATCATCAATCTCACGGTTTCTTCCTAAGAGATTGCTGTTGTTCTTGAAACGTCCACCGGAAAGAGATCCGCCCGGACTGAAATACTCGCCTTCGAGTGTAACGATATGTAAAGAATAATGATTCTTCTTTGCCAATGCGATACCATGATCGACCGTATCGACCACGATCACACGTCCCAACAGATAAGAAAGAACATTGGCATACTCTGCATCTGCCTCCACCAATTCGTTGGCAAGCCCCAGCACACCCGTATCGGATAAAATGCTCTTATCCTTGGCAAAGCCCTTGCCGGAAACGCTGGTCAGTGGCAGGAAAGTCGCACGTCCCAGACGATTTTCTTTCAGATAAGTGATCATCTTTTTGGCGGTTGCCTCATCCTTGGTCACGATATTTTGGATATTACCGCTAAGTGCCGTCTCAATGGCAATCTCATACTTTTTCTCTACATGGATCAGATCGGAAACAACACCAATGATGCCCGGATTGCTGTCCTTTTGCTCCATGACCTTGCGGATACTGTTGCCGTAGCCGTCATAGCGCTCGGCAATATTCTTTAAAGCCTCCAACTTGGAAGATAATTTATTATAGTCATCCTGACTGCTTGTCAGACGGTTCTGGGCTTCCCTGCGCTTGTTCTTCCACTCAACCGCCTTATGTCCGTATTCTTCTTCCTTATGCTTGCTGGCATCTAAGGCAGACTTGGCGTCTTCATATTCCTTCTGGCAACACTTTAGTCTTTCATTCAGATCTTCTTCCTCTGTCTTACGCTGTAAGAGGCGCTGGTTGAGTTGTGCCTTGCGGATATTGATCTGCTCCAACATGGTATCCAGACGCTGCTCTTTGGATTGGATGGTTCCCTTGCTATTTAAAAGTTCCATCATAGCCTGATTGTTCTGCTCGATCCCATCCGTGTATTTCTTGATGTCTGCCTGCAAGTCATCATTGAACTTACGCACAGAAGCAAGACGTCTTTCTACTTCTTCCAACTGCTCCTGCAACTGGGCTTTTTCAGTCTCGTAGGCATCTTTTTGACGGATATATTCTTTCTTTTCCGCCTCTAAGGCACCCTTTCTTTCCGAAAGATTCTCATCAGCACTCTCCGCAAAACGGATCTGTTCTTCCAAAATGCGGATCTGGTTTTCCAGTTTGCCCTTCATCAGCGTTGTATTGCTCTGTTCCTCACGGATACCCTGAATCTGCTCATCCATGGCATTTAATCCTTCTTCCAGAGATGCATACTGGTCTTTGATCTTTTCCTGCTTGTCCTTATTTTCCGTCATCTGCGTTTCGGCGATCTGATAATTTTTCTCGATCTCGGAAAGACGACGGTTCATATCTTGAATCTCAAGCAAAAACATATTGACTTCTAAGGTCTTTAACTCCTCTTTTTTCTTTAAGAAAAGTTTAGCATTCTCTGCCTGACGCTCCAAGGGTCCTACCTGACGCTCCAATTCGGATAAAATATCATTGACACGCACCAGATTTTCCCGCTCATGTTCCAGTTTTTTGACTGTTGCGGCTTTGCGCTTTTTAAACTTAACAATGCCGACCGCCTCATCAAAAAGTTCACGGCGTTCCTCCGGCTTGCCACTCAGGATCCTCTCGATCTGTCCCTGACCAATGATGGAATAACCTTCCTTACCGATACCGGTATCATAGAAAAGTTCATTGACATCTTTCAGACGGCAAGGCGAACCGTTGAGCAGATATTCACTCTCACCCGAACGGTAGACACGTCTGGCGATCGTCACTTCCTCATAATCAATCGGAAGCAGATGATCCGAGTTGTCCATCGTGATCGCTACATAAGCATAACTGAGCGGCTTACGGTTCTCTGTTCCTGCAAAGATAACGTCCTGCATGCTCGCACCACGCAACTGCTTGGCACTTTGTTCACCAAGTACCCAGCGGACCGCATCGGAAACATTACTCTTTCCACTGCCATTCGGTCCTACAATGCCGGTGATGCCGTTATGAAAATCAAATACGATCTTATTTGCGAAGGACTTGAATCCATACATTTCAATGCTTTTTAAATACATATTCTTCCCCAAAAACTTTCTATTTGTTCTGACTCTCCTGCTGCCTTAAATACAAGAGTCCATGATAAGCGGCTTCCTGCTCGGCTGCCTTTTTCGTACCGCCGCTGCCGTCGCCCAATTTGTGATCTCCCACCGTCACATCCACATGGAATACTTTGGCGTGATCCGGTCCGCTCTCTCCCAGAAGATGATAGGTCACATTCTGGTGGAACTTTGCCTGACACACTTCCTGTAAAATGGTCTTGCTGTCATAAAACATGCGCTTGTGCTCAATATCCGTCATGATATAACGGAGCACAAAGGCTTTGGCAGCGTCAAAACCGCCATCCAAAAAGATAGCACCGATCACTGCCTCCAAGGCATCTGACAAGACCGATTTGCGGGTCCTGCCCCCTGTCATGTCCTCTCCTTTGCCCAGATAGATATAAGATCCCAAATCGATCTCTTTGGTACAATAGGCAAGAGTCGGTTCACAGACCATACTTGCACGAAGTCTCGTAAGATCTCCTTCTGGCAGATCCCTGTAATTCAAAAACAAAAATTCACTGGAAACAGCCTCAAGCACAGCATCGCCCAAAAATTCCAACCGTTCGTTGTCGGATAACTTTTTCATATGCTTTTCATTCGCATAAGAACTGTGGGTCAGTGCCTGGCGCAATAAACTTTCGTTTTCAAACTCATATCCTATTACTTCCTGAAACTCTTTGATTGTCTTCACTTTTTTCTCCTTAACAGAGCAAAAGCCCTTGAACCAAGGGCTTTTGTCATCTAACATTCTGTTCGATTAACCAACCGTCTTTTTGATCAATTCTACAGCATCGCCAACGGTCACGATCTTTTCAGCCTCTTCTACATTCACTTCAATGTCAAGTTCTTCTTCAATTCCCATAATAATCTGGAAAACATCAAGTGAATCTGCTCCAAGATCATCCACAAATGTGGTATCCATTGTGATCTCTGCCTGATCTACATTCAAGACCTCGGCAATGACCTTTCTCAGCATTTCTAATTCCATCTCGAATTACCTCCTCTATTCTGTCTTATCTCCCACGCAAATGTTTGCTTGTATTTTACCACTAATATCCTGTTCTTTAAAGGACACACATTGAATAATTGAATTTTTGATCTCTTTTGCTTTGGAACTGCCGTGGGTCTTAACGACCAGCCCCTTCAAACCCAAAAGCGGTGCTCCGCCATATGCGGATGCATCAAATGCCTTCAAGGTGTTCTTCAAAGCCGGCAAAGCCAGTGCCGCTCCGATCTTGCTCCTTAAGGTACTCATCAAACCTGTCTTTATAACACCGATCAGTGTCGAACTGAGTCCCTCGTATAATTTCAAGATCACATTGCCCACAAATGCCTCACAGACAATGACATCCGCCTGTCCCGACGGAATATCTCTCGCCTCAATACTTCCTATAAAATTGATGTCCTTACATTCTTTTAATAAAGGATAGGTCTCCTTGACTAAAGCATTTCCTTTTTCTTCCTCAGCGCCAATATTGACAATGGCAACTTTCGGATTCGGGATACCTACGACATGCTCCATGTAGATCGATCCCATACGCGCAAACTGTACCAGATGGGAAGATCTCGCATCCACATTGGCTCCACAATCGATCAGAAGCGATACGCCTTTCTTGGTCGGTATCAATGGTGCCAAAGGTGCACGTTCTACGCCCTTGATCTTACCAACGATCACTTGTCCGCCCACTAAGACCGCCCCGGAACTGCCTGCGGAAACAAAGCCATCCGCCTTGCCTTCCTTGACCAGTTTTAATGCCACAACGATCGATGAATCTTTCTTTTTGCGTATTGCCATAACCGGTGGTTCTGCTGTCTCGATAACCTGACTTGCCGGCACGACCTCGATGCGGTCTGTCGGATAGGTGTATTTGGTCAGTTCTGCCTGAACCACATCTGCAAGCCCCACCAAAAGGACTTTGATGTCTTCCCGCTCCTTGACTGCCTCTACACATCCCTTGACGATCTCTACCGGCGCGTTATCACCACCCATAGCATCTACTGCTACGACTTTTATATTATCCATGATACGCCTTCCTCCTATGCATAAAAAATGCATCATAAGAAAAATATACTATAAGTGTACCTATAAATCAACACCAAATCTCCCCAGAAAAAGAGCAAAAAAATAAGGCTTTCCGAAATTGGAAAGCCTCCTGTTTCATCTTAGTCCTGAGCGATGATCTCTTTCTTATTGTAGGAACCGCAGTTCTTACAAACTCTATGTGGAACCATTAACTCTCCACACTTGCTACATTTTACTAATGTAGGAGCTGTCATCTTCCAGTTTGCTCTTCTCTTATCTCTTCTACCCTTAGAAGACTTATTCTTTGGACAAATTGACATATCGGGTCACACCTCCTTAAATTCATTAAAGATATCTTGGAACTTTGCCATTCTTGGATCTATTACCTGACGATCACATCCGCAGTCCTGCTGGTTCAAATTCTGACCACACACCGGGCAAATACCCTTGCAATCATCCTTACACAAGACTTTTGTCGGCCAGTTCACCAAGATTTCGTCATAAATCAGTCTGTCAACATCTAACTCATGTTCCTCCAGAAAGGTATTTTCCTCGTCCTCTGCAAATTGCACATGACCATCTGCAAGCATAACCTTGCGATCAATGGCAATCTGGAGTGTAACATCGACATCCGACAGACATCGATCACACGGAACTACCACATCCAGAGTAGTGTCACCTGAAATCAATAATTGCTTATTGTTATCATTTGTCAGACATATACTGAATGGCTTAATGTCGGTAATAGGAAATCTTCCTCCGCTCACAGAAACTTCTGACATCTCTGTTGTAACAGGTATCTCCCGTTTCTTATCGGCTGTAGAAATGACATCTAAAATATCAAACTTCATAGTCTCTCCTATTCACACTCAAACTATTATACATAGACGTCAGGCGCTTGTCAACAACTTTTTCGCCCTATTTCTTATTTTACAAGTGCTACCGTTTCTCTTGCAATAGCAAGTTCTTCGTTGGTAGGGATCACGCATACCTTAACCTTGCTGTCCGGTGTAGATAAGGTAACTTCATCACCGAAAGTCTTAAGGTTGGTCTCCTCATCAATAGCGATACCAAGATAACCTAAGTATTCGCATACCTTGCGGCGGACAAGTGCAACATTTTCACCGATACCGGCGGTAAATGCGATGGCATCCACACCATTCATGGCTGCTACATAAGAACCGATGTATTTTGCTACACGATAACAGAATACTTCAACAGCGTCTGCTGCCAACTGGTTGCCAGCCTTGATCTCAGCCTGCAGATCACGGAAGTCGCTGGATCCGCCCTTTGTCATACCGGAAAGACCGGACTTCTTATTTAATACAGTAACCATCTCTTCGATGTTTAAGTTTTCTTTCTTTGCGATGAACTCCATGATTGCCGGATCAATATCACCAGAACGGGTTCCCATGACAAGACCTTCAAGCGGGGTCAGTCCCATGGAAGTGTCTACACACTCGCCGTTTAAAACAGCACTGATAGATGCGCCGTTTCCAAGGTGTGCTACGATGATCTTGGAATTTTTCAGATCCATGTCTAAGTACTCTGCACATCTCTTAGATACGAAACTATGGCTGGTTCCGTGGAAACCATAACGTCTTACTGCATACTTCTCATAATATTCATATGGAAGTCCGTACAGATAAGCCTTTCTCGGCATGGTCTGATGGAAAGCAGTATCAAAAACACCTACCATAGGTACGTTTGGCATAAGTTCCTTGCAGGCATTGATACCGATCAGGTTTGCCGGATTATGCAGCGGTGCAAGATCATTACACTCTTCGATGGTCTTTAATACTTCATCGGTAAGTACAACGGAAGATGCGAACTTTTCTCCGCCATGTACGACACGGTGTCCAACGGCATCAATCTCCTCCAGGCTCTTGATCGCGCCTGTCTTGTCGTTGATAAGTGCCTCGATCACAAGTTGGATTGCCTGCTTATGTGTTGGCATATCTGTCTCAGTGATCTCCTTATCCAGACCGGTCTTCTGATATACAAGTCTGCCGTCAATACCGATACGTTCACAAAGTCCCTTTGCAAGTACAGATTCGCTTTCAGAATCAATGAGCTGATACTTCAAAGAAGAACTTCCACAGTTGATAACTAAAATATTCATCGTTTATCTCTCCATTTCTTATTTCCTTTTCTTGGGACAAGCCCAAACTTAAATCTATTATACTATCAAATATTTTTTGGTACAAGATACCAGTATGGATTTATTTAAGTTCAATCTGCATGGCAGAATATGATTTGTCGCTTGTCGCCCGATCGCCTTTATGCTATCGTTTTAATATCAATATTGCATTTATCTTCAAGGAGACCATACATGAAAGTCGTAGGCATCATTGCAGAATACAATCCATTCCATAAAGGACATGCATACCAGATCCGTTATGCCAAAGAAAGGCTCGGCGCAGACTATGTGATCGTTGCTATGAGCGGTCCTTTTACCCAGCGTGGCACGCCGGCACTTTTTGACAAGTACAGCCGGGCAGGCCATGCCCTTGCCTGCGGTGCCGACCTGGTCTTGGAACTTCCGGTCGTCTATGCGACCGCCAGTGCCCAGGTCTTTGCTACCGGCGGTGTGGCTCTTTTGCAAAATGCAGGGCTGGTGGATACCCTCTTATTCGGCAGCGAATGTCCTGATCTTGCGGCTTTAAAAAATATTGCAGACAGGCTATCTGAAGAATCCCCTGCCTATCAGGCGCTCCTGCGCCAGGCTTTGCAGGAGGGATCCTCCTATGCTGCTGCCCGCGCAAAAGCCATAGAAAATCCTGCCTATGCCGAGATCTTAGCCCAGCCCAACAATATCTTAGCCATAGAATATCTAGGGGCTCTCTCCCGCTTAGATTCTTCCATGACACCCCTTTGTCTGCAAAGACAGGGTGCCGGCTATCACGAAACCTCTCTGGATGAGGACATGGCATCCGCCTCCGGCCTCCGGCATTTTCTGGCAGACCATCCGCAGATGAGCGACCAGGAACTTGCCCTGCTTTTAGACCAGATTCCGGAAGCCTTGCATGCTTCTGTGAAAGAATTGATCCATGACGGACAATTTCTTTTTGCAGATGACACTTCGCTTCTGTTGCACTATGCATTGACGGAAACGCAGGACTTTACAGAGATCGCCGATTCTAATTTTGATATTTCGAATAAAATCTTGCAGAATCGACATTTATTTGCAAGTTTTCATTCTTTCTGTCAACTGTTAAAATCCAAAGATCTTGCCTATAGCAGGATCTCCCGCGTTTTATGCCATATTCTTTTGGATATAAAAAAGCAGGATATGCTCCTGCCAAACGATACTTGCCCTCTCGATGCAAAAGAACTGGCGCCATATCTACGCATCTTAGGTTTTTCAGATAATGGTCGTCCTTTATTAAAACAGATCAAAAAAAACGGAACTGTTCCTCTAATCACAAGCCCCCAGAATGCCAAGGGACTCCTCTCACCGGAGGCCATGCACCTTTTGGATAAGGACATCTTTGCATCGGATGTTTATCGCATGATGCTTTCCAATAAGACCGGACAGTTTTTTCCAAACGAATATACCAGAAAGTTTTCATAAAAAGGGGACACTCCTTATGGCAAAAGGAACGTCCCCACTGAAAAATTTCTGATTAGTGATGGAAAAGACGGATGCCGGTAAACGCCATCGTCATACCATATTTGTTACAGGTTGCGATCACATGATCGTCGCGGATAGATCCGCCCGGCTGTGCAACATATGCCACACCGCTCTTATGGGCTCTTTCGATATTATCCCCAAATGGGAAGAAGGCGTCGGATCCTAAAGCAACGCCTGTGTTCTTATCCAGCCATGCTCTCTTTTCTTCTCTGGTAAAGACCTCCGGTTTTACCTTAAAGATCTTTTCCCATTCGCCATCCGCAAGCACATCCATATAATCCTCGCCGATATACAGATCAATGGCATTATCTCTATCTGCACGACGGATACCGTCTACAAATTGCAGTCCCAGCACCTGTGGAGACTGGCGCAGCCACCAGTTATCTGCCTTGCTTCCTGCCAGACGTGTGCAGTGGATACGTGACTGCTGACCGGCTCCGATACCGATTGCCTGTCCGTCCTTTGCGTAGCATACAGAGTTGGACTGAGTGTATTTCAAAGTGATCATGGCAAGTGCCAGATCGATCTTTGCCTGCTCCGGAAGTTCCTTATTTTCGGTCACGATATTGGAGAAGAAATCGTCATCAATGACCAGTTCATTTCTTCCCTGCTCAAACGTAACGCCAAAGACTTCTTTTCTCTCGATCTTCTTTGGCTCATAATCCGGGTCGATCTCGATCACATTATAATTGCCCTTTTTCTTTTGCTTTAAGATCTCCAACGCCTCATCCGTATAGCCCGGTGCGATGACACCGTCAGACACCTCTCGCTTGATCAAAAGTGCGGTTGCCTTGTCACATACATCGGACAATGAAATAAAATCGCCGAAAGATGACATACGGTCAGCCCCTCTGGCTCTGGCATAGGCATTGGCAAGTGGGGTAAATTCCATATCCATATCGTCTACCCAGTAGATTTTTCGCTCTACGTCAGAAAGCGGCAGTCCTACGGCTGCGCCCGCCGGAGAAACATGTTTAAAAGATGTTGCTGCAGCAAGACCTGTTGCACGCTTTAATTCTCTGACTAACTGCCAGCCATTAAAAGCATCCAAGAAATTGATATATCCCGGCTTACCGCAAAGCACCTTGATCGGCAGTTCGCCCTCTTCCATATAGATACGTGATGGTTTCTGATTTGGATTGCATCCATATTTTAATTCTAATTCCTGCATATTTTCGTCCCCTTTATATAATCAATACTATCTACTTGTTCTTGTTGATGATCTTTGACTCATATTTTCCTGTTGCAATATCGATATAACGAACAAACAGAGAAACTTTATTGTCCTCATTTAAAGACTTCCAGATCTTGTCTGCAAAAGCATCCATATCGTCTTCGATGGCAACCAGTTTCGGCTCTCCTTCAAAACTCGGAAGTGGATTGCCGTCACACTTGTAAGTATGGATAAAATGTCCCTCGCCTGCGACCGGATTTTCATAGGCAAAGGTATAACGATTACAGGCATCCGGATTGCCATTGTTACTCTTTAAAATAGACATGGCGTAATTGTATTTTCCGTCCTTGATATGCATGATACCTGAAATTCTAGGAGTGTAGTTTGGTCCGTCCGGCTCAAATTCTCTGGTACGCAGGGACTGCTCAAATGTCATCTGCTTGTCCATGAGTTCATAGATCGTATCTGTCTGGTCGCCATTGGTAACGATGGTCTTGTTGCCAAGCACGCGGACAGGCGCATAGATGATCAGGCTTGGATCACTCAACTTGGATGGATCAAATGCCTGTGTGCGAATGCCTTCTCCGTCCTCTACAAATACACGATTACGGCTGTTCTCACTTCTTCCCATGATAAAATAAGCTGTTACCGCTTTGCTTCCGTCGGCAGACTTTCCGATGATGATCCCTCTTCCGGGATAAGAATTGCTCTGCAGTTCTTTTTCAATAGATAACATTTCCATGCTTCAATCTCCTTTTATAACTTGTACTTATGTTTGCACATTCATTTATCACTATTTATTATAACTCATAATACCACTATATTTCCAGTCTTTCTGTAAATTTTTTTCAAGTTCTTTTAAAACATCATTTTCAAGACCACTGTTCCATGGTAAAATGTTAGTAAAATAACAATTCAAATTTGGGGATTATTTACAAAAGAGAGGTTTTACTTCATGAGTAGAAACAGAAAAATGGATTTTGCAGCCGGGATACAGGATGGCATTCCCATCTGTCTCGGTTATATTGCGGTATCATTTACCTTTGGTATCATGGCAAAAAATGCAGGACTTTCCACTTGGGAAGCTGTTCTGATTTCCCTTACAAACCTGACCAGCGCCGGGCAATTTGCTGGTCTGTCACTGATTACGGCATCCGCATCCTATTTTGAAATGGCATTCACCCAGCTCATCATCAATCTCAGATATTCGCTGATGTCCTGTGCCCTTTCACAGAAAATTGATAACCACTATCCTTTTTTCCACCGTTTTCTTATCGCATACGGTGTAACGGATGAAGTCTTCGGCGTATCCGTATCCCGCCCCGGAAGGATTACTCCATGGTATTCTTACGGTGTGATGGCACTTGCCGCACCTGGCTGGACACTTGGCACTTTCCTCGGAGTAGTATCAGGAAATATCCTGCCTGACCGGATCGTTAGCGCACTGAGCGTTGCATTATATGGAATGTTTATCGCAATCATTATTCCTCCGGCACATGATAACAGGATCATCGGAACCATTGTCTTGATTTCCATGGCAGCAAGCTTCCTTTTCACAAAGGCTCCTGTGCTATGCCAGATTTCTTCTGGCTTCCGAATCATTATCCTTACGATTCTGATTGCCGGAATCGCAGCGTATTTCTTCCCTGTAAAAGAAGAAACAAATCCAGAAGATAAGGAGGATTCTTCCGTTGAAGCATAATCTATATATGTATATCTTTGTCATGGCAGCCGTCACCTATCTGATCCGTATGCTGCCACTGACGCTGATCAGGAAAGAGATCAAAAATACTTTTATAAAATCTTTTTTATATTATGTACCTTATGTAACTCTGGCTGTTATGACCTTTCCGGCTATTCTGACAGCCACCGCCAATATCTGGTCTGCCGCCATTGGTTTTGCGATTGCACTGATTCTTGCATGGAACAGAAAAAGTCTGATCTGTGTTTCCCTTTTTTCATGTGCCGGCGTATTTCTTGTTGAATTATTAACCGGACTGTAGACTGTAAGAGAGATGATCTGAATAAAGGAGGCTTTCTTATGTGGACCAAAAGTTTTTCACGTTATACCCGCATTTTGCTGGTCAGCGCTGCTGTTATCATTGGCGCACAGATCAGCATCTCGCTTTTTGAAAGCGATTTTCGTGTTTCCATCGGAATTTTTGGCATTTTCATGTCTCTGATCCTTTTTGGGAAATATCCGGTTCTTCCGGTCACAATGATAAGTGCCCTCTGTGTTTTCTTTTCCCGTACGCTGATGCACTGGCTTCGCTTTGGCAGCTGGAATCCACAGAGCTATTTTCCGGAAATGTTTTTCTATCTGGTCTACGGAGTCCTTTTTTTCCTCTACTGCCGTAAAAATGACTATGAACTTTCGACGTATTCCCTACCCTGGATGTTTCTTTTTGACTATCTGGCAAATATAACAGAACTGCTGTCCCGTATGGGTATGGACGCTTTTTCTTTTCAGTCCCAGGCAGGCGTCCTTCTGGTTGCGCTTCTGCGTACTGCACTTGCGGGTCTTTTCCTGTTCTGTCTCAGCCATTACAAGTTCAGTCTCCTGAGTGCTGAACATGCACGGAGATACCAGAACCTTCTTCTTTTGATTTCTGAGCTTAACGGCGAAGTTGTTCTGATGCAGAAAGGCACACATATGATAGAGGACACCATGAGCACCGCATACCGCCTTTACCACGATATGAGTGAACGGAATATAGACGAATTCCTCACCCGCACCGCACTTCAGATTGCACGTGATGTCCACGAGATCAAAAAAGACTACAATCTGATCGTAAGAGGACTTTCCTCTTCAATGGAATTAAATTCTGAAAATGACGGAATGAGCCTGGATGATATCCTCACCATTCTGAAAAGCAGCCTGGATGCATCCCTTCCAAAAGGGAAACGACTTTCTTTTAATATACAGCTGGAAGAAAATCTTTATACACAGAACCATTATCTTCTGCTCTCAATCTTCCGCAATCTTTTCAACAATGCGATTGAAGCAGCAGACGGAAATCCGGTCGAGCTTTCTGTCCGTCAATCCTCCACGGATTCTTCTTATGTTATTGAAGTTGAAGATCATGGACCCGGAATTGATCCGGAGGATATGGAACAAATTTTTGAACCGGGTTTTTCCACAAAGATCAATTACGAAACCGGCGAAGTCAATCGGGGACTTGGCCTTAGCCTGGTAAAGGATTTTATCGAATTCCGCCTAGGCGGAACCATCCGGGTAACTTCCGTTCCCGGAAAAACAGTTTTCACACTTACTATACCAAAAGAGAAATGGAGCGGTTTATAAATGAAATTCTATCTCATTGATGATGATAAAAATGTACTGCATATATTAAAACGTATTATACGGGACCGGGGACTTGGAGAGATTGCCGGAACTGCAGAAAACGGTGTGGATGCACTCACGGATCTTCCTCTTATAAATCCAGACATCGTAATTGTTGATCTTCTGATGCCCGAAATAGACGGAATCACTTTCGTAAAACGTGCCCGCTCTTATGCACCGGATCTTACTTTTATTATGCTTTCCCAGGTTGCATCCAAAGATATGATCGCAGACGCCTATTCTGCGGGCATTGAATTTTATATTCATAAGCCGATCAACAGTATCGAAGTAGAATCCATCCTCCGGAAGGTCAGTGAATCCCTGACCGCCCGCCGGACATTGCAGCAGGTGCAGACGATTTTCCAGACCCAGCAGAATTTTGTACAGCCACAGGGATTTATAAATGATACAGCTGAAAAACCTTATATTATCCGGTTAAAAGGAATTCTCCAAAAGCTTGGCATCACCGGTGAACGTGGCAGCAAGGATATCATTTCCCTTGTCGATTATCTGATCCAGCATAACCAGAAAGTTGACAATGTCACTTTAAGCGAACTTTGCAGCCGGTTCAGTGACAATCCGAAATCCATGGAACAAAGGATCCGTCGGACAGCCAACATGGGAATGGTCAACCTTGCCAACCTTGGTCTTGAAGATTACGCCAATGACACGTTTACAACCTACTCCAACTCCCTGTATAACTTTGAACAGGTCCGAAGGGAAATGGATTTCATCCGTGGAAAAAGTGTACGGCACGGCAATGTGAAAATTAAAAATTTCCTGAATGCACTGATTCAGGAATGCACCGAGAGAGCCTGATTTTCAGGTTCTCTCCTGCTTCTTATTTCATCTCTTTATATGTTTTCTCTATAATTCATTATCACTTATAGTTATCGTCATTATATACAATAAATCTTTCCCGTATTTGTAGTTTTTTCCAAAAATAAATTTCATTTTGATACTTTTTGTATCTTTTTGTAACTTCCATTTTATTATGTTATCACGATAACTGATGCGAATAAGTATAAATTTTAAGGAGGATGTCATATGTTAACAATCGTAAAAGGTATTGGTTTACTGCTTCTCACTTTAGCCTGTTTCTCTGTATTCAGCCTGAAGTTTCCAAAAGGATCAGAAGCAATGTCCGGAATGGCTAATGCAGCCGTTGCTTCGTTCCTGGTAGAAGCTGTTCATCATTACATCACAGGTGATTTATTAGGAATTGCATTTTTCTCAGAACTCGGAACCGTATCCGGCAGCTTCGGGGGAATCGCTGCAGCTACTTTAGTTCCGATCAGTATGGGATGTAATCCGGTACTTGCAGTCGTTGCAGGTGTCGCAGTTGGAGGATACGGAATCCTTCCTGGTTTTGTAGCAGGTTATATTGTAGGCTTTGTAGCTCCGTTCCTGGAAAAGAAACTTCCAGAAGGTCTGAATCTGATCGTTGGTGCTCTTGCAATCGCACCGCTTGCAAGAATTATTGCCATCGCAGTTGATCCGGTCGTTAATTCAACACTGCTCAACATCGGACGTATGATTTCTGCCGCTGCTGAACAGTCTCCAATTATCATGGGATTCCTGCTCGGTGGTATTATGAAGATGATCTGTACCTCACCACTCAGTTCTATGGCCCTGACTGCTATGCTCGGACTTGATGGACTTGCAATGGGTATTGCAGCAATTGCATGTGTTGGTGGTTCTTTCACAAACGGTATCATTTTCGACCGTTTAAAACTTGGCGAACGCAGTAATGTTATCGCGGTAATGCTTGAACCTCTTACACAGGCTGATATTATTACACAGAATCCGATCCCGATTTACGGATCAAACTTCTTTGGCGGCGGACTTGCCGGACTTGCAGCAGCTATTCTCGGCATCATCAATAACGCCCCTGGAACAGCATCTCCGATTCCTGGGCTTTTAGCTCCATTCGGATTCAACCCACCGCTTAAGGTTGTAGCTGCAATCGTACTTGCTGCGATTGGTGGATCTTTAGCTGGATTTGTTGGTTCTATCGTATTTAAAGGTTTTGCAAAAACACCTGCAGATATCAAAGCATCTGAAAAAGCTACTGAAACAATTGTTCCGGAAGTTGCTATCGCTGCTGAATAATCAAAATGACTATTTCAAACTGCTTGTTTATATAGCCCTTAAAGAAGAAAAAGACTCGAAAACTTTTGTTTCCGGGTCTTTTTCAATTTACGGGAAATTATATTTCTCACTCCAGTGTTTCTTCTATATCATCTGCATTGATTCCTCTGTGTTCAACCGAAGTTGAAAATACGATCAGTGTCTTTGTTCTTCCAAATCGCTGCAATTCTCCAATAAATTTATCCAGCTCTGTTGTGCTGGGAAACAGTACTTCCAACACCATAGAATATTCTCCGGTCACACAGTTGCATTCAATTACATTGGGGACAGACTGGATAAATGGATAAAATTCCTTTTTCTGATAGGGTTCCACACTCAG
>ERZ840371.1427-NODE-1427-length-24430-cov-5.919056_pt1 | contig 24430 bp, 15 predicted proteins | sample MGYA00519937_ERZ840371 | MGnify/ENA primary metagenome ERZ840371 (study PRJEB31850, sample SAMEA3708873) | human gut metagenome | biome: human gut; feature: human-associated habitat; material: faeces | place: China | collected 2014 ... | reverse complement strand
GGAAAGACGTGGGGTATAAAGCCCTGCAAACGTATTATGCAAAATCCAAGGAAAGATTGAAAGAACCGGGAACGCTCGACCATTTGCGCCATACGGTCAAAGACGCCATGAGCCCGCACAACACACGGGACGAGTTCCGGCAACAGCTCAAAGCGGAAGGTATCGACACTGTTTTCCGGATCAATCCCGCAGGGAGAATCTACGGCGTAACGTTTATCGACCACACCAATGGCATTGTCGCCAACGGGTCGGTGCTGGGAAAAGAATTCTCGGCCGGTGTTTTCAACGAATTGTTCCCGACCTCCCAAAAAGAAACACTGCATACCGTAGAACAGCACGCGGAACGCCAATACGAACAACGAAGCTGCACGGCAAATCCTGTCTCTGGAGTTGTCGACACGCTGTTGGATTTGGCCGATGCGCGGGCTTTCGAGGAACAGCAAAGAATCCAGCGACGGCGGCGGAAGCGTCGGCTATGACGGGATACTGTTTTTTTGCATGGAGGATGCACGCTGTTAACCGTGTGTCCTCCATGTCTTTTCATGTTTTCGAATAAGCGGAGGTGTTTATATCCCGGAGTCCGGACTGACATGCCTGCGGAGAGGTGCCCGATTCCGAATATCCGGCCTGAGTGATTGTTCGCTGTTCGTCTTCGGCTTGGTGTTTGTATAATTTATTGAATACTAATGGCATGTCGTTGCCGCGATTTGTCTGCTGTCCGGGCGGACGAATCCTCATTTACGGTATTTTGCGGCCGTATTGAAAAAAGAATGGAGTATATGACAAGCGTAAAATTGAAACTGAACAAAGATCGTGTGCGATGCGACGGAACCTATCCGCTGGTGTTTCAGCTGATCCACCGAAGGCAGAAAAAGCTTATTTACAGCCCGTTCAAGCTTTATGAGGATGAGTTCGACGAACAGCACGGCAAGGTGCGTTTCGTGTCCGAGGAACGACGGCAGGAGCGTGACGTGCGGCGCATGAACCGCGAAATCAGACAGCAGTGGAAAAGTATCGGCCGGCATATCGAGACCTTGGAACAGCGCCGCGAGACTTACAGCGTTGCGGACGTGGTGTTCCGTTACAAGGTCGAGCACGACAGTCTGAGCCTGCTGCATTATATGGACCTGCAGATCGCCTACCGGGAGCGTCTGTCCCGATTCGGCTCGGTCGCGGCCTTGCGCAACACACGGTCGTCCGTCTCGTCGTTCATCGGCCTGAGAATAGTGGGCCTTTCGGATGTGAACGGCGCTTTTATCCGTGATTACGAGGAGTGGCTGCTGCGCCGGGGCGTGTGCTATAATACCGTCTGTTATTATATGCGCAATCTGCGCTCGGTCTATAACCAAGCCGTGCTCGACGGCTACCCGATGTCCGCAAACCATCCGTTTCGCTTTCTGCATTCCAAGCCGCAGCATACCGTCAAACGGGCCTTGGGGCGTGAGGCCATGCGCCGTATCGCCGACGTAGACCTTTCGGACTATCCCCATCTGGATATGGCCCGCGATCTGTTCATGTTCAGTTTCTTCAGCCGGGGCATGCCGTTCGTAGACATGGTTTTTCTGAAAAAAAGCGCAGTCAACGGGGGCGTGATCAGCTATCGCCGTCACAAGACCAACCAATGGCTGCATGTGGAGGTGACGCCCCAACTGGCCGGTCTGATGGAGAAATATGGCAATGAATCCGAGTGGGTCTTTCCGGTTCTGAAAGATGCGAAGGACAAACAGACGCAGTACCGGCTTTATCGTGTAGCCCTTGAGCGGGAGAACCGCAATCTGAAACGGGTCGGGGAGTTGTGCGGTCTCGACACCGTCCTGACGGCGTATGTAGCCCGTCACAGCTGGGCGACGCTGGCCAAGGAGACCGGCGCCGCGATTTCGGTCATCAGTGAGGGACTGGGGCACACGTCGGAAAAGACGACGCAAATCTATCTGAAAGAGTTTGACCGCCGGGTTGTCGATCAGGTCAACAAAACGGTCTCTTCGCTGTAGGTCCCGGACCTGCGGCGAAACCCATTTTCAGGGAGGAAAATTTGCAAAATAATTTCCCAATTCCTATCTTTGCCGTACGATTCCCTATTCGCAATAGAGCATTACATAGCCTTGTGATACTCTGTTTCATCCCAGGTCATTTCAATCAATAAAACAGGTAGAGAAAACCGGCCTTTCGCCGTGATTCTCCGGCTGTGTGTCGAGCGGTATGTTTCCTTTCGGAAACAGCCGCTTTTTTTGTATATCCGGCACATCCGCAATAACTTGCACATGTTTTCGGCGAGCGGCGAATCCTTTTGCGCTGTCGTCCGAAGGGGGGCCGGGATCTGTTTCCCGGCTGACGGTTGCACAGGGGGATACTGCCGTACCGATACTTATGTTTGCATAGGTTTCCGCCGAAATCGGGAGGCTGCCGGCAATGTTCCTGCCGATTTGTTTCAGCAACCGCTTCCGTCGTTTCCTTTTATGCGAAAGGACGCAACTCATGTCGATGCGCAGCGCTGCGAAACCGGCGGAGTCACGAAAATCCCCCCCCCTCCGGGCGGCGGGGAGATTATGTGCTTAAAGTATTGTATGATAGAATGGTGCGCGATGTCGAAATCCTCGTTCTGCGAGAATATCACCGGGCGACTGTTTTTGAGACTCCTGCCGACAAATCCTGCCCCCGCGTCTTCGCAGCAACGCGGGGTGACAAGGTTTTCGTTACTATGCAATAAATCGTGACGCAACAATTTATTATCCATAAATGACGCTTTTTATGGCTTTTGTTCCGGCAATGTTTCAGAATCCTGCATCTTAATGATATCTGAATAAGGTTGATACCGTTTCAAATCCGATATAAAATGCATTGCGGCATACTCTGAAACATCGTATGCTATTCATTTGCTTGTAAATCACTGCATTTCCTTCTGAAAATACAGCCGATGCTCTATTGCGAATAGAGCATTGCGGAAAAATCGGAGGTCGCATAACGGCAATACCGTCATAAGTTTCCGAATGATAGTGTATTGACACGACATATGTAAAATAAGTTGATGCAGATGAAAAAGACTGTCTTGTTTTTAATATCGGTGTTGTTCTTCGGGGCTCTTCGGGCTCAGGAGTCTCCGTATACCGATACCCTCGGCGTTAAGGTTTATTTCCGGCAGGGGTATTCGCTTCTGGAGCCTTCCTATCGGGACAACGGGGTGCGCTTGGCTGCTTTTGCCGCGCATGTCGAATCTTTGCAGCGGGACACGCTGGTCCGTGTGAAAAGCATCCGTGTCACCGGCACGGCTTCTCCGGAAGGTACCTCCCGCTCGAACGAGCGTCTGTCGGAGAATCGTGCGAAGAACATCATCGCATGGTTCGAAGAGCGTTTTTCATTTCCGGGCGTCTCTTTCGACGCGCATGCCGAGGGCATCGACTGGGCCGGACTGACGGCCTTGGTCGAAACCTCGGAGATGCCTTACCGCGACGAGGTGCTGAACATTCTGTACAATACGCCCGAATGGATTATCCGAGACGGCAGGGTCGTCGACGGTCGCAAACGCCAGTTGGGGCTGCTGCGCGGGGGCCGTGCGTGGTGGTACATGGCTGAACACTTCTTCCCGCAATTGTGGAGCGGCGGCATGCACCTGAGCTGCGAAATCGAGCGGCGCATTGTCCCGCAGCCGGAGCCGGAACCAGCGTCGGAACCGCAGCCGGAATCGGCGCTTGCAGAGGAGCCGGGTTGCGAATCCGTCCAGACCCCTGACCCCGTCGTCGGGCAGACCCCCGCTCCGGAACCTGCCGCGGAGATCGCCGCACAGCCATCGGTTCCGGAGGGCAAACCCTTCTACATGTCTTTGAAAACCAATCTGCTTTACGACGCGGCGCTGGTGCCCAACATCGGTGCGGAATTCTACGTGGGCCGCGGGTGGTCGCTCGGCGGCAGCTGGATGTATGCCTGGTGGAAGAATGACCGGCGTCATAACTATTGGCGCATCTACGGCGGCGAGCTCGACGTGCGCAGATACTTCGGCCGCCGCGCCGCGGAAAAGCCGCTTACGGGACACCATGTCGGCCTTTACGGCCAAATGCTGACCTACGACTTCGAGCGGGGCGGCAAAGGCTGTCTGGGCGGCAAGCCGGGCGGCACGCTCTGGGACAAGATGAGTTGGGGCGTGGGACTCGAATACGGCTATGCGCTGCCGATCGGCCGTCGTCTGAACCTCGACTTCGGTATCGGCGTCGGCTATCTGGGCGGCGAGTATTGGGAGTATAAGCCCGTCGACAACCACTACGTATGGCAGGCGACGAAACATCGGCATTGGTTCGGACCCACGAAAGTGGAGGTCTCGCTCGTATGGCTGATCGGCAGCGGCAACTTCAACCGGAAAGGAGGCAAACGATGAAAAAGATATTCCATGCGGCAGCGGCCGCCGCTGTTCTGGCCGCCGCGACATCCTGCGAACATAAGGAACTGTGCTACGACCACTCGGATGCGGTCGATGTGGAGGTGGTCTTCGACTGGTGCAACGCTCCGGACGCCTCTCCCGAATCCATGTCGCTCTACCTGTTCCCGGCCGGTGGCGGCGAGGCTCTGCGCTATGAGTTCACCGACTGCCGGGGCGGTACGATCCGCGTTCCGGTCGGGGGTTACGAAGCCCTGTGCCTGAACAGCGACACGGAAAATATCGACTATCGGAATACTGCGCAAAGAACAAGTTTTGAGGTGATGACACGGACGACCTCGCTGCTTGGAGGTCTTTCCGGTCTGGGCGTGCGTTCGGAGGGCGTTCCCCGCCCCGAGGGTACGGAGAGCGAGCGTGTCGTCCTTTGTCCCGACATGCTTTGGAGCGACCACGCGGAGGGAGTCGTCTTGGCGCAGCAGTCCGCGACACGAACGATCACGCTTTCCCCGCAACAGTCCGTCAGCAGCTATACGGTTGAGATCCGCAATGCCGAGAACCTGAAATACGTGTCGGGCATCAGCGGTTCGCTGTCGAGCATGGCCGAGAGCTTGTATCCGGGCATGGGCTGCGACGCGACCTGCGAGAGGAGCGTTACGGTACCTTTCGATGTTGAGATATCCGCCGATAAAACAGCCGTCGCGGGCCGCCTGTTTGCTTTCGGATGTCCCACGACGCGGAACATCCACACGCTGACCGTCTACGCGGTGCTGTCCGACGCGAGCAAATGGTATTACACCTACGACGTTACGGATCAGATTCATTCCGCTCCGAATCAGCGCGACGTACATATCGTTCTGGACGGGCTTCCGCTGCCCAAGCCCATCGTCAACGGCGGCGGCTTCCAGCCTGACGTCGATGAGTGGCAGTCCGAGCAGATAGAAATACCGATGTAAGATAGAATGCCCTTATGGGCAATAACAGATAACTACCATTTTACATTCACTTTATCAATTATTTTTTTACTATGAAAAAACAACTGTTTTTGATTGCCGGAGCAGTTTTGGCTCTGGCATCGTGCTCGAAAGACGAGACGACGGGCATCAACCGCGGTAATGCGATCGATTTCCGCACGGCAATGGGAACCCGTGCCACGGCGACGACCACGAACTCGCTCACGAAATTCTTCGTGACGGCGCTCGACAAGGAGAACGCCAATTTCTTCACCGACGTAGAGTTCACGAAACAGAACTCCACCTTTACCTCCGATCCGGCCTACTACTGGCCCAAGGATGGCAGCTCGTTGAACTTCTTCGCCTACGCGCCTTCGGCTGCGGATCTGGGCGCTACCGTGACGATCAACTCCACGACCAAGACGCTCGCCGATTTCTCGCCCGCGGCAGCTATTGCCGACCAAAAGGATTTCATTACGGCAAACGCTACGGGCAGTAAGGAAAATGAGGGATCGGGCGTACACCTCACCTTCGGACATAAGCTCTCGCAGATCGAGATCAAGGCCAAGAACGGCAACGAGGGTTACGTCTACAAAGTGCAGGGCGTGCGTATCGGTAAGCCCGTTTCGAAGGGTACGTTCGATTTCGGAACCTCCGCATGGACGTTGGGAACGGATAAGACCAATTATGCGGAGACTTACAAAGGAAGCGAAAAGACGCTGACCGCTACTGTCGCTTCGCTCATGGCTACGGAAAATGACAATGCCATGCTTCTGCCGCAGCAGCTTACCAAATGGGATTCGGACGCCGACAAAACGAACGACGCCGAAGGCGCATACCTCGCCGTGAAGGTGCAGATCACGACCAAGGACGGCGCCCGCGTCTATCCGGCAACCGTTGTCGGCGACTACGATTGGGTAGCCATAGCTGTCGATACGAAGTGGGAGGCCGGCAAGAAATACGTCTATACGCTCGATTTCACCAATGGCTCCGGCTTGGTCGATCCTGAGAAACCCGAACCCATCGATCCTACCGATCCATTTGAGCCGGGCGAACCCGTCATGGGCAGCCCCATCAAGTTTACAATGACGGTAACTGATTGGGCGGACGCCACCGAGGATCTGGATATGTAGCCAATCATTCGACTGTTGAACAGTCGAATCCACAGGTCGGGCGGGGTTGGACCGCAGGAGCACCACGTGCATTGAGAGGCGTAATGTGCGGGTGCGTGCGGGGAGGACGCAGGAAGCGTCTTCTGTCCCCTCCCGATCGCTGAAGACGGAACGGAGTGCGTTCCGCAAAGCCTATTCAACCGAAATCAAGATTTGAGGTATGAGAAAACGTTTATACGACAATTTCCTTGCCGCGGCCGCAGCGGTGGCCATTCTTCTACCCTCCGCCTGCTCGGAAGACCCGGCGGCGAACAACGCCCTTTCGGGGCCTAAACTGCGCTTCGAGGTCATCGATACGCACGGCTGGCAGACCCCGTCGCAGAGTCGTACTGTCGGGGACAAAACGGACGAAACGAAGGATGCTCCGGAGTACGCGGGCGTCTTTACGTTGCAGGGCGAAACGCTTGCCGACACGCTCTTCCTGCATGCGACTGTTACCGACGGCATCGAATCGAACCGGTCGGACGCGGGCGTGCCTCAGACCCGTGCCACGCCCGTCGAAGAGGACACTTTCTACGAATCGTTCGGCGTGCTGGCATCGGCCTATACCGGATCATGGAGTGAAACTTCTTGCCTGATGGACTATATGTATAATGTTGAAATAACGAAATCATCCGGCTGGACGACGAACTATTTCTGGCCCGGCGGCGGCCGGAAAGTCCGGTTCTTCGCCTATGCGCCCTACGGCGGGCAGGGCATCGTGCTCTCGGACAAGACGCAGGCCGGCGCACCGACGATCACGTATACGGTTCCCGACGAGGTTGCCGATCAGCAAGACCTGCTCGTGGCCTCTCCCGACGAAACGGAGGGAAACACCTCCGCAGTCGTGGAGTTGCCATTTAAACACGCCCTGACGGCTGTAAAGTTTTCCTGCGGGGATGACATAAGTGCGGGAATCGTCAAGAGCATTAAATTCAAGGGCGTTTACTCTGCCGGGACATTCGATTTCGACACTTCGGCATGGAGCGGTCAGAAAACTCCGGCCGATTTCGGTCAGAATCCCAACAAGGAGACCGACAGTACGCCGGATAGTGCGATTACCGAGGGGGAAGCAACCTTTATGATGCTGCCGCAGACTTTGCCCGACGGGGCACAGATCGAAGTCGTTTTCAACGACGGGGCGGCGGACCACACCCTTACGGCCAATATCGGCGGTACGAAATGGGTACAGGGCACGACCATCACTTACCGGCTCTCTACAACGTCGATCAACTGGGATTATACGTTCGAGGTCACTCCTCCTGCCGCAGTTTCCTACCAAGGTGGCAATACCGAGTATACGGTCAAAAGCTACAGGATGCATTCGAGCGGAACGACTCAGGCCGTTGCTTGGAGTGCGGAGTTCTCGACTGACGGCGGCCAAACATGGACAACGACCTGTCCCGACTGGCTTACGGATTTTACTGCGAGCGACGATGGTAAGCGGGGCGTGTTCACGGCTGCGATCTCAGCCCAGCAGGGCATCCCCAACTCTCATAACGACCTGTTGCAGGCGGCAGAACCCATCAGCAGCATATACGATCTTTCGACCAAGGGCGGTGACACGCCGATGAACACGGCGAACTGCTACGTCATCAATGCTCCCGGAATCTACTCCCTGCCGTTGGTCTACGGCAATGCCATCAAGAACGGAGAGCCTAACCCCTCGGCTTACACCTCATCTGTGAGCGGAACTGATATACTCAGTGATTTCGTCAATCACCTCGATGCTGCTATTACCGACCCCTATATTTACAACAACGCAGGTTGTACGCCTAAGGATGCTGTGTTGGTCTGGCAGGATGAAAAGGAGCTGGTGACGAACGTTGCACTCGCCCTTGACGGGCATAACCTAACGTTCGAGGTGCCGAAAGCATCCATCAGGCAGGGCAACGCCATCGTGGCCGTGCGCGATGCGGACGATAAAATCATGTGGAGCTGGCATGTCTGGGTCACGGACTTCGTGCCGGGACTCGATCCGACGGTGGAGGAATGTTACGATCCTGCGAAGACGCAGCGCGACAAGATCGTGATTAATTTGCAAGGGGTGAAATATACTTTCATGGGAGTTAACATTGGTTGGTGCGACGCCGAAGTCACCACCTATGACGCCCGCAGCGTGAAGGTGCGCTTCACGCAGGCGAAAACCGGTGCCACGCAAATCATAACACTCACCCAAGCATCGCATAAGATTTCGAAGATAGGCAACAATCCTTATTTCCAGTTCGGACGCAAGGACCCGATGCTGGCCGGTATTCCCGCCACTTCCGGTTCCTTTGTTTGGACTAACAAGGAATGTTATTCCGACGGCTATGTGTACGACGAGTCTGTGGGCAAAGTCGCCATCGGTACATCCATCCAGAACCCGCATATATTCTATAATTACGGCAGTTCTTCTCCTTACGATTGGTGCGCGAACTCCTACTATAACCTTTGGAGCGCCGACAATACGGTGACGACGGTTAACGACAATGCGGTGGTAAAGACCATTTACGATCCTTCGCCTGTCGGTTATCATTTGCCCGCCTCGAATGCCTTTAGGGGGTTTACGTATAACGGCTGGGGCAACCCGTCTGGCTTCGGCACCCTGTTCAATTCGCCCTATTCCTCTGAGGTCGATTTTATCGACAATTATGGGTGGGAGTTTTACTGCAACAAGATGAATGGCAAGGGTAACTACGATCCTGTCGGCGGAACGATCTTCTTTCCATTTTCAGGCGATCGCACCGCGACGGGCGGTGTGCTCAGCGTCGGCAAGAGCTGTTTCTATTGGTCGGCTGTGCCGCTCTCGAATAGCAAAGGCCGTTCCCTGTCCTTGCAATCGGAGCCGGCGTACATTAACCCGCTTTACGACTACAACTCCCGCTCTGAAGGCTGCACGGTGCGTCCCGTGCGGGAATAAGTTCTATTCGCATGAAAAACGATATGCTATGAAAATGTTTGTTTCTCCATTTCATTCAAATTTTCTGTGGGCGATGGGGGTCATTCTGGCGTTGCTGACGGCGGGTGCCTGCTCCGACATCCGTCCCGGAGAGGAGGACCCGACGACCGATGGGGCCGCCATGCGCTTCGGAACGACGGAGATAAGTTCGCGCGCCACGCTTTACGACAAGGAATCCTTGCAGCAGGACGGCGCGGCTTTCGCCGTGTGGTGCGCCATGTACCCGACTTCGGGCGACAAGACGAAATACGTTACGCTCTTCGACCGAATGCCGGTTACCTATCACACCGCCGATAACGGGTGGAGCTACGAGGGGGTACAATATTGGAGACCGGGCTTCACCCATAACTTCCGGGCTTTCTTCCCAGCCGAGATCGACGGAGCGCCCGTCGCTGTCGAGGTGCGGGATCTCGACAAGGGCGATGCGATGCACCTTGAGATTTCCGAGTTCGACCTGACGCAGGGCGTCGACCTGCTGGCGGCCTCGACCGAGCCCCATGTCTGTGTCCCCGGCGCCAAATGGCCTACGGTGAACGGCGCCGAGGTCCGTACGGTGAACCTCGCATTCCGCCACCTGCTCTGCGGCATTGCGATAACGGGAACGGCGGATGCGGCTCTGGACGCCTCCGAGCGCGTCGTGATCGAAAGCCTGAAAATTTACGGCATGAGCCGCAAGGGCAGTTGGTCGGGGGCCGGTTCGGGTGCGGCCGGCACGTGGACCCCGTCCTCCGACGTCTCGACGGAGGCGAACCCCTATGCCATGCCGGTGTCCCTGCAAGGTTCGGGGTCCGTTGCTCTGGCGGCGAGCCAGTCGTACGATTTCGTGACTTCGGACGATATGCTGCTTATGATGCCTCAGCCCGTCACGGAAGATTTCGTGCTCGAAATCGGCTACCGGTACCAAACCGCGGCGGAGAACCTCTATGTGGTGCAGGCTCCGCTCTCCGCGGCATCGCTCGCGGCAGGATGGGTGGCCGGGTATAAATACCATTACCGTTTTACCGTGGGCGGCAGCGACGGTATTCTGCTGGATACGCCAAGCATTACCCCGTGGACCGATGGCGGTGATACGGATGTCGATATTCTGTGACACGGTTTATGAAAATTACGACAAGATGAAAACGAAAATCACACCTTTCATCCTTATGCTGGCCTTGCTGGCCTCGTGCGGTAAGGACGGGTCTCCGGACCTTCCGAAGCAAGGGCCTGCTCCGGACGGCACGCGGACGGCCATCGTGCCCACGGCGATCCTGAGCGTCGACGCCTCTTCCATGAGCCGTGCACTGAGCGGTCCCGTCACGGGTGACAAATTCCCGAACGGTACGGAAGACCTGTTCGCCGTAACCGCATACAAGGGCGTTGCGGCCCCGACTACGGATTACAGCGGCGCTTACTTCGACAACGCGGCGGTCAGGTCCGATAACGCGGGTGTCCTGAGCTTCTCGGCTCCCCGATATTACCCGCCCGGTGCGGAGAAACTCTATTTCTACGCTTACAGTCCGGTCAGCGCCGGCGGCTATGCGGCAGGAACGGCAAGCGCCGCCCCAACCGTTACGTGGACCATCGACGGACAGCAGGACATCATGTGGGCCAAAGAGGTGACCGGCTTAGGCAAAGCCTCTGCCGTAGCCCAGCCACAGCCCTCCTTCACCTTTACTCACAAGTGCAAGCAAGTCCGGTTCTTCGTGAAAAGGGACCGGGATTTTCCGGCCGGCGATGCGCTCACCTCGCTGAAGGTCACCGGGGCCAAAACCACGGCCGTGCTGGATTTGAATACGGGCGATGCGGTATTCGGCGGTTCGGGTGAAATCCCGGTTTTCGACGGTTCGATGACGATGACCGAAACGGCGGCACAAGCCGGCGATCCCGTGATGTTCGAACCGGGGCAGACCTTCACGGTGGAGGCCGCCGCCGGGGGAGCTGTCTTCTCGGATGTCCGGATAACGCTTTCGGGGGATGATGCCGGACAGGCAGGGCAGAGCTGCAAGGTGACGCTGACCTTCCATCGGGAGGAGATCACGGCCACGGCCATAATCGCCGAATGGAAAGACGGGGGAGAGGGTACGACCGAGGATAACACCTATCCCTATGTGCTGAATGGCAATACCATCGTTTTTAAGGACATATCCGGCGAGGCCGACCCGACACAGTACCCCACCCACGAGGTGTGGACTGTAACCCCCGCCCATGCGGAGAGCGCCTGGAACACCAACGCTTCGGGACTTAATACCTATGGTGAGAAGTTCGAAGTTGCTATGAAGGATGTTGAACCGCAGCTGTGGGTTTACGCGCAAGCTGCCTGCCAAAATTACAGCCAGGCTTCGGATGATGCCGGTACATGGCGCCTGCCTACCGTAAGGGAGCTGGTGCTGATATATAATAAGATAGACGACCTTACGGCCGTGAATAACACCAGAACCGGCTATTACTGGGCGGCTACCGAGGCCAACGACAGCAACAACGCGTGGGAGGTGAGGCTTGACACCGGAAGCCGGACTAACTACCCGAAGAACGCCAGAAATAGTGTCCGTTGTGTCAGGGACTTATAGCAGTCCGAAAGGACTTTTCGGCAGCGGATACGATACGAGCGATGAATAAGATGTAAAACCCGAGATATGATAAATAGCGTGCAAACGAAGATAAGCACACGGATGTTCGGCGGTTTCCCGCACCTGTGCCGGAGCATTTCCCTCGCGGCGGGTGCGGCCCTGCTGCTGGCTGGCTGCTCGAAAGATATTGCCGAGGGGCCGGAGCATGCGGGAAGAGGAACATGTGCGGAGATCACCGTCAGCGCATCCCTTCCCGCATCCTCCCCGGCGACGCTTCTTTCCAGAGCCGTCGTCGACGGCTCGCAGCCGTTGGCGCTTCGCTTCGCCCGGTCGGATGAAACCGTTGCCGGGACCTACGGCGCCTACGGGGCGGAATTCGCCGGTACACGTGCGGCGGGACCGGGTAACACGCCCCTCTCTTTCATTCCCAGACAGTTTTACCTGCTGGGCGGCCTGAAAGCCCGGATAACGGGCTGGTATCCCGGCGGAGCCTCGACAGCCGGTAGCGGCGAAGGATTTTACGATGCCGCACAAGGTACGGTAAGCTGGACTATCGACGGCTCGCAGGACATCATCTCCTCTTCCGCGCAGGAAGGTTCCTCCGCCACACCCATGGGGAACCTCATTTTCAAACACCGGCTGGCCCAGATACAGTTCTGGCCCTACGCTGAGAGCGATGAGGTAGCCGCGCAATGGGGTGCTATCGAGCGCATCACCCTGCTGTCGCAACCCGACGAATGCACCCTGACTCTGCCGCAGGACGGCGGATCGGACGCCGTGTTCTCCGCCGTAGGAAAAGCCCGTTTTACGGTGGGCAACTTTCCTTCGGACAACCTCTCCACGACGGCCGCCTTTCGGGGCGACCCGATCATGGCAGCGCCGATGACGGACGATACCGCCCTGCAACTTCTCCTCGCCATGACCGACGGCACGCTGTGGAGCATAACGGTTCCCCCAAGGAGCTACCCCGCTGGGTCGGTAACGGCCATAAAGCTCAAGTTCACCCCATGGGAGGTGCGGGTCAGGCCGATGTCCCTCTCCATCTCCGACTGGGCCGACGGAGGCGAATTGAAAAACGGAACTTACCCCTATGTGCGCGACGGCAATACCATCCTATTTAAGGACATATTCGGCGAAGCCGACCCCATTCAGTACCCCACCCACGGGCCGTGGATTGTCACTCCCGCGCACAGCGAAAGGGAGTGGGGGAGCAATGCTTCGGGGCTTAATGCCTACGGAGAGAAGTTCAAGGTCGCTTCTCAGGATGCCAAAGGCAAGGATGGCTCTTCCAAGACGATGACATGGTACGAGGCTGCAGGCGTGATCGAGTCCTCATACAATCCCGACGGCTATTCGGCCTGCGGTGAATATTACGAAGAGACGGACCGGAGCGATAAAGGGCTGTGGCGTCTGCCTACCATAGCGGAGCTAAAACAGGTACTCGGTAGGATAAACGACCTTACGGCCGTGAACGAGCCCTCCCTCGGCTACCACTATTGGTCGGCTACCGAGAGCAGTAAGAACAGCATCAATGCGTGGAATGTGTACCACAATAACAGTGTCACGTTCGCCTACATCAAGACCAAAGATGAGGACTGCGTACGTTGTGTCAGAGACTTAAGCGGTTTGGAGAACACTGTTTCGGTGGAGGCGAACGATACGGGTAATGAATAAGATGTAAAAACCAAGATATGATGGATAGTATGCAAACGAAGATAAGCGCACGGCCGTTCGGCGGTTTCTCGGTTTTAGGGGACTTGCCGCACCTGTGTCGGGGCATTTCCCTTGCAGCGGGTGCGGGCTTGCTGTCGGCAGCCCTGCTGCTGGCCGGCTGTTCGAAGGATACGGCCGAGGGATCGGACGACGGGCCGATAGAAATCATTCCGCGTGCAGGGTTGTCCGCTTCGGATTCGGTCTCAGGAGTGACTTCGCGGGATGCGGCCGATCCCTCGCAGGCGATGGACTTCTGGTTCGCTCGCTCGGACGAGAACGCCGCAGGGGAGTGGGATGTATATGGCGCCGCGGCCCTGAGAGCTACACGCGCGGGAGGCGACGGCGCGCAGGCGTTGGCGTTCGACGCCAGACAATATTACCTGACCAACGGCCTGAAGAGCCGCATGACGGGCTGGTATCCCGGAGGAGCTTCGGCAGCCGGTAGCGGTGAGGGTTATTACGATGCCGCAGCGGGCATGGTAAGCTGGACCATCGACGGTGGGCAGGACATCCTGCTGGCCGCACCCCGCCAGGGGAGCAAGACGGCGGCGATGCCCGCCTTCGAGTTCAGGCATGCGCTCGCGCAGTTGCGGTTTTATTTTTACGCAGACAGTGAAATTGCCATAGCGCAGTGGGGCAAGATACGGGGCATTGCCGTGAGCGGACAGCGCGCCTCGGTCGCGTTCACCCCGGCGACGGCCGAAGACGACAACCTTTCGCTTGCCTTTACGGGCGACGCTGACGGGACGTTCGCCGCAGCGGACTTCGCGGAACTGAACATTCCGGTCGGCACGAAGGACGATGCCGCGGCCGGGGGTGCACCCGTTATGGTCGAGCCGCAGGAGAATCCCTGCCGGCTGACGGTCGAGATCGCCACCGAGAAACGGGGTGTGCAGACCGCCGTAGTATCCCCGCGAGTCTACATAGCGGGCGAGGCCGTGCGGATCTGCATCCGTCTGGCTGAAGAGTATGTTATAATCGACCCCGCAGGATGCGGGATCGAGCCATGGGGCGATGCTGTTCAGACCGGGGACAACGAGATCGGAGTCGGAAACAATCTGGAGGATGACATCATCTGCCCGGAGAGTTATCCGGGCGTGGTGAAGGGCAATTTCATCGTGGTCGAAGATGCTTTCGGTCGTGCCGATCCGGAGATGTATCCTGTGCATGAACCGTGGAAGGTGACACCCGACCACGAAGAGAAGGCATGGGATGCCAATACATCGGGTTACAATACCGTCGCCGCCAGATTCGAGGTAGCCTCGGCCGATGCCAATTCAGGAAACAAGGTCCAGTGGGCTTCGGCCGGTCCGGCCTGCGCCTCTTACAGCCAGCTTTCCGGCGATGCCGGCACATGGCGCTTGCCTACGATCAGAGAGTTGAAACTGATATTCGATATGAATCTGATCGTTCCCCCTTCTTCGGGTTCCAATATCGTGTATTGGGCAGCTACCAGTCATAGTACCATGTTTCCATGGATAGTACATATACCATCCGGCCCTATGGGAGGCATGATATCATCGATGACTATGCAATACGTACGCTGTGTCAGGGATTTGGAGGACAAGCAGTCATGAACCGACAAACGGGTCCCGAATCGAGAGCGACGACAATAAATAGAGCGAACAGATATGAAACGAACAGTAAACAGCGTGAACGGAGGCCGCGCTCCGCGCAGATTTTCGGGAGTGTCAGGCCTGTGGGCGGCAGCCCTTCTGTCAGCGGCCTTTCTGCCGGGCGGATGCGGCAAGGAGCCGGTGCCGGGAGCCGATAAGGGCGACTTGGTTGCCATACATTTCGGGATGGAGGGGCTCAGCAAGATGCATCCGGCCTCCAGAGCCACTCTGGAAGAGAATACCACTGTGCGGGTCATTGCCTATAAGAGCAACGCCTCGAACCCCGCGCAGGCCAACTATGTCGCCGACTTGGCTTACTGTTGGGACGGCAGCAAGCTCGTGCCCTGCAAGGTGGATGCCAACGGGCAGAAGACGGACGATGCCGTCGGACAAGTCATGCAGGTCGAGGTCGGCAGCTACGACTTCTACGCCCTCTCGCCCGCCCTGCCGCTGAACGACGATAAGACGACGCTGGCCACGGCCGTCGGCAACCAGGTGGACTACGCCGTGTCGAAAACGACCCATGCGATCCCGAAACAGTTAGTCCCCTATGTGTTTGACCTGGAGGAACTGGAGCGCCGGTGCGCCCGTGTGGGTCTTGTTATCGAGCCGAACCCGCAATACGTCGGCGCTGCGCTCGGTGTCAATTCGGTGACGGTAACGGGGCTGGCCGTCCCGCAAAACGGCGTTGCGGTCGGCGCGGATCTCGCGTCCCCCTCGTCGGGAACGGAGGCGCTGACGCTCCCCGCGGAAGATTTCTCCGGCAGCGATGCGGCTTTCACGAGCAAAGAGTACATACTGTTGCCGCTCGGCGGCGCGACCCTGACTTTCGTCTTCGACATGACCGTGAACGGCACGCAGAAGAGCTTTACCGCCGACCTGAGAGAGATTACATTGGCAAAGTCCACGAAATACACGATCACCGCAACGATCGACAACGAATCCAAAATCACCCTGTCGGCAGATCCTTGGGAAAACGACGAAGGCAATGAACCCGATTTCGGAGGTTACCCGTACGTCGTGGACGGGAATATCATCGTCTTGCAGGATCGGTACGGCTCTGCCGAAGGGTATCCCCTCCATATGCCGTGGAGAAATACACCAGCCCACTACGAGGATGTCTGGGATGCCAATACTTCGGGGGTGAATACCGTGAGCAGGCGCCTCGAGGTTGCTCCGGCCGATGCCGTCCTCGGGACTCACAAACTTCATACGTGGTATCAGGCTTATGGTCTCCACCCCGCCACCTATAAAGCTTGCGAGAATGACGGATGGCGTTTGCCTACGGTCAGGGAAATGAGGTTGATTTATGACATGAGGGATCAGCTTACCTCAGCCACTCTGTCGTCCGAAAACGCTTATTGGACGGCTACCGTGGGTACTTCCACCAGCAAAGGTTACGCATGGGTCGTACCCTTCAGCAACGGCAACCCGAGCAAAGACAATACGAGCGACACACGCAGTGTACGTTGTGTCAGGGATATAGAATAGCTATGAGAAAATCAATATAAAACTGCGGGATACGATGAATAGGATGCAAACTGTAAAAGGCGCACTGGATGGTCGCCGCACTCCGGGCGGGGTTTACGGGCTTCTGCGGAGCCTCCCCGGTCCGTGCCGGACAACCGTTTCACAGGCGGTGCCGTGTCTGGCGGCGCTCCTGCTGCTCGCGGGCTGCTCGAAAGAGCCGGCGGAACTCCCCGTCGGGTCGGAAGGTGTGCTGACCGGAATCACCCTCTCGACCGAGTCGATGGGCGAGGTAACCATGAACACCCGTAGTGTGAGCGGCGTGGACGAGAACACCGTCGACGACCTGTGGGTCATCCAGTTCGACGAAGCGGGTACGGCCGTCCTGTCCGGTCCCCGATATTTCAGCGGCAGCGAAGTGGCGGCTTCCGGCGGTAAGTATACGGTCGATATGAAAATCAAGGCGCAGCCGAGCCGGCTCTATTTTATTGCCAATACCGGCGACCCTTCGCTTTTCGTCGACGCTATGACGTCGGCCCTCGTTGAGTCCAAGACCATGACCGTTCGGGCCGAGGCGGACCTCGCCCCGAACGGCGCGCTGCCCATGTGCGGTTATTTCAGCGGCACGCCCACGGTCTCGTCGTTGGCGAACGTCGCGCTGAAACGTGCCGTGGCCAAACTGACCTTCAAACTGGCAGCCGACATGCCTGTGAATTGCAGCTTTACGCTCACGAGCGTCGAACTGCATAACGTGCCGCAGACGATGCGATACTTCCGCGACCCGTCGAAACTCGATCCCGGTACGGACGCCGACCTGTGCTATCCCGCCGCTTCGGCAGGGTTCACCGACCTGTGGATGGATATGACTCCGGACGACAAGACGCTGACCGCTGCGGCCAAGGAGTGCGGATGGTGTTACCTGCCCGAAAACGCGCGGGGCCGAGGCACGGCTGCCGCACAGACGGACAAGACCGCCGCCGCGGCTCTGGGAGGTGCCGCCGGGCAGGGAGACTATGCCTCCTACATCGAAATCACCGGCGATTATGTCTCGGACTTGGGCTATAAATACACCGGAAACAAGTACCGTATCTACTTGGGCTGCGATGCGGTCAGCGACTACAACGTGCTGCGTAATACGCACTATACCGTGACGGCCGCTATCCGAGGGCTGAATCGGGTAGATGCGCGCATCACGTTAGGGAGCGAAACCATCGTCCCGGTCTCCGGTTTTTATGATTATACCGACAACCTTACCGGACGATTCGTCTATGCCGAGAGCGATGTCGTAGACGGCGCGACCGAGACGTGGAACTGGCGTAATGCCCTTGACAAATGTGCGAAGATACCCGGTTGTCATCTGCCGACAAAGAAAGAGTTGGGAATCATGTTTTGTATAGGGGCATTTGAGGGAAACGACAGTTATTGGTACTGGTCTGAGACCGTAGGAGGCAACATGGCAACCGAAGCTCCATGGGGCTCATACTGGTCTCAATCGTGGACGACGACCTTGCGATCCGGTTTCTCTCTCAGAACACAGAGTGCACAAGGGCATGTTCGTTGTGTCAGGGAATTGTTCCTGCCGCCCGATGGTGCGGATGTTGTCCGGAAAAAACAGTACCCTTATGTTCAGGACGGGACAATTATCGTCTGCCGGGAGGGCGAGGACGGGCTCAAATCGTCCCTGATTCACGAGAAATGGACAGTTACGCCCCCGCATAGCGAACAGGATGTGGAAAACAAGTGCTTTGCCGCCAAATTCGAGGTCGCCTCAGCTTTGGCCGTTGCAAAAGACGGGAAGAGTTCGGAGATGACGTGGTATGAGGCTGCGGGGGAATACGATGCTACGTATAATCCCGACAATTATGCGGCTTGTGCTTCATACAGTCAGACTTCCGACGATGCCGGCCAGTGGCGTCTGCCTACTCTGCAAGAACTGCGGCTGATTTATGCCTTGAATGATGAGTTGACCAATGCCTCTAACTATTCGAGGCAACGGTTTTGGTCTGCTACTTCCGAGTATGGTGACAACACCCGAATATGGTCTGAAGGTTTTTTGAACGATTACCAAAGTGGGAGTTGTATATACTTATATTCTAAAGAAATAGTTTATAAAGTGTTATGTATTAGAGATTTGGAGTGATATGCGGGTCGTTGCACCCTTCGGGCGCCGATTCGGCTTGCTAACGAGAGGTGAAACGCCGAAGAACTACGGCATGTATGACGAGATAAGCGATACAATACGGATATGCGAACTTTTATATTAGCGCTCTCCGTCCTGCTTTTGGGAAGCTGCGGCGGCCCTTCCCGCAGGGCGGGCGATACCGGCGGCGATACGGCATCCGCTTTCGGGGGCTCTTCGTCCGGGGCGGCCTCGGCGGAAGCAACATCCTCTCCGGTCTCCGGCGCGGCGCTGAAACTGGATGTTTCAGCACCTCCGGCCATGCTTACGGACGGCAGCGGACGTGCGGCATGGCTTGCCGAGCACTATTGGGACAACCTCGACTGGGGCGACGGTCGCTGGGTGGCCGATACGTCGGCTCTGGAGGGCTATTTCACCCCGTGGGCGCAACTGCTTGCGCAGATGCCTGAGTCCGAGGCCGCGAAGTTCTCCGGAGCGCTCTTCCGCAAGGGGTACGGCCATCCCGACATGCAGCTCCGCCTGCTCGACGCGGCCGAATACTTCTGGGATCATCCCAACTCGCCTTTCCGCAGCGAGGAGCTCTTCATCCCCGTGCTGGAAGCCATTGCCGATGCTCCTGGCATCGAGGATCTTTATAAGATACGTCCCCGCGCACAACTCGCCTCGGCGCTGAAGAACCGGCCCGGCATGCGTGCGGCGGACATTGCTTATGCGACAGGCAGGGGAACTGCCGGAACGCTGTACGGCCTGCGCGCGGAGTACCTGCTCCTGCTGTTCTACAATCCAGACTGCCACAACTGCGCCCGCGTCGAGGAACATGTCGTATGCTCGGAGACGTTCGCCTCCCTGACCGCTTCGGGGCAGCTGAAGGTGCTGGCCCTATATCCCGACGAGGACGTCGCAGCGTGGAAAGCCCACCTGTCGCAGATGCCCGCGGGGTGGACCGTGGGACACGCCCCGATGGAGAGAGGCGGCGCGGCGGCTTACGACCTGCCCGCTATCCCGGCGCTCTATCTGCTGGACGGGAACAAGACGGTCGTATTGAAGGATGCTCCCGTGGAACGCATCGAGGCGTGGCTGTCTGATAATGTCATCCATAAGACGCGGCCATGAATTTGACAGACAACATACGCCCCGCAAGCGGATGCTCTTTCGCCTGCTCGGTGCGTCCCGTCCGGGAATAAACTCATTTTGTGAAAAAATCCGATCTAATATGAAATCGCACGGTTCCATCTTTTCATTCAATAATCTTCTTGCCGCGGCAGCAGTGACAGTCCTGCTTCTGCCCTCCGCCTGCTCGGAAGACCCGACGGCGGACAACGCCCTTTCGGGGCCTATGCTGCGCTTCGTGGTCGTTGATAGGCACGGCTGGCAGACCCCGTCGCAGAGCCGTGCTGCCGGGGACATAACGGTTGATACAACGGACAGTACGACGGTCCTGCACACGGATATTTTCATTTTGCGAGGGGGGGGGATTTCCGGCTGCCGACACGCTCTTCCTGCATACGACCGTTACCGACGGCATCGAATCGAACCGGTCGGACGCGGAAGTGCCTCAGACCCGTGCCACGCCCGTCGAAGAGGATACTTTCTACGAATCGTTCGGTGTGCTGGCATCGGCCTATACCGGATCGTGGAGCGAAACTTCTTGCCTGCCGGACTATATGTATAATGTCGAAGTAACGAAGGCATCCGGCTGGACGACGAACTATTTCTGGCCGACCGGCGGCCGGAAAGTCCGGTTCTTCGCCTATGCCCCCTATGGCGGGAGCGGCATTGTCCTTTCGGCCAAGACGAAGGCCGGAATGCCCACGATCACGTATACGGTTCCGGCAGCCGTCGCCAGCCAAAACGACCTGCTGGTCGCCGCTCCTGCCGCAATGGATGGAAATACCTCCGCAACCGCGTCGCTGCCTTTCGGTCACGTGCTTACCGCCGTGCGGTTCGTCACGGGCGACGACGTGCTGGCGGGCAAGATCACGAAAATCACGCTCAAGGGCGTTTACGGTTCTGCAACGTTGGCGATGGGTACCCCGGCGTGGAGCGATTACGGCAAGACGGCTAATTTTTCGCAGTCGTGCTCGGTCAATGTGGACGGTTCCGCCGATCAGGAAATAACTTCGGCCAAGGCTACTTTTATGTTGCTGCCGCAGACACTTCCGGCCGGTGCTTCGATCGAGATCGCCTATATGGACGATTTGACTTCGACGCAGCGCACGCTGACGGCTTCCATCGCAGGCAGCCAGTGGCCGATGGGCAAGACCGTCACCTACCGGATCTCCACGACGAGCATCTCCGTCGTTCCGACCTTTACGGTAACCGCTCCTGCCGATTTCACCTATGTCGGGGGCAGTAAAGATTATTCGGTCACCAGCTATGCCACGGTTTCCCGCCCCGGTGACATCACGAAAACCGTGGCTGTGCCGTGGACTGCCGAGTTCGTCGAGGATGACGGCAGCGGAGGCTACAACGTGATCGCCCGTCCGGAATGGCTCACAGCCTTTACCGCGAGCGGCAACGGCGGTACGTCAGCCTCGACGTTCTCGGCTGCGGTCACAGCCCAGACGAGCCGTGTTTCCAATCCGCATAATGATGTATTGATGGCGGCAGCTCCCGTCAGCGGCACGTATGACCTTTCGACCAAGGGCGGCACAACGCCGATGAACACGGCGAACTGCTATATTATCAACGCTCCCGGCACCTACTCCCTGCCGCTGGTCTACGGCAATGCCGTCAAGGACGGGAAGACCAATTCTTCGGCTTACACCTCACGAGCCAGCGGGAATTACGTGCTGAAGACCTTCGTAAACCACCTCGGTGCACCTATCACAGATCCCTATATCTACAACAATACAGGATGTACGCCTTACAGTGCCACATTGGTTTGGCAGGATGAAAAAGATCTGGTGACGAACATTGCACTCTCCGCCGACGGGCGCAGCCTGACCTTCGACGTGCCGCAAACGACGATCAAACAAGGGAACGCCATCGTTGCCGTGCGCGATGCAAGCAACCGTATCATGTGGAGCTGGCATATCTGGGTCACGGACTTTGTGCCGGCACTTGCGCCGACCGTAGAAGAGCGTTACGAGCCTGCGAAGGCGCCGCGCGACAAGGTTGTGACAAACTATCAAGGAATAAAGTATACGTTTATGGGTGTCAATATCGGCTGGTGTGATGCCGAGATTAGAATCTTCGCCTCTCGCAATGTCAAGGTGCGCTTCACGCAAACCGGAACCGGAGCCTCGCAGGTTATAACAATTGCTCAGAAATCGCAGTCAATTCCACTAAAAGCCGGCAACCAATGTTATTTCCAGTTCGGACGCAAGGATCCGATGCTGCCTATTAACCTCACAGCTTCCGGTTCTAACACCGATAAGACGAGTTATTCCGGCAGCTATCCATTCAAGGTGTCGAAAACAAGCAAAGTCGCCATCGGTACGTCCATTCAGAATCCGAATATATTTTATGGTTGTGGCAATTCTTCGCCTTACGATTGGTGCGCGAACTCCTATTATAATCTTTGGAGCGCTGATAATACGGTGACGACGGCTAATGACAATGTGGTGGTCAAGACCGTTTACGATCCCTCGCCCGTCGGGTATCATTTGCCCGCTTCGAACGCCTTTACGGGTTTTACGTCAACTGGCCAATCTGTTTCCGGAACTTCTAATTTCCGTTCTATGTTCAATTCGCCTTATATCTCTGATGTCGATTACATCACTGATTTCGGATGGGAATTTTATTGCAATAAGATGAATGGCGAGGGTAATTGCGATACTACCGGCGGTACGATATTTTTTCTCGCTTCGGGCAATCGCCACTTCACGATGAGCATACCGCAGTACATTGGCAAGTTCGGCTACTATTGGGCGGCTGTGGCGCGCTCGATAGAAAATGGTTGTTACTTGACCTTCGACTCGTCGAGTGTCTCCCCGGTATCCTCAACCTATCGCGGCTTCGGCAATGCGATACGTCCCTGCCGAGAACGGGAGTAGTTGCAGCGATCTTGCGATTCGATGAAACCCAACTACGACCTGTCAATGAACCTTTCCACTGAAGAACCTGAAAAGAGTGCCGGAACCGGAGGTGCCGATCCTCAAACCGTGGAAAAGTATCGCGAGGCTGTCGGGCTGTACGGTTCTACGGCGCTGAGCGTTCGTGCGATCTGCGCCCGTTGCGGTGTATCGTATGCGGGGTTCCGGAGCTATCTGTACAAGTATCACCGTGAGCTGCTGCTGTCGCGCCACGGCGTAGCGGTTCCTTCGGTGTCGGACGCCGCGCGTACGCGCCTGCGGGGGCGTCGGGGTCAGACTGCGTCGGCCCGTGCCAAGTACGGCGACGCGATCGCGGCCTGCGGCGATGCAAAGTATATCGAATACAACGTCTCGCAGATCGCGCACCTGTTCGGATTGAACCCCACGGGTTTGAGCAATCAGCTTCGTGCGCACTGTCCGGGGCTTCTCGAACGCCGGGAGCTGGAGCGGCAACGGCTGGGTCTTGCCGACAACCAGCAGCGAGGAGTCCGTTCGTGGTGCCGTGAGCAGTACGCCGGGGCCGTGGCACTGCTTCGCACGACGGAGATGACCGTTTCGGAGGTCGCCGAGCGTTGCGGGGTCTCCTTTACCGGGCTTCGTCAGCATGTGTGTTTCTATCACAAGGATTTGCAGCAGGCGCGCAGCGAGTTGCGCGAGCGAGCCAAGACGCAAAAAAGAAAAGGACACGTCACCGGCAGCGGACGTCGCCACGAGCCGACGCCCGGCAGCCGCGAGCGTTACCGGGAGGCCGTGCGGCTCTACCGGGATACGGCCATGACGATTAAAGAGATCGCCCGACGGTTGGGATTGAACCAGTTCTCGTTTACGAACTACCTGCAAACGTGGCACCGGGAGGATGTCTTCGCCCGCCGGGGTGCGGAGTATCGGGAGGGTGCGAGCCTTTCGCAGACCAAGCAGTACAAGAAGCCCACGGCGGCCAAATACGCTCCGGCCATCGAGCGGCTGCGAGCGGAGAACCGTCCCACGTCGGAGATTGCCGCGGAGTTCGGGCTGCATCCGGAGGTCTTCCGGCAGTACCTCAAGGAGCACGAGCCGGAACTGTATGCCCGACAGGGTATGATGCGCGCTCCGAACGGCCGCAGCGTCTCGCGGCGCAGCATGGAGAAATACGCCGAGGCCCTGCGACAGTACGAAACCACGGACGAGGAGTTGAAATCCATCGCCCGGCGGTTGGGTCTGAATTACAATTCGCTGAGCGGGTTTGTCCGGCGCAATTTTCCGGAACTGATCCTCCGCCGTCGTCAAAGCACGGAGCAGTGCGGCGGCGATGAAACGGAGCGATCTGCGGTTCCGGCATCGCTTGCAATATGAAGCAGGATTGAGTTTGCCTGCCCGTTACCGAGCCCCGGAGTCCGAACCTCCGGGGCTTGCCGTTTTCTGTCGTGACGGCTCCTTCCGTTCGCGGGGGCCGCCCTGCAACTCTGCACATATGGAATTATAAGACAGAAACGTAAAACTGAAAAATCTTGAAAAATGAAA
>ERZ840371.1426-NODE-1426-length-24441-cov-3.117608_pt1 | contig 24441 bp, 18 predicted proteins | sample MGYA00519937_ERZ840371 | MGnify/ENA primary metagenome ERZ840371 (study PRJEB31850, sample SAMEA3708873) | human gut metagenome | biome: human gut; feature: human-associated habitat; material: faeces | place: China | collected 2014 ... | reverse complement strand
TTCAAGTGGAAATGGTTGCTGTAGACACGGTTTGTGTAGATGATGAGACGGTTGTAATGGATACCGCTGTTGTAGATACCGCAGTTGTTTCGGACAATGGGGTTGTACAGATTTCTCCGGATGCTTGTGACAGTATTATGGTTGAGGACGTTACCGACCGTTATGGTGTTGCGTATAAGGACGGAAAGTGCGGTGTATATGATATTTCCAGACAAGAGAATGTGACGAATATAGAATTTGACTATCTTAGATATACTCGCCGTATAGAAATAGAGGGTGGATATTATTCTTATTTTTATTGGGAACGGGATTCCGACAATGGGACTGTAGGTATCGTGGAAGAGGATAACCACTTCATGATAATGACGGCACCGAGGAAAGAAAACGGTGAATGAAGAAATTTTCTCTGCTGTGGTCGGTCTGATTAGTGCAATAAGGCGTACGGAAAAGAAGTATGGCTATTATTGATTTCTATATGCCGGATATTTAACTCTTGGCAAACATGATGTACGGAGGGATATATACAGGTTTGCACGGATAAATTTTTGTAAGTTATTGTAAATTCGTATCTTTGTGCCGATACGGAGTAAATCCATGAAACACTTAGAATAAACATTAAAACATTTATCACATGAAACATTATCTGTTATCCGCTGCTGTTTTTATATCGGCAATGCTGTTTACAAACTCAACGGTATCTGCACAGGCAAAGATAAATCTTGCCGGCATCTATGAACTGAATATCAAAAAAGACGGCGGCACGCATCAGATGTATCTTGAACTTGACTTTATCAACCAGCGTCCGGACTTCACCCAGACCTTTACGGGGAAGACTTCTGCCTTAAAACTTCTGCCGGAAGACTTTATGAACGTGAAGAAGCTGAAACAGAGGTTCAAGGGAACGAAGGCACCCGGATACGGACGATACCGCGAGAAATATCTTCTGAGCCTCACGGAGGAATTCAGAATAACCAACCCGCACATGAAAAAGGGTGTTGTCATTGCCGACTGGGAAAATGACATGGGGACGACCGGTAAGGTTATAATTATACCCAAAGAGGACGGTTCTGTCGTTACTTACGGTCTTACGCAGCTCGACCGCTCATTAAGTCCCGACGGCATGAGGCTTGAACTTGTAAAAGACCTTACGGACGGCAATGCTGGCAAGAAGCCGTCGGACCTTGCAAAGAACGGTACTGCCACCGCGGGATTTATCGAAGGTATAAGAACTTCGTGCGGTACTGACTTCAAAGGAACGGTAGAGCGTCTGATAAGTATGCCCGACGATAAGGGAGATGAACAGCCTGGGAAGTCTTCTTCCGCAGGCAGACAGCCGCAACAGGGGGACAACGGAGAAATAAAAATACAGTTATGGGGAGACAACCAGCCGGTGATATTCAAGTTCCACACCATTGCAACTGGCGGCGACTACGGCAAATTTGAAACAAACGCAACTTTGGACTTTTGGCAGGAAGACAATGGTGAGATATCCATGAGAATGTATGCTACCACCGTATATGTCAACAGCGGCAGGCTGAGAGAATATGAATATATCTATACTGGACGTCGTAAAGGCAACAAGATAATTTTCACCCGCAGACAAGACTCTCTGAACGGTGGCGGTGTCACCGCCCTCGAAAGTTGGATGCCTTCGGTCTTGACGATTAAGAGTCCCACAAGCGTGGTGTTTGACAGATGTACATATTTGCGGGAGAAATAACCCTCCTTTAATATAACCTGTTGAGAGACATTAAACAGGCATAATCATGACATCATTTTATAGGCATGCACCATTACTTATTCATAATAGGTAATGGTGCATGTTTCAATGCGGCTGTAATGTCCTCTGTTGATTATTGCCTTGCGCCGTGTCCAGTTGCCGTATTTATCACGCTGTATTACTTTGTAAACGCCCTCGGTGTCTCTTCGTTGTCCCGAAGGATTGGTTACGACAATACCCTCACGATATATATCGCCATTGTCATAACTCAGATAATATTTGAACTCACCTTCTTCATTTATTCCTTTAAAACTTCTGGTTTTACCTTCAGGAGTAATAAAGAATGTTTCCTGATGGTTGCCTTCCCAAGACTCGTATTTAAATGTCACTTGTTCTTCATCACGGGTTACCGTCATGACGCCAAGAGCGTTGTTGGGCAGTAATGTGCCATCTTCGGAAAAAGAGCGTGTCACCGGCTTATTGGCAGGGAAACTTTGATAGGAAAGAACGGTATCGAAGGTTGCTGTCTTAACAGGTCCTTTAAGATTGAAGAGGACACGGTCGTCAGCCAATGAGTGAATGCAGCAAGCCATGCCGATTGCAATAAGAATGCCGCGCATTATACGTTGTGAGATTATTTTCATCTTTTGAGTTATGTTTTTTCGTTTGGTTTGTTTGATTGAATACTGTTTGCAAAGATAATTATTTTCTTCAAAAAAACAAGATATCAATTATATATCACAATATCAATATAATATATTCATCCGTAATAAATCGCTCAAATTCAAATCGGTTGTCATGTCTTTTTTATATTTTTGCATGTCGTACAGGAACTGTCCTGCTAACAATATAAGAAAATATGATAAAGAATGAGCATCTTTCCCGTGAAAAAGAGATATACAGAATAACGCTTTGGGGCAGCATGGTGAACTTCATGCTGCTCATATTCAAGTTTGTTGCCGGTATCGTCGGTCACAGTTCTGCGATGATAGCCGATGCGGTACATTCTTTATCCGATTTCGCAACGGACATCATAATCATTGCTTTTGTGCGTATTTCAGAAAAGCCGCAGGATGAAAGTCACGATTATGGTCATGGCAAGTATGAGACATTTGCAACAGCAATTATAGGAACGGTGCTGTTTGCCGTAGGTATCGGTATACTTACTGACTCCTTAAGAAACATCATGGCTTTCTGTGGCGGTGAGCAGATTGGGGCACCTGGTATGTTGGCATTGGCGGCAGCCCTGATATCTATATTGTCAAAGGAAGCAATATATCGGTATACCATAATAAAAGGCAGGATGCTTAATTCAAAGGCAGTCATGGCAAACGCCTGGCATCACAGGAGCGATGCCTTGTCTTCCGTAGGAACACTTGTCGGAATAGGCGGTGCAATATTTCTTGGAGAAAACTGGAGAGTGCTGGATCCCTTAGCTGCATTTATTGTAAGTCTGTTTATTATAAAGGTGTCTGTTCACCTGATAAAGCCCTGCATAGACGAATTGTTGGAGAAGTCGCTGCCTAAGGATGTAGAAGACAAGATACTCGATATCATCCTTTCGTTTCCGGAAGTAAAGTCTCCGCATCATCTTCGCACCCGGTATATAGGCAACAGAATTGCAATAGAGGTGCACATACGCATGAACGGCGGCATGACGCTAAAAGAAGCACACGATATCACAAAGAAGATTGAAGTATCATTAAAAGAAGAGTTTGGAGAAAACACTCATATCGGAATACACATGGAGCCACAGGATTAAATGGTTGTGCAATTAAGTGCGTTTGTTTTGTACTGTATTTAGTTCACATAGACATTTCATATAGAACCGCCTTTGTTAATAAAAAAGATGCAAAGCAGTTTAGAACTGTCTTTGCATCTTTTATAGTTGCGGAGGCAGGACTCGAACATGCGACCTCCAGGTTATGAGCCTGGCGAGCTACCAACTGCTCCACTCCGCGATATTTATATACCTTTGCACTCATTTCTGAAATGCGAGTGCAAAGGTATATATATTTATTTAAACTGCCAAATAATAATGGTCTTTTATACCCTAAATATACAGTATTTAACAAAAATATAGTGTCAGGAACATGCTTGAGCGTTATTTGCATGTATGTAAATCTTAATATCCGGTATTAATGGACGAGGCTGATGCTCACCGAATTAAATGTAAAAATATTTTGTCGTATCAAATAAATATAATACTTTTGCACAATACAAATCAAATGTGCAACAATCAGAGACGAAGGAGGCTTTTACGATGTCTATATCTAAAACGAGGCAAACTCTTGTGGACGTGGCAAGGCAGCTGTTTGCTAAAAAAGGGCTGGAAAATACAACAATGAACGATATTGCATTGGCATCCGGCAAAGGAAGGCGCACGCTGTACACTTATTTCAAGAGCAAGGAGGATATATACTTTGCCGTAATAGAATCGGAACTGGAGCGTTTGTCCGACAAGATGGACGAGGTTGCCATGCGCAAGATAAGACCGCAAGAAAAAATAATCGAACTGATATACACCCACCTCAGCATGATAAAAGAGACGGTGATGCGCAACGGTAACCTGCGTGCCGCCTTTTTCCGTAATATATGGATGGTTGAAAAGGTAAGGAAGAATTTTGATGAGGATGAAATAGAGCTTTTCAGAAAAGTTTATTCGGAAGGTGTTGCGGAAGGTGAGTTTGACATAGACAGCGTAGAACTGGTGGCAGACATAACCCATTATTGTATAAAGGGACTTGAGGTTCCATATATATGCGGGCGCCTCGGACACGGGATGACTCCGGAAACAAGTAAGCCGCTTGTAGCAAAGTTCGTTTATGGAGCACTTGGAAAGCTTACAGCCAAATAGCTGTTATTATATAATATGTGAAAAAACAATATTACATTCTTAATTAAAAAAACAAATAAGAAAATGGGATTACTTACAGGTAAGACTGCCCTTATCACAGGTGCAGCACGCGGTATCGGAAAGGCTATCGCACTTAAATTTGCTGAAGAAGGGGCAAATATCGCTTTTACTGATTTGGTAATAGATGAAAACGGCAAGGCTACGGAAACAGAGATTGCTGCAAAAGGCGTTAAGGCAAAGGGGTATGCGAGCAATGCGGCTGACTTTGCACAGACAGAAGAGGTCGTTAATCAGGTGAAGGCTGATTTTGGAGCCATAGATATATTGGTAAACAATGCAGGTATCACAAAGGACGGTCTTATGATGCGCATGTCAGAGGCGCAGTGGGATGCGGTAATAGCAGTAAACCTTAAATCGGCATTCAATTTCATACATGCCTGCACACCTATAATGATGCGTCAGAGAAGTGGCTCTATAATCAACATGGCTTCAGTGGTAGGCGTACACGGCAACGCAGGACAATGTAACTATGCTGCTTCAAAAGCTGGTCTTATCGCACTTGCAAAAAGTATTGCACAGGAGCTGGGCAGTCGCGGCATACGTGCCAATGCCATTGCACCGGGCTTTATAGAAACAGCCATGACGGCAGCCCTGCCTGATGACATACGTAAGGAATGGGTTCAGAAAATACCTCTCCGCCGTGGCGGACAGACTGAGGACATAGCCAACGTGGCTACATTCCTTGCGTCAGACTTGTCAAGCTATGTTAGCGGACAGGTTATACAGGTTGACGGTGGTATGAACATGTAAATTAAAATAAAGTGAAGAATGATGAATGAAGAATGAAGAATTTGCTGCCGCCGTCATTTGGCTAATTAGACCAATTAGTCCTATAGGTCTTATAAGCCTTATCGGATGACGGCGGCAGCAAATTCTTCATTCTTCATTCATCATTTATCATAAAGATGAAAGTAGTATACGAAGACAATCATATTATTATTGTAAACAAAGATAGCGGAGAGATTGTCCAGGGAGACAAAACCGGAGATAAGCCGTTGTCTGAAACAATAAAGGAGTATATCAAGGAAAAATATGCAAAACCGGGGAATGTATTCCTTGGTGTTGTACACCGCCTTGACAGACCCGTATGCGGGCTTGTTGTCTTCGCAAAGACATCGAAAGCACTGTCACGCCTGAACGAAATGTTCCGTAGCGGCGGTGTATCAAAGACATATTGGGCTATAACGAAGAACTGTCCGAAAGAACCGGAAGCAACGCTTACGGGGTGGATGACACGTAACGAAAAACAGAACAAGAGCTATGTTTACAGCCGTGAAGTGCCAGGGGCAAAGAAAGCCATACTGCACTATAAGGTTATCGGATGTTCAGAAAACTATACCCTTTGCGAGATAAACCTGATGACCGGGCGTCATCATCAAATAAGGTGCCAGCTGGCAAGTATCGGATGTCCGATAAAAGGAGACCTCAAGTATGGTGCAAAGCGCAGCAATGCAGACGGAAGCATATCGCTGATGTCACATAAAGTGGAATTCATACATCCGGTCTCTAAAAACAAAATCTGTGTCGAGGCTCCTCTCCCCGACGATAATTTATGGAGGGATATTTCCAAATCCATATTGTAACTTGGGCTTATTATTCAATAAAGCTTAAAACTTTTCATTTTTTCCGAAATAATTGTTTACTTTGCATACTTCTATATCGGACGACCGATAGATGAAAATAAGTTTGTACACGTAAGCCATTATGAAAAAAATATTTAAGTGGATTGGCATAGTAATCCTTGTACCGATACTGCTGTTTGTAACACTTGCAATACTTATATATATTCCTCCTGTCCAAAACTGGATAGTAAAACAGGTAACATCATATGCTTCTGAAAAGACAGGAATGGAAATATCCGTGGAGCATGTGAGCCTTGCCTTTCCTCTTGACTTGAGCATAGAGGGATTTAAAGCAATAAAGCAAAACGACTCGATACCGCAGGTAAAAGACACCGTTGCCAATGTGAGGCGTCTTATAGCCGATGTAAGGATGCTGCCGCTTTTCAGACAGCAGGTGGAAATTGATGCCCTTGAGTTTAACGGTCTGCAAATTAATACCACAGATTTCATTCATGAAGCGAGAATAAAAGGAAATGTCGGACTGTTAAGCGTGCAGAGCCACGGAATAGACATAGGAAAAGAAAAGCTGAGAATAGACGATGCAAAGCTGAAAGACGCCAATGTAACGGTGGAACTTAGCGACACCGTTCCACCCGATACCACAAAAAGCGAGAACTACTGGAAAATAGATGTGGACAAACTGTCTGTCGAGAATACCGGAGTAACAGTGCACATGCCGGGAGACACCTTGCAGATATGGGCATATATGGGAAATACTTCTGCAAGCGGTGGATTTTTCGACTTATACGAAGGACTGTATCGGATAAAGAGGTTCGACTGGAATAACGGCGCTTTGAAATATGACAATAATTTTGAGACACGTACCCAAGGACTTGACTATAATCACATTTCTCTTACCGACATTAATATAGGCATAGACACATTGTTCTATCATGCTCCAAAACTGACAATGGCATTACGGTCGTGCAGTTTCAAGGAGAAAAGCGGCATAGAGGTAAGAGAACTGAGCGGCCCTATAGCCCTTGACTCTTCAAGAATAAATATTCCGGCATTGCATCTGAATACGTCTGAGTCTTCATTGTCGGCAAACGTGTCAATGGATTTCAATGCTTTTGATGATAAAAATCCGGGGAAAATAAAAGTGAGTGCCGACGGCTCATTCGGCAAACAGGACATCATGCAGTTCATGGGCGGAATGCCGGCAGGCTTCATCCGTCAATGGCCAAACTACCCGTTGACGATAAAGACAGCCATGAACGGTAACTTGAAACATCTTGACATAGCAGGACTGAACGTAAACCTGCCTACAGCTTTCAAACTTACGGCAAAAGGATTTGCCGACAATATAACGGATACCGTCAACCTGAAAGCCGACATCGATATCGATGCAAGTACATACAATATAAACTTCCTTACGGCGTTGGCAGCCGGTGCAATGGATGATATACGCATACCTTCAGGAATTGGCATCAAAGGAAATATCAAGGCAAACGGCAACAATGGTTATTCGGCAAGCCTTATGGCAAGGGAAGGAGCCGGATTGCTAAAGGCGAAAGGCAGTTTCAATGCTAAAGCCATGCAATATGAGGCAGACATGGAAGCAAGCAACTTGCAGATACAGCATTTCATGCCTAAAAGCGGTATGCGTGATTTTACTGGCAATATATATATAAAAGGTAAGGGAGCTGACTTTACATCAACTTCGACAAAACTTGAAGCCGATGCAAAAATAGTAAAGTTTAATTTCGGACAGTATAATCTCGGCAATATCAAGGCAAATGCAAGAATAGACAAAGGCGTGGCACATGCCGATATAGACAGCGATAACCGTCTCGTAAGGGGAATAATATCATTCGATGCACTCATAAATCCCAAGAAATTGCAGGCAACGGTGTTTGCCGACCTTCACCATGCCGACCTCAAAGGTCTTGACATTGTGAAAAGACCCATGTCAGTGGCACTATGCGGACATGTCGACTTGTTGTCAGACATGAAAAAGCTTTACAGCATTCAGGGCACAGTCGGAGACCTTACAGTGAGAGACTCATTGAAAGTTTTCAGACCGGACGAAATAAAAATGAACGTATTCACAAGTGCGGATACAACACGCGCGTATGTAGACTGTGGAGATTTTCACCTGAAAATGAACGCAGGCGGGGGATATGAGGCACTTATCAACAAGAGCAACAAGTTTGCCTACGGACTTATGACACAATTGAAGAACAAACATATAGAGCATAAGGCACTGCGGCGGATGCTCCCTTCTGCAAAAATAAATCTCACCACAGGTAAGGAAAATCCGTTCAGCAGGATGCTTGCCTACTTCGGACTTACATTTAAAGATGCCGTCATTGACATGACTTCGTGTCCCTATTCAGGTCTGAACGGCAAAATGCAGATTACGGAACTGCGGACAGACAGCATGCTTTTAGACACTATAAGGTTTGCGGTGGAGTCTGACTCTGCAAGATGCAACTACAAATGCCAGATACGTAATGGAAAGAATAATCCGCAATATGTGTTCAATGCCCTGCTTGATGGATATATACACGAGAAAGCCGCAGGTCTGAATATAAAATATTATGATGCAGAAAACCGCCTGGGAGTAAAACTTGGGGCAAAAGCCACGCTCGAAACGGACGGAATAAGGCTGCACATGCTTACGGACAACACGGTATTGGGATATAAGACATTCGATGTTAACGAAGACAACTATATCTTCATGGGCAGGGACAGAAGGATTTCAGCGAAGTTAAATCTTATAGCTGAAGACAAAACCGGTGTACAGATATACACAGATGATGAAAATGCCGAAGCACTGCAGGACATTACCGTGAGCCTTAATCGTTTTGATTTGGACAAGATAATGTCGGTCATACCTTATATTCCGCATGTGACGGGAATGATGAACGGTGATTTCCACATGATACAGACAACCAGTCAGCTGTCTGTATCATCGACATTATCGGTAGACGGCATGACATACGAGGGCTGTCCCATGGGTGACATAGCAACAGAGTTTGTATATATGCCTAAAGAGGACGGCTCGCACTATGTGGACGGAATGCTGATGAACAACGGCAAGGAAGTTGGAAACATCGTCGGAACCTATTCTTCGGAAGGCAACGGTTCTCTTGATGCCAAAATGGAAATGAAGCGTTTGTCGCTTTCTCTTGCCAATGGCTTTATACCGGACCGTATAATAGGTTTCAAAGGATATGCTGACGGGTCGGTGGAAATAAAGGGAGCACTTGACAAACCGCAGGTAAACGGCGAGATATTCCTTGATTCGTCTTATCTCGTAAGTGTTCCCTATGGTGTGGAGCTGCGTTTCAGCAACGATCCGGTACGTATAGTCGGAAGCCACCTGCTGCTTGAAAACTTCGAGATGTTCTCTTACAATAATAATCCGCTTAATCTTTATGGTGACATCGATTTTACCGACTTTGGCAACATGAAGATGAATTTAAGGATGAGGGCACAGAATTATCAGATAATAAATTCTAAGGAACAACTCAACAGCATTGCATTCGGAAAAGCCTTTGTTGATTTCTTCGGCATGATAAACGGTCCTATGGACAATCTGCGGATGCGTGGAAAATTAGACGTGCTCGGGTCCACGGACATGGCATATATCCTGCGTGACTCTCCCCTGTCAAACGACAACAGGCTTGAGGAACTTGTAAAGTTTACCAACTTCAACGACACTACACAGACAACCGTCAGCCGCCCGACATTGTCAGGACTTGATGTAGACCTGACAATAGGTATTGCAAGCGGTGCACACATTATATGCTATATCAATGCCGACCAGTCGAATTATGTTGATCTGACCGGAGGGGGTAACCTGCGCTTGCAATATAATCCTACAGACAATATCATGCTCACCGGAAGATATACTCTTGACAACGGAGAGATGAAATATTCCCTTCCGGTAATTCCTCTTAAAACATTTACAATCAAGGATGGCAGCTATATTGAATTTACAGGCGACCCGATGAACCCTCGCCTTAATATAACCGCGACGGAACGTACCAAAGCCTCTGTTTCTAACGACGGAAGTCAAGGTAGGACTGTTGAATTTGACAGCGGAGTAATAATCACCCGCACGCTGTCGGATATGGGACTTGAGTTTACAATTGACGCTCCCGAAGATATGTCACTTCACAACGAACTTGCCGCAATGAGCGTGGAACAGCGCGGTAAACTTGCTGTTACGATGCTGACTACGGGTATGTATCTTGCCGACGGCAATACAGGAAGCTTCTCTATGAACAATGCGCTAAGTTCGTTCCTCGAAGGAGAGATAAACCAAATTACGGGCAATGCACTGCGGACGCTCGATCTCAGCGTGGGAATGGACAACACGACCGATGCCGGAGGTAACATGCACACAGACTATTCGTTCAAATTTGCAAAGCGTTTTTGGAACAACCGGCTAAAGATTGTTGTGGGCGGTAAAGTCTCCACAGGTCCGGATGTGATGAATCAGAACAATTCGTTCTTTGATAATGTGATATTTGAATACAGATTGGACAACACTGCGAACAAATATGTGAAACTGTTCTATGACAACAACGCATACGACTGGCTCGAAGGAACCACACGAGAGTTTGGAGTGGGCTTTATATGGCGTCGCAACCTGCAACATTTCAGAGATATCATAAAGTTCAAGAAAGACAAAGAGCCGGTTCTTGTTCCAAAGGACACAACAAAAATAAAGAAAAATGAGAAGGATAAATAAATACAAAGACAGCTGGCGTATCAATAAAACAGGCATAAGGCATATCCATGCTGTCGTTGCAGGCTTGGCTATGATATTGGCATCGTGTTCCACAACGAAGCACATACCTGACAACGACCAGCTCTTTATCGGCTTAAAGACCATACAATACGACAACTACGAGAAAGGTGGGCACTTCGATGAAACCAAAGAAGAAGTTGAGGCTGCACTTGCCACAGCCCCAAACGGTGCGTTGTTCGGAAGTTCTTATTACCGGACACCTTTCCCATACGGACTATGGATATGGAATGCCTTTTCCGGTTCGGACGGAAAGGTGGCAAAATGGATAACAAAAACTTTCGGGAAAGCACCGGTCCTTATGAGTCAGGTTAATCCGGAACTGCGCGCATCGGTGGCAAAATCGGTTATGCGCAATCACGGTTACTTCCATGCCAATGTGGATTACAGTATCGTACCGCAAAAAAATCCGAAGAAAGCTAAAATAAGCTACAATGTAAAAGCAAATCAACTGTTCACGATAGACACCGTTCAATATGTAAATTTTCCGGATGTGGCAGACAGTCTTATACGGGTAACTGTGCCTGAGCGGATAATTCGTCGGGATGATCCGTTCAACGTGGCATCGCTCGATGCAGAGCGCATGCGTATAACCAACCTGTTCCGCGACAACGGATATTACTATTATCAATCGGGATATGCGTCGTATCTTGCCGATACCATTGCCGTACCGGGCAAGGTACAGCTGCGCCTGCAAATGGCAGACGGCATTCCAGAGAACGCAAAACACAAATGGTATATAGGGAAAATAAAGATAAACTTCATGAAACAGTTCATGGAAAATCTGAAAGATTCGTTCAGCCACCGCCATTTCACCGTGCGATTCAACGGCAGGCGCCCGCCGATACGTCCGCGTATCATACTGCGCGACCTGAAGTTGCGTCCACGCCAGATGTACAGCTACAGCAAATATCTTGAGTCTGCAAATAAAATCAACGGTTCGGGACTGTTCAACATGGTGCAGTTCGGATTTACTCCACGCGACACAACGGCAGCATGCGACACTCTTGACCTTACCCTGACATGCGTTTTCAACAAGCCTTACGACTTCTACATAGAGACAAACTATATCAACAAGATGAGCGGTCGCACCGGACCGCAGCTTGTAATGGGTCTTACAAAGTACAATGCGTTTCGCGGAGGGGAGAAGCTCGACATCAACCTGCATGGTTCTTATGAGTGGCAGACAGGAAACGACATGGACAACGTGTCGTCCGGCATGAACTCGTATGAATATGGTGCAGATGCCTCAATAGAGTTTCCGCGCCTCATAGTGCCGTTCCTCAAACGCCGGCGTTTCTTTACTACGCCGTCTACTGTTGCCAAGGCATCGCTGAATGTGCTGAACCGCCCTGATTACTTTAAGATGCACACGGCATCGGGAGAATGGACTTACCGATGGCAGCGCAAGGCAAACAAGATGCACGAGCTGAGTCCGCTGACACTTACATATCAGTATTTGAACTATACGACTGAGAAGTTCAACGAGATAATGAATGACAATCCCTATCTGTATGCAACCATGCAGGACGTGCTTATCCCCAAAATACGCTATACATATAAATATACAAGTCCGCAGACATACCGCAATCCGGTGGCATGGGAGACAACCGTGTCAGAAGCGGGAAACATCTTATCGCTGGGGTATATGGTGGCTGGACATAAGTGGAGTGAGAAAGAGAAGCTGATGTTCAAGAATGCATACGCGCAGTTCTTTAAAGTAGAGACAAGCCTGAGCAAGACATGGCAGCTCGGAAACAAGTCGCAGCTTGTTGGACATGTCGGCATGGGCGTGATATATTCATACGGCAACTCCGAAACATCGCCATACAGTGAACAGTTTTATGTGGGAGGTGCAAACAGCATACGTGCCTTTACTGTGCGAAGCATAGGTCCGGGAAGCTATAAGGCAGATAATTCAAGACTGTCATATCTTGACCAAATGGGAGACATAAAGCTTCAGATGAACTTGGAATATCGTTTCAATATCTTCGGAAGTCTTTACGGTGCGACGTTCCTTGATGCGGGAAACGTATGGAGCATAAGAGACGACGGGTACAGAAACGGTGCGCAGTTCAAGTTAAAGAATGCACTGAAGGAAATGGCTGTGGGCACAGGTGTGGGAATACGCTACGATCTTGAGTTCCTTGTATTAAGACTTGACTGGGGACTTGGGCTGCACGTTCCGTACAAAACAGAGAAAGGCGGTTTCTACAACATACCCAATTTCCACGACGGACAGAGCCTGCACTTTGCCGTAGGCTATCCGTTCTGATAAATAATAACTGCCGGTCAGGAACAATAATACATACATTTCGCAAATCATAACTCAAAATACAACAATAATGGAAATATCAGAACTATATGAAATATTCCGCAAGTGTACATCGGTAACCACCGACAGTCGCAACTGTCCTGCCGGATCGATGTTTTTTGCGCTGAAGGGTGTGTCTTTCAACGGCAACGCTTTTGCAGAAAAAGCACTTAATGAAGGTTCGGCATACGCTGTGGTAGACGAAAAAGAATATGCCGCAGAAGGAGACAGCCGCATGATACTTGTTGACAACTGTCTTGAAACAATGCAGCGACTTGCCAACTATCATCGCCGTAAGACAGGTACAAGAATTATAGGCATAACCGGAACAAACGGCAAGACAACGACAAAAGAACTTATAACCGCCGTACTTTCAGAGAAATATAACGTTCTCTGTACACAGGGAAACCTTAACAACCACATAGGCGTGCCGAAAACATTGCTGCGTCTTACCCCGGAACACGATATAGCCGTGATTGAAATGGGAGCAAACCACCCCGGAGAAATAGAGGCGCTTGTAAACATTGTAGAGCCTGACTATGGAATAATAACCAACGTAGGCAAGGCACATCTTGAGGGATTTGGTTCTTTCGAGGGTGTAATAAAGACCAAGGGAGAACTGTACGATTACCTGCGAAAGAAGCACGGAACCGTATTTATCGACGGAGGCAACGAACATCTTATGAATATTTCGGACGGACTGGCAAAGGTTAAATATGGCACGGACAAGGATGACAGTCTTTATATACGAGGCGAAGTTGTTTCATGTGCGCCTCTTCTGAAGTTCAGGTGGAAGAAAGAAGACGGAGAATGGCATGAGACACAGACACATCTTATAGGTTCATACAACATCTGCAACATGTTGGCAGCTGCATGCACCGGACTGTTTTTCGGCGTAACGGAACAGCAGGCAGTACATGCCCTCGAAAGCTACAGACCCGAAAACAACCGTTCGCAGCTTGATATTACGCCATACAACAAGCTGATTGTAGATACATACAACGCCAATCCTACAAGTATGGCGGCTGCCCTTGCCAACTTCCGTGACATGGAAGTATCGCCCAAAATGGCAATACTCGGAGATATGCGTGAGTTGGGGGCGGCAAGCAGGGAGGAACACCGTAAGGTGACGGACTTCCTTAAGACGGCTGGAATAGACAATGTATGGCTTGTGGGCGACGAGTTTGGACAGACAGAATGTGGCTTCCGCAAGTTCCGTAATGTGGAGGAAGTAATAGAAGAAATTGCCCGTCACCGTCCTGAAGGTTTTTACATACTTATAAAAGGAAGCAATGGCACCAAGCTGTTCCAACTGCCCGAATTGCTCTAACGAGTGTGAAAAACAAACATTTTTTACTAAATGGCATACACATATATGTAAAAAGGCGTATCTTTGATATGCGATATCGCATGACATTAAAATATAAACAATATAACTATGGATGAAAAAAGACTGTATGATTTGATACAAGAGAAAGAGGGATATGCGTCATTGGCATTTCCTGCACTTATGCGCAAGGTGTACGTATGGATGACCCTCGCGCTGGTTATAACAGGATTTATGGCATACGGAGTTGCTTCAAGTCCCGGCATAATTACAGCAATACTTACAAACAAGATATTGTTCTTCGGCCTTATCATAGGAGAGCTTGCACTTGTATTGAGCCTGTCGGCTGCAATAAACCGTCTGTCGCTCACCACTGCCACACTGCTCTTCGTACTCTATTCGGTACTTAACGGAGCCACGATGTCCATGATATTCCTTGCCTTTACAATGGAGTCGATAGCAAGTGTATTCTTTATAACAGCAGGAACATTTGCCGTCATGGCGTTCATCGGATACGTAACCAAGACGGATCTCACGTCTTTGGGCAAGATACTGTTCATGGCTCTTATCGGCATAATCATTGCAACGCTCGTAAACGTATTCTTCGTAAAAAGCGGAACAATGAACCTCATCATAAGCTATATCGGTGTATTGGTATTCGTTGGTCTTACGGCTTACGATTCGCAGAAGATAAAGAACATGCTGATAATGGCAGACAGCATGGATGAGGGTGCACAGAAAATGGCTCTTTTAGGTTCGCTTACACTGTATCTTGACTTCATTAACCTGTTCCTCTACATGCTTAGAATATTCGGAAACAGCAGAGATTGACAAAAGAATATACAGCGACTTGGTACAGATTGCTTTACACTGCTTGATTTTTATACTATGTAAATCAATCTGTACCAAGTCGCTTTTTAATTACCTTTTATATTTACCGCCAACTCTTACGATATAGCTGCTGCTTCATTGCCGCTACATTCGGTGCATATCTTTAGAACAACAGAAGTATAAAAGGGGAACACAAATATTTCAAACAAATATTTGCATCGCAATAATATTTATGTATTTTTGAAGTGGCATTTTAAATTTGCATAAATATGGATAATAACTACATACACAGGGACATAGAAACGGTTATAAGTGAAGCAGCTAAATATTTCCATGACCTACAGTCCGACATTTACAAAGGCATTGCAAAAGGTAAATGACTGGATAAAAGCAGAAGTCAAACCAAAAACAATCGTATATACAGGCGATTTAGAAGACCAGAACGGAGACATCCGTCTGATAAACTTCCATAACCTTTAGGTTCCTAAGAAAAACGGTGCCTGTTACGCTTTCCCGATACGTTACAATGATGCAGGGTGTGAGCGAGTGGTGTTACATTGGTGCAGAAATAAACTCAGGAGAATAAAGAAGTGCCATATATTACGGGCAATCCGTATTAGTTATGGCACTTCTTTTTAATTATTATCAGAAGATGTGATTATTCATTTTCAATATCGTTATCCCATATAGATGATACCTTGAATGTATGTTCTTCTTTTAAATCTTCCATTATCTCCCATTCTAAATAATCCTCATCATATCGTTTAGCTCCGACTGGACCTTCTATAGTACCATTAGGGCTGAACGTTGTCAGAAGTGCCTCAGTTTCAATTTTAACAAGAGATACCATCGGAACTAAATACTCTTTTCGGTTTCTCATTTTACTATAATTTTAGTATTGTTGATTATATAAATACCGCTTTTTAGACAAAATGACTTGACGCTGTCTGCCGTATGAGCGATATTCTCTACTACACTCCCGTCTATACGCCTGATATTTATCCTGTCTTTGCATGAATTAAGAGTAAAAACTTTTCCGTTTATTATTACTTTCACTTCATTTCCAACAATGTTTTCTATTGAAGTTGTATTTCCATGGACAAGAGATATTACATTTCCATAGTTTTTTACATCCAAATATGCGTGAAAAGGCTCAACGCAGGCAGTCTCTCCTGTACGTCCAAAACCTATGCCATTGGAATGGAGTGCATAACAACCTGTTATCTCACCTGAGGGTATTGGCTTGTATGTTCCTGTAAAAATCTTGTCACTTGGTACAAGCAAAGTTTTGTCTACATTCACTTCGTCGGCAGAGAATGTCACCAAATCATTATCTGTATAAAATATGCAGGGAATATTTGCATCCTGCTCATTATTGGTAAACACAACAGAACTACCACCTTTTTCTAACGCTTCAAACGTTTCGGTTGTTACATTCTCCGGAATATCCGCCTTATATGGCAGACAAAGCGAATACCAGCCTTTGCCGGGAAGTGTACGCTGATATGTGGCATGCCCTGCGGTGAAAGACCGTGATATGTTCAGCGCATACCCGTCATGCAGAACAAGGTTCTCACAGCGGTTACCGCTTTCTGCAACCTTTACCACATTCTCGGTTGATGAAAAGCTTTCTGCCAATGGAGTTCCGTCTTTAACATATACCATACAGTTCTTGTTTCCGGGAACAAACTCAGCATCAGCGCCGTCAAGCCCAGTAACGTCAATCTCTGTGAGTTTCATGTTTTCTCCTATCATGCCATTGATTTCTTCTACCACGTCATGAAGCATTGTATTTGTCAGTTCCGACAGGTTTAATGTCTCTATTGTGGAAAAATCAATGTCCCCGGAATAAAAGAAGCTTGATGCAGGTTGCGGTTTCACATCTGTTGTACCGTTTATTGCCATAACAACATTTCTTATCATCACAGGCATTATGCCTTGTTTAATATTGTTGTCCGTAACGTAATATACGGTTAGCAGGTCGCCGCTGTTGCCCAATACCTTCGATTCCAAATCGTTGGCGCTTACCACAATCCTGTATGCCCCATCGTTCCTTTTGGCATACACCACATCATGCGAGAATTTTATTACACCGCCACGCCCTATGGTATATGGAAAACGGTCCATCGACAACTCAAACGGGTCGTCATCAAGTTCCATTCCATCCGGCAGATATAAGTCAAATTGGAATGCAGCAAACACGTTGTCATTGTTCATCTGTATTGTGAACGAGTGTCCGTCTACAGATGTGCTTCCGGCATATATACGTTGCGGCAGTATTTGCAGCACATCCTCCGCACCGGCCCTGCATACGCACGACAGTGATAACAATAAAAATATTATAAACTTCTTCATTATGCCTTTATTCTTCGGTTAATACAATTTCCAGTATTCCAACAGAGTCGGTCACGCTGTAGTCACCGTCACCGTTAACGTCGGATACTTCCTTTATAAAAGAACCGTCTCCCGGATCTCCGCTTACAACATAGCTTACCATGTTCAGCTTGTCGGTAATGTTTACAATTCCGTCACCGTTGGTATCTCCGAGTTTGTAAACATACACCCTGCCGTTACGTGTAGATGCCGTAACTGTATTTCCGGCATCCTCTGTAACAGACACCTGGTTCAGCTTCACTTGGAACGAGCTGCTGGGAGCCACTGTTTCCGGAACGTTCAGCTTTACGTTCAGCAGTTTGGCATTGCCTGCCGGCACTGTTCCTCCTGTAAGTGACAGCTGATATACATTAGGCTCGCCCGTTTCAGTTACAGCCACTTTATATCCTGACGCCTTGTCGCCCAGTTCCAATGTATTCCAGTCGGGCAAGGCCTCTTCAGGGAATGTCATCTGGAAAGTCATGTCACGCAACATGTCCAAGCTTGTGAGATATAGCGGACAATCAATTATTGTGCCCGGATACGTAATCTCAGACATCAAGTACAGTGCATACTGCTTGTCCGACGGTTTTGACGGTTCTGCCGGGGCTTGCGGATTAAATTCAAATCTTGCCTCAAACTCCACATCACTGCCGTTCATGGTATATGTGAACGACCGCTGCTCATTGTAAAGCTCGCCGTTGACGTACCATCCGGTGAATATATATCCGTCGTTAGGCGATGCGGACAACAGTGCAGTCTTTCCGTCAAGTACAACGTACGCACTGCTTCTTGCCGTGCCGCCCTCAGTACATATTATTGTGATTTTGTGTTGTAGCACCGGGTCTGACGGTTCTTTCGGACTGTCAGGATTGTATGCGAAGTTTGCCGTAAGCGTTTCGTTGCAGGCTTTCTTTACATAATATAAGTATCTGTTTGTAGATACTGTTTCGCCTTTTTCGTCCATCCATCCGACAAAGTCAAAGTTCTCATTGCATGTGGCATTGATATATACACTTTTCCCTCCTTGATAGCGTCCGCCTCCCGACACGCTGCCGCCATTTCCCGCTTCCAGATCAAGCCTGTAATAAACAAGGCTTTCGCCGGGATTTGGCTCTGCCGGATTTCCCGGCTCATACACAAAGTGTGCCGTAAGGGTCTCGTCTTTGCCGCCTTTCTTAAAACTGTAAGCATAAGAAGAGGATACTACATTCCCGTTTCCGTCGGTCCATTCCGTAAACTTAAATCCTGTGTTGCTGCTTGCCCTTGCCGTAACACTTGTTCCCGGCACAAACTTTCCTCCGCCGCTCACACTTCCGCCAGCAGCTGGTTCTGCTTTGAGGATAAGTTTTGTTGGCGGTATGCCTGGTTCGGGCGGACTGTCAGGGTTGAAGTCGTCCTGCGCCCACAATGTCACCACTGTAAATAACATTACGGTGAGTGACAGGTATCTTGTCTTTGTCATTGTATAATCCATTTATGTTATGGAACTATCACCTTTACAGATTTTCTTTCGCCCTTGACTATATATAAGCCTGACGGCAATGCGAACGAGTGTCTGCCGTTTACGCTTGCCTTTCCGACCATTGCCCCGCTTGCGGCAAATATCTCAACATTGGCATGTCCAGTGATACTAATTCCGTTTTCCGTCACATTTACAGACATTGCCTGCTGAACGGTAGCCGTATTTTCTATACCTGTTGTTTCCGTAAAGTAAAGTTCAAAACGGTTTTCGTATGTTCCGGCATCGGATGTGAAGCTGTATTCCTGTTCGGAGATATTTACCGACGACCCTGTCTCATTGTCTTTCAGTATCACATTGCCCATGGTATTGCGTATAAGTTGCATGGTGAAATTGCCGCCTTGCGGTGCGATGAAACCAAGTATGACTCTGCCTCCAGTCTCGGGACATTCATTTATTGCATACTTGTTTCCTTCCGCATCAAGGCTGTATATCTGTGGCACTTCCTCTGACTCGCTAAAGAATTTGCCTGCATCGCAACTTGCATCATATCCTGTTGTGGCAGCATTGTTTATTACCACACGTGTACGGTCTGTGAATGTATTGTTGCTGACAGACAGGTCGATAATCTTGCGTGATACCGCTTGTGCCATAAACGGTTGCGGTTTGGCACCGACCTGACTTTCTATCACAGATGTCATCTGCCTCCCGTCAAGCGGGAACGATATATTGCTTATTCCTTCCGGACATTGCACGAAGAACGCCTGACATGGAGCAATGGCGTAATCATCGTCAATAACCGAATATGCCGCGTATGTGTTATTCTTGAGGTCGCGCACGGTGATGGGTGCCGTAAAGTTGAGCTTGTGTATGTTATACCAGCACTGGTACGGGTTGCCAACAAGGTTCCAGCCTCTGTTCGAGGCATTGTCTGACGGATTTGCCGCAAGTTCTTTTACAAACATGTTGTTGGATGTAAGGAACTGCTTGCTCTCGTCTTCCATCGACGGCAACGTCCACCAGCCAGCTTCACTTGCCTGGAATATAAAGCCGGTGCCTGCCGGTATTATGTCGTCCTGACCATAATCTGTCCAGCTTCCCGCAGCTCCGTTTTCAGCACGGTGTGCCCCGTCATAGTATCTGATTGCACGCTTGGCCGTGCTGCTTGCCGAAGTGATGTCGCTTACCTTTATATTATAGGGCAATGACATGAAATACCATTGGTTTTTGTATGTATAAAACTCGTTCCATAGCTTTCCGCTTACGGTTACATCGTCGGCATTGCTGAACATCTGTCCGTAAATTGCGCCATAGGGATTTATTTTAAAACTAAGGTCTGCAACAGACATTCCGTCAGTTCCGTTTATTTTCAGGCTTCCGCCCGTGTTTATTTCAATGGAAGGGTTGCCTTCAAATCTGTCTCTCGCACCAAGTACAAGGGCATCGTTTATTACCCACTCACCTATTTCTGCCGTGCTGAAGCCTTCTATCTTGCCGAAGTTATACCAGTAATCATCGAGCTTATAGGCATTTACGAGGAACGAAGGTACTTGGAGGGTTATATTGGGGCGGTCTGAATCTGAAACGATTTTTGCACCAGAAGACTTACGTCCAATCACTGTCGGACAATTCAGGCGTATTGTGGTGACGGTACTTGGCAAGAAATATTCTTTGTATTCCAAAGTATAAAAACTTACCGGTATTTCTGCATAAGTATATTTACTGTCGGTAAAAGCCCATTGACCTATAGAGGATACATTTTTTGGCAAGATAAGTTCCGCCTTTTCTCCATATCTGTTTGTATTCTGAAATGCGCAGTAACCAATAGATTTCAGCGATTCAGGGAAATCAAAAGCTACATGAGAGCAATTATAGAAAGCTTTCTGCCCTATTGCCTCCAGCATTTCAGGTAATTTGAATGTTCTTAATTCGTAGCAATCTTGGAAAGTATAGTCATCTATCTCTGTTAAGGCATCTGACAATTTTACATTTTTCAAGAATCTACAATTTGAAAAAGCATTACGTCCTATTTGAGTACATTTGTCAGGCAGTATGGCAGATATTATGGAGGTATATTGAAAAGCCCAACTTCCTATACTTTCAAGGGTAGACGGGAACCCTACATATTCCAGACTATATGCATTCACAAAAGCATCATCTCCAATTTTCGTCAGTCCTTCCGGCAGCTTGATTGATTTTAGACATGCTGCTGATTTAAATAGTTCTTTTGTGATTTCCCTTGCATCAGTCTCGCTGAGGTCAAGTTCAATCAAGTTGTCTTTCATCATGCTGATTTTCGCCCAGTCATCATCATTCATGCTTCCGATAATTTTTAAGTTACGTACTTCTTTAAGATGGTCTACATTGTAAAGAATTTCCGTTCCAAGGCTTCCCGGCTCTAACAGAGTTACGGTAATCCATGGTGTTGTCTCTATTCCTATGTTTTTTATCTTATAATAGGTAGATGAAGATGAACTGTTTCGCACGTTCCACTGGATTGTATGCTCTCCCGGACTAAGTGCCTGGTAATATAACCGTGATGTCTGTAACTGGTTATATGTTAAAGAGCGGATTTCCTCACCGTCTACAATGAATGAAAGGTCGCGCCCTCCATTAAGTTCATAACGTAATGTCGCATTTTCACCTACGGTTACTGTTGCGGTAAGAGTGCTTTGCTGTTCCGATCTTACACTTCCTTCTATTTCCGAACCTGATACCGACCAGCAGTTGTCTGTAACCGTGAATGTCATAGGATATTCGTTCCATTCCGGTGCCGTATATTCCAATACGTTTGTGGTTGCTTCTGCCGTCATCGTCAGGCATGACACGGCAAGAAGCAAAGATAAATAAAGCTTTTTCATAAGATTTTCCTTGTTTTTTGTTTCATTAAAAATTAACTGTGTGAAACGAAAAAAGGCGGGACCCGCTCTCTGCTTATCCGTTAATCAGGTCAACCGCCAAGCAAACCTCCACATATAAACAAGCACGAGCAGTCCACGCCCCAAGGGACGTGAACTTAACTATCACTTGCTCTCATATGTGTGAATATTTTGGCGGTTATTCGATTAATCGAGAACAAGGACTTTAAGTCCAAATATCTAAGTAAGTAGAGACAGGGAAACGCTTTTCCGTCGTTTTGTCTTGTGGCTGGCAGTAACAGCCGCTGCGGACGGTGCCATCATGATGACACTCATTCCTCTGTTTCTTTTCTGTCGCTTTTCTGTTCTTTAAATATAATTTAGATGTTAATATCGCTAATTCATTACTGTTTAGTATAAATGTATTTTCTCCTGAAACAGCCGAATGTTATTATCTGTTTGCAAAGATAATATAAACCAAATATAAAACAAAAATATTGAATTTATTTTTATTATAAGACAATTAATAAGGATTAAAATGTGAGTCTGTGGTAAATTGGATGTTTAAGTAGAAAACAAACTTATAATACTGTCTGTTACTGACAGAACAAATCTATATGTGGATGAAACAAATTTGCATTATTCGATTTGCATAATTCAAATAGAATAATTATCGTTGGCAACAAACTATACGCACATGGCAAAAACAGTAAATCCTTTCATTGTAACAGGGAAAATTGCTTCGGAGAAATATAGTCCAACATTCTCAAAGAGAGGAAAGAATTGCTTTATGCCATTGTAAAAGAAAGGGAGGCGGAACGTATAACATCGGCAACATTCATCAAGAGCCACAGCCTCACATCTGCAAGTTCTGTGCAGTCTGCTGCAAAGAAACTGTCCGAAAGGGATATAATCACAGAAAACAACAAGGTCTACTCTGTAACAGACAGATTATTATTCATGTGGATTAACAACATGTACGGCACCAAATTAAAATTGTAATATATGAAATTCTTTCCAATTTTGCAAACATTGGAAATAATTGGAGGCGACTACAGTTATTTTCAGGGATTATCAATATTGTGTGATATTACACGATATGGTATTTTTCTTTATCCCTATTGTATAAATTATGTATCACAGCGTGTTCATGGATAGTTATGACAGCGGTCTCAGAGAATGATGATTTGACATAATAATAATGTGAAGAGACCGTGACGTTTTCTCCTCCCCGTGCTTCCGCTTCATTGTTTATGGTGTCATTCTGCTGTGCTTTTCTTGTCGCCGGTAATTTTTTCCGATGTCTTGTCTTTTGCAAAAATCCTCATGTTCGCAAGGTGTCTCAAGACCAGTTCTTTCATTCCTTTGGCGTCTTTATCCTTTATTTTCTGCAAATATTCGCGGTGTTCTGAGCGCACGATGTTTCTCGGCGAGGCGCAGAAACGGAACTTATGATAATACCTCATTATATCTGGCGTTATCGTGAGGAGCAGCATGCTGATAACCGGATTATGGCTGCTGCGCGCTATGGACTGGTGGAATGCGAAATCCTTTTCCACACGTTCCTCTGACGATTGCGTCTGTTCAAACTCATCAAGAGTCTTTTCTATCTCTCTGATGTCGTCTTCCGTACGGTTGCGCGCGGCAAGTTTGCACGCCTCGATTTCAAGAAGTACGCGCACATGTACCAATGAGCGGAAGTCGTATTGACTGACTCTCAGCGCGTTGGTAATCATCTTGTCCATCTGGTCCTTTGTGAATTCGGCAACCACGGTACCGCTTTGCGGAAATGTTTTCAGTATGCCATATAGCTCCAACTTCTTTAATGCCGCCCTTATGTGTGGGCGTCCTATGCCCAACATATCAGACAACTTGCGCTCGGACGGCAACCTGTCGCCCGGCAAGAAGGTCTTGTCCTCAATTGATTTCCGTATGTATTCAATTACGTCGTCAACCGTATTACACTGCTGTTTGTTCTGCATATATAAATTAATAGGTATATTTTGCTGTTGGCCGCATGTTTTTTCAACGTTACAAAGGTAAATAGTTTCTTATAGACAACCAAAATTTAAAATGATATTTTGTCCTTTCCGTTCCAATGCAGGTCATGACATTAATTTTTTATTTGTGTTTTTTATTATTCCTCTTCCAACTGCCTTGATTTACGGTTTTTTACCTGTCGTTTTCCAATAAGGGTGTGTTAAAATACTCATACAGCAACTGGTAGGGACATATTCTTGTATTTGTCCGCTAAA
>ERZ840371.1422-NODE-1422-length-24475-cov-3.579115_pt1 | contig 24475 bp, 20 predicted proteins | sample MGYA00519937_ERZ840371 | MGnify/ENA primary metagenome ERZ840371 (study PRJEB31850, sample SAMEA3708873) | human gut metagenome | biome: human gut; feature: human-associated habitat; material: faeces | place: China | collected 2014 ... | reverse complement strand
CTTTAGAGGAAAGTTTTTCAACACTCACGGCAAATTTAAAAGAATATAACAGATGAAAACACCAATCTATTTATTGCTGCAATACGACTTAACACTGACAAATTTATGAGAAATACAATGAAAAAGTATGAATTGTCCACAATGATTAACAATCTGCTCGTTAGCAATGAACTTCCATATCGGATAATCCGGTCAGAAAATGAAAACACATATATGGCTGGGCTGGTGATGGATACAAAAATGAAGGATACAAGAATTATGGTAATAGAAATTACTATTCCAGCATTAGACGCATACCAATACGCCATAAAATGCTACGATGTTGAAGATGGAGATAGCCTTGCAAATGACAGTCTGAAAACATATCTGACAGCTATTGACAAATCCGTTTCATTGCCTGACGGAATTCGTGTGGATATTGGAAAAGACGGTAAAATCGTGTTTGAAATTACAAGAGACATAGGTATGCCATGCACTGGGGAGGATATTGCCGCTGATATCAACCGAATTGCTGACGCATGCATGCACAATACGCTGAAAATAATTGACCTGATTATACAATCACTATATACCTCAAAAGTGTGCGACCCAGACCTTAGTTTTATTCGTGATTTGACCGATACGGTATTTTATTCAACAGATTCTAATAGAGACTTCTTCCCGAGTTCTATAACAAGTCCTATTGTAAATGAAATAATATCTGATATGAATCTAAAGCATAAAATGGAAGTATTCAGGTCACTCCCTGACGGCACACACATTTCGCGATGCTATCCTAATGATGAAAAAGCTAAAGCCAATTATATTTTTGGATTACTCAAAGCAGAGATAAAACTCGGAGAATTTGCATATAGCAACGGCATTGAACCGTACTACACAAACATTCTCATAAGTGTGTTGCGCCGTATGGAAATAGCCAAGCAAACCCAATTGGATTTAATCTGTAATTACATAAATGCCCAATCAGTTAACGATGAAGTGAAACAAGGTTTGTTATGGTTTTACCGCTCTATGTGTAACGAAGAAGATAGGGCATTTTTTATTTTCGATGATTTGGGGCTGTTGAATTATCTAAGTGAAGGCACTGGAGACAGCAAAAAACACAGATACAGTATTACTATGGACAATCCTTTTTATAGGAATTTGTAAGGAAAAACAAGAAAATATACTATTCGTAGGATTATAGAACTTCAAAAACAACTTCAACAAATGAAAACATCAATTATATTTATTGCAGCAATGACAGTTCTGTCCGCTTGCAGCACGAAGCAAGAAAAGACAGAGCCAGTTGCTACAATAGACAGTACCCTGCAAGCCAAAGTTGAATCAATCTTAGAAAGCAAGTTGGAAGAGTTTGGTGCACAATCAGGGCAAGCCATAGTTATGGAAGTTCAAACGGGACAGATTAAGGCATTAGTCGATAAAGACCTTACTACACCTTATCGGTCAGAATTGGTGCGTTGTGCCTCTCTATTAACTGCATTGGCAACAGGCAAAGTGCATCTAAATGACACCATAGACACAGGAAACGGGGTGTGCATCATTGGTAACGATACTTTGTACGACCATAATTGGCGCAGAGGTGGATACGGAAAACAGACCGTCAAACAGGCTTTTGCTCATAACTCCATCATTGGTATTTATAAGATAATGGATAAGGCATTTGGAGGTAATACAGAAGAATATCTCAGTAAGGTGCGACATCTATATGATACAAAGTCACTGATTGTTTTTGCCAATCATGGAGAATGGGCGATGATAACACCCTTGCTTTCATTGGCATTTGTCAATAAAATAGCCGCCAACACAGGGAATGACAGTCTGAAGTCCGCATTACGCTATACCGTTACGGACGGATTGGGCAAACCTGCCCATACGGAAAAGGTAAAGATTGCAGGAGTGGTTGGAACAACACAGCAAGAGGATGGTTCTTATCGGGCAGAGTTTTGTGGTTACTTTCCTGCCGATAATCCGCAATACAGCATGATTGTTTCCATTCACAAAGACAGCCTGCCTGTAAGCGGTGGGGCTATGGCGGGGAGTGTGTTCAAAGAAATTGCTGAATACATGACTGGTAAATGAAAATCGGATACTATTTTGACAAATAGACTTTAAAAATAAATTAATTATGAATGACATACTTTTAGGTGCGATTGCAGGTGACGTAATAGTTCATATTATGAGTTCTTTCCTGTAAAAACAGCCGATTTTAAATTATTTAATGGGAAGTCATCCAATTTCACAGATGATACAGTCATGACAATAGCCAATGCAGACTGGCTATTGACAGGAGACAGCCTATTATGAATTATGCAGGACTATGGTAACCGTTATATCGGAGCGGGATATGGAAGTCTCTTTTATGAATGGCTCAGAGAGGATGAACCAAAACCATACAACAGTTTCGGCAATGGTTCGGCAATGAGGGTCAGCCCTGTCGGATGGGCTTTTGACACGTTGGAAGAAATTCTAAAGGCCGCTAAACAGAGTGCGGAGATTACGCACAACCATCCAGAGGGGATAAAAGGGGCACAAGCGGTCGCCGCTTCCATCTTTCTGGCACGTACAGGGATGTCCAAGCAAGCAATAAAACAATATGTTGAAACACATTTCGGCTATGACCTTAACAGGACTTGTGATGAAATAAGAAAAACATATAGGTTTGATGAAACATGTCAGGGTTCTATGCCAAAATCCATCATTGCGTTTTTGGAGAGTACAGACTATGAAAGTGCCATACGCCTCACCATATCTTGGGGCGGTGACGCTGACACTATGGGGCAATAACAGGCGGAATAGCAGAGGCCTATTACAAGGATTTGCCATTATATATAAAAGAAGAAGTTTTGAAAAGACTTCCTGATGAATTTACCAGAATTATGAAACAATTCTATAAAAGATATGTCGGCTGATAACAGTTTCCCAATAGTGTTTCTTGACATAGACGGAGTTTTGCACTCTTTTGATTACGAGGAATATCTCACTTCTCATAACAGAGATTGGTATGACAAAGATGGTGCAATATTTGCTCCTGATTGCATTGATGCTTTAGGGGAACTGATAAATACCACCAATGCGAAGATTGTTATTTCTTCATCATGGAAAGACAGCAGAATATGCAAGGAAGCCCTATCCGTTATGAAAAATTTATGGAAACGCAGGAATTTACCAGGAGAAATAATTGACGTTACACCGACTCTTACCCCTGATAAATTGCAGCTTCTTTATGGAATTAATACAACACAGAGATGGAAAGGATATGAAATAGACTTGTGGCTAAGACACAATCCCCAATGCAAAACATATATAATCATAGATGACCAAGATGTCGTCTTAGACTATCAGAAAGCATTTCTTATAATGACAAGTGCAAATAAGGGATTACAAAGCAATGATGTTAAGAGAGCCATTTGGGTTATTTCTCTGTCAATTAAAAAGAAGAATACAATAGTTGGGCTTTTGAGAATGCTGCATAAGAAGATTATAAAGATTGGTTGATTTTGATACATAACTAAGGGACTTTCCTAAAAAATCCATTTTGGAGGAGCAGAAAAAAGTACAAATGAAAGAACAATAGCAAAATCTTATTGATAACCGAATCAGTTTATGAATAAAGGCAGGGCAAAAAACAAAAAAACGGACTGGCCGCAAATGCTTGTAAGTGAGCCGTCAGAAATCATCTTGTGCATTTTCTTAGATGAGAAGATACATCTGCCGTTTCACGTAGAAAGTACTCCAAGCGAAACTTACAGCATTACTGTCCGCAGGATTAACGGCTCTTCTGTTGATGAGCATCCAGCAGACCTTTATTATCTGTATCATTTGGATGAATTGTTGGAAAGCGAGGGAGTTGTGATTGAAAATGGCAAATGGACTGTGGTTGATTGTGAAAAGAAATCTGCAATATGCCCTAAAAAGAATAGGAAAGGACTTTTTTCAAGAATAATCCATTTTATATGGAGAGTTAGAAAAAAGTACCATTACGCAATTTGCAGATTTATAGACCGTAAAACCGTTTTCCTATTTCAAATGATAGCTTTTTAAATAAATTCTATATATTTACAATTGGTAAAGCATTAAAAGGCAATAATGATAAAGTTACATATTGGGTTGAGATGTCAGATTACGATTTTGACACGGCAAAGGCAATGCTTGTAACCAAGCGTTACCTTTATGTCGCTTTCATGTGTTACCAAACAATAGAGAAGATTCTCAAAGCATATTGGAGCAAGGTGTTGGAAGAACCGCCTTTGAAGATTCACAGTTTGTCAAGGCTTGCGGAAAAGAGCGGTTTGGATAAAGATATGTCTGATGGGCAGTTGGATTTTATAGACGAGCTTGAACCGTTGAACATAGAAGCACGTTACCCCTCATACAAGGAGCGGTTGATGAAAAGTCTGACCGCTGACCGTTGCAAAGATTTGATTGAACAAACAGACAAATTAAGAACATGGATAAAGAGCAAGCTATAAAATTGGCACAACGCTATAAAGCCGTTGTTTCATAGTGGTTGCCCTTAAAGGCTCTTTACCTTTATGGTTCATACAGCAAAGGCAACCATACTGAGGACAGCGACATTGACATTGCCGTTGTGGTGGAACGAATGAGTGATGATTATTTTGAAGATACTCCTTTATTGTGGAAACTTAAACGTAAGATAAGTAACCTTATAGAGCCTGTTCTACTTACAGAGGACACCAATAACCCTCTTTATGCGGACATTCTAAAAACAGGAATACTAATATAAAAGGGATATAGAAAACCTGTTCAATGGCTGTTTGGCGGACAAATACAAGAACATGTCTCTACATGGCACTGTATGAGAAATTTGCCACACCCTCTTTTTATTGGCTTTCTATATTGTCTTTGGATAATATGGTAAGCATGCGGAAATGTGAATTTGTATATTCACAGGTGTATAGTTTGCTTCTGTATAAGCTGTAGTTTCTGTAAGTAGGTAGGGGAATAATCAATGATAATATTTGATTTTTCGTTTGCCGATAAACTATGCAAAGTTATGCATGCAACATGATATAACTAACTTTATCAGTTGTTTACTTGTCAATGCCGATTATAATTAATAAATTTGCAAATGTGATTTCCTTTAAATAAAGGGAGTTGCAGAACATTTAAGCCGGAATACTTCCGGATTTCAGAAATGATTGACAAAACAACTGGAATATATGCAATACAACATAACAGCTCCACAATCACTTGATACAACAATAAATCTGCCTGCTTCGAAGAGCATAAGTAACAGGGCACTTATAATACATGCGCTGTCGGGAGGTGATGTGTTGCCGGGTAATCTGTCCGAATGTGATGACACGGAAGTTGTCTTACATGCCCTTCAGGACATGCCTGAGACGATAGACATAAAGGCTGCCGGCACGGCAATGCGCTTCATGACGGCATATCTTTCGGTTACGGAAGGCGAGCACGTGATAACCGGAACAGAGCGGATGAGGCATCGTCCGATAGGCATACTTGTGGATGCTCTAAGATATTTAGGCGCAGATATAGAATATGAAGGAGAGGAAGGATATCCTCCGTTACGTATAAAAGGCAGGGCGTTGCAGGGCGGAATTCTTGAAATTCCGGGAAATGTAAGCTCGCAATATATATCGGCTTTGTTAATGATAGGACCTGTTTTGGAAAACGGTCTTGAATTAAAACTGACGGGGAATGTCATATCCCGTCCGTATATAGACCTTACTCTGTGCATGATGCGTGATTTTGGCGCAATGGCAGAGTGGACAGGCAACGACACCATAAAGGTGCATCCACAGCGTTATACCCCAAGAACTTATTTTATAGAGAATGACTGGAGCGCTGCTTCATATTGGTATGAAGCGGTTGCCCTATGCCCGGATATGGATGCAGAGATAAGGCTTACGGGACTTGAAGACGGCTCGTTGCAGGGCGATTCGGTTGTGAAATATCTTTTTAACATGCTTGGTGTAAAGACGGTGTTTGAGAAAAATGACAACGGAAAGCCTGCTGTCGTAAGACTGAAAAAGCTTCATACCCGCTTGCCGAGGTTTGACTACGACTTTATTAATCAGCCTGACATGGCGCAGACATTTGTCGTGTGCTGTGCCGTCATGAACATTCCTTTCCGGTTTACAGGGCTTGCCACGCTCAAGATAAAGGAGACTGACCGCATAGAGGCGTTGAAAACAGAAATGCTTAAGTTAGGTTATGTTATAAAAGACAGCAACGACAGCGAACTATGGTGGGACGGTGAACGTTGCGAACCGGCAGCCGACATGGCAATAGACACATACGAGGACCACCGTATGGCTATGGCTTTTGCGCCGTTGTCGTTTAAGTTCCCGGGGCTGAAGATTAACAATCCGCAGGTTGTAAGCAAGTCTTATCCGCGTTTTTGGAATGATTTGAGCAGTGCAGGTTTCACCGTTGGCGGCATGTAATGTTGTCATATCTCTTTTATATAGGCTGCATATTTATATATTTTATATGATAATAAGGCATGTTTTATATAGTAATAGCACTTATAATTGTCGGTCTTTTTGTTGCCGTGTTGAGAGTTTGCAACAGGCAAAAAGGCAAAGGTGAAACAGCTGAAAACGGCTTTTCGTGCGGTACTTGTGGCGAAGACTCTTCAGAATGCGGGCATAAGTGCATGCTTGAGGCAGCCGTAAAAGACGTGGAATATTATGATGACGAGGAACTTGATGTTTTCATCGGGCGTTCATCGGACACTTACGATGATGAAGAAGCAGAACAGTTCCGGTACGTATTATATACAATGCGGCAGGAAGAGGTGGCAGGCTGGTGTCGCAGCTTATCTTTAAGAGGTATAAATATGCCGGACCAGATAAAGGACGAAGTGACGGTCCTGCTGACCTGACATGCGGCTTAAAAGTTTAAGAGACAAGGCAATAAAACGTCTATAAACAGAGTTTATATAGAGTGAAATCATATAAATACGCACATATCGTTACCGCGCTGGTTGCAGTAATAGCAACCATTTGTGCCGGTTGCTCAACGGAAAAGAATACATCACAGACCCGTTGGTGGCATTCTTTTCATGCAAGATACAATACTTATTATAATGGCTCGGTGGCATACATCGAAGGCTCGCTCGAAAAAGAAAACGGCAACAAGGATAATTTTACGGAGATTATCCCCCTGTATACCGTTGGCAACAAGGGCAGCCGTGAGCTTGGAGCCTCCAACTTCGACCGTGCCATAGAGAAAAGTCAGAAAGCAATAAAGCGCCACAGCATCAAGCGGCGTCCCGAGTGGACGAAGAGCCGTAAGAAAACAGAGCGTGATATAGAGTGGCTCAACCGCAGGGAGTATAACCCCTTCTTGTGGAAAGCGTGGATGCTCATGGGACGTTCGCAGTTCATGAAGGGCTCGTTTGACGAAGCCGCGTCAACGTTCGCATACATGGCGAGGCTCTACAGCACGCAGCCGGCAATATATGGCAAGGCGAGGGCATGGCTTGCAAAATGCTATATAGAGCAGGACTGGATTTACGATGCCGAGGATGTCATAACGAAGATGCGCCGCGACTCCATACACTGGCGTGCAAAGAAGGAGTGGGACTATACCCTTGCCGACTATTATATACGCACGTCGCGTTTCAAGGAAGCCATACCATATCTGCGGAAGGTCATAAAACATGAGATGAGGCGAAAGCAGAGGGCACGCGAATGGTTCCTCATGGGGCAGCTGCATGCCGCTATCGGCAATAAGGAAGAAGCATACAAGGCTTTCCGCCATGTCATACGCCAGCATCCCCCATACGAACTTGAGTTCAATGCACGCATCGCCATGACCGAGGTTATGGGCGCAGGGCGTTCAAAGCAGATGATCAGCAGGCTGAAGCGCATGGCTGCTTCCGATAACAACAAAGACTATTTGGACCAAGTTTATTATGCCATCGGCAATATATATCTGTCGCAGCGCGACACCGTGAATGCCATTTCGGCATACGAAAAAGGCAATTCCAAGTCTGTCCGTAACGGTATAGAGAAAGGTGTTCTGTTGCTTAATCTCGGCGATTTGTATTGGGCGAAGGAAGACTTCTCCAATGCGCGCCGCTGTTATGGCGAGGCAATCGGACTGCTTGATAAGGACCGCGAAGACTACGGACAGCTTTCCGAACGTTCAAAGATACTCGACGAGCTTGTGCCTTATACCGATGCCGTGCATTTGCAAGACTCTTTGCAGGCACTTGCCAAGATGCCTGAGAAAGAACGCAATGCGGCAATAGACCGCGTGATTGAAGCTCTTAAGAAAAAGGAGAAGGCTGAGCGTGACGCGCAGGCGGAGGCTGATGCACAGCAGCAACTGGCGCAGAACGGAGGCTCCAACGTGCAGCAGAACACCACCACCTTCCCCAATAAGACCCAAGGGCAGGGCGGACAGTGGTATTTCTACAACCCGATGGCTGTAAACCAAGGAAAATCTGCTTTCCAAAGACTGTGGGGAAAGCGCGAGAACGTTGACGACTGGCAGCGCGTAAACAAAACTGTTGTTGCCACTCCCGGCACCATGGACGAGCTTACCGATGCCCAGCGCGATTCTATTTTCATGGCAGAAGCAGCGGAAGACTCGCTGAAACATGTTCTGGACAGCGCACAGAACAATCCGCACAAGCGTGAATACTATCTTGCGCAGATACCGTTCAGCGAGGAGCAGGTGGCGGCAAGCAACCTTATAATTGAAGACGGACTTTACCATTCAGGCGTTATTTTTAAGGACAAGCTTGACAATCTGCGTCTTAGCGAGAAGAGCCTGAGACGCCTGACAGACAACTACCCGGACTTTGTAAACATGGATGAGGCTCTTTATCATCTGTTCCTGTTATATTCAAGGAAAGGAGACAGGGCAACAGCCTCGGCATATCTCGAACGCCTGAAGCAGCATCATGCCGACAGCAAATGGACTGCATTGCTCTCCGACCCGTATTTTGAGGAGAACGCACGTTACGGCACACATATCGAGGACTCTGTATATGCAGCCACATACGAGGCTTTCAAGGCAGACAGGTTTGATGAGGTGAGGCGCAACGGCGAAATATCGGAAAGCCGTTTTCCGCTCGGTGCCAACCGCGACAAGTTTATTTTTATCGGTGGTCTGAGCAAGCTCAACAACGGAGACACGCGCGGTTGTCTTGAAGACATGAACAAGGTGGTTGCCGATTATCCGCAAAGCGATGTCAGTCCGCTTGCCGGAATGATTATCAACGGCGTGAAAGGAGGCAGGCGTCTGCACGGGGCAAAGTTCGACATAGGCAATGTGTGGGAGCGCCGTGCCGATGTCATGAGCGACAGCGACTCGGTTGCCGTGCGCAAGTTTGTGCCCGAACGCAACGCCGACTTCTCGTTCATAATAGCATACCAGCCCGACTCCTTGAATGAAAACAGGCTGCTCTTCGAACTTGCACGTTATAATTTCTCAAACTTCCTTGTACGCAATTTCGACATAGCCATTGAAGACTTTGACGGTCTGCACCGAATGATGGTGAAGGGCTTCAAGAGCTATGACGAGGTGTTGCAGTATGCCCGCCGGCTTTATACGAACAAGAATATCACCCGCCTAATGGAAAAGAGCCGTGTGATAATCATAAGTGAGAAGAACCTCGAGCTTCTTGGCACACAGTTCAGCTATAACGATTACGACAAGTTCTATGAGAAACATTTCATTCCATTGCGTATAAGTACGGTGCATCTGCTCACCGAACCCGCTACGATAGAATATGAACGGGCTCCGGAAAATGCAGAAGAGCCTGAGGACGGACTTTATAACGGCGGTGTGGTGGACGATGACACATATCTCAATCTTGGCGTTGACGATGCTCCGGAGGATAACGGTGCTGTTACCGTCCCTGAGGAAGAAACCGTTGCCGGACAGCCTTCGGATGATGTCGTCGTGCCAGATGACAGCACTCCGCCTGCTCCTGCCGCCGACGATGACACGTTCGTTGTTCCGGAAGATGCACCCGCCGGAAGCGTTACAGACACAACTGTTGTTGCCGGTGAAGAGCCTGTGACCGTTACGGAGCCGGTATCCGTTCCGGTGCCGCAGCCCGTAACCGTGCAGCCCAAGCCTGCGGCAGCACCCACGGCTAAACCTGCCGCCGCGCCGAAACAGCGTACGGAGCCGCAAAAGAACATTACGCCCGTTCCTCAACAGGAGGATACCGGCATAGATTTCAGCGATGATGTTGAAACTGTCGCGCCGCCTGCAAATCAGAAAAACAGCAACAAAACCGAACCGGTTTACGATATAGAAGACGAGTATTACGAATTAGACGGATTTTAAAACGATGAGCAACGGATTATTACTTTGGGTCGATGACGAGATAGAGCTGCTGCATGCGCACATGCTTTTTCTTGAGAAGAAAGGCTACGAGGTCGTTACTGTGAGCAACGGAACCGATGCCATAGACCAGTGCCGCCAGAAAACGTTCGACCTTATACTTCTTGACGAGATGATGCCCGGGCTCAGCGGGCTGGAGACATTGCAGAAGATAAAGGAGATATCGCCTGCAACGCCTGTGGTTATGGTCACCAAGAGCGAAGAAGAGGATATTATGAACCAGGCTATAGGCTCAAAGATTGCAGACTATCTGATAAAGCCCGTGAACCCCAGTCAGATACTTCTCTCGCTGAAGAAGAACATACACCGCAGGGAGATTGTCACGGAAGTGACACAGAGCGAGTATCAGCAGAATTTCCAAGATATAGCCTCGCAGATAGACAGGTGTGAGACATACCGTGACTGGATGGATGTTTACAAGCGCCTTGTACACTGGGAACTGGAGCTTAGCAGTGCCGACAGCAGCATGACAGACATGCTTAAGATGCAGAAGGAAGAGGCAAACAACGGCTTTGTGAAATATGTGAAAAACCACTATATGGACTGGATCGGCTCCATTGCCGCCGAACAGGGCGGGGCGTCAGACAGCAGCGGTGCAGCTTCTTTCGGGCGTCTTGTCCCGGGAAACATGCGTTTCGGCAAGCAGCGTGGGGCTTCGGCTGGTGGATATGCGGAAACAAACGACCGCCCGATGATGAGTCCCGATATTTTCAAGAAAAAGATATTCCCTCTTATAGACGGCGGCGAGAAAGTCTTTCTAATCGTCATAGACAACTTCCGATATGACCAGTGGCGTGTGCTGTCGGCAGAGATAGGAGACATGTTCGACATAGAGGAGAACATGTATATGACGATATTGCCCACGGCGACACAGTATGCCCGCAATGCCATATTCAGCGGACTTATGCCGGACAAGATAGCCGGGATGTTCCCTGACCTGTGGGTGGAGGAAGATGAGGACGAGGGCAAGAACCTCAACGAGCGTCCGCTGATACAGACGCAGTTAGACCGCTTCCGCCGCAAGGACACTTTCTCGTATCATAAGATAAACGACTCGAACGGCGTGGAAAAGATTATACAGCAGTTCAACCAGTTGCGCAACAACGACCTTAACGTGCTTGTGATAAACTTCATAGACATGCTCAGCCATGCACGCACAGAGTCGAAAATGGTGCGCGAGCTTGCCAACAACGAGTCGGCATACCGCAGCATCACGCTCAGCTGGTTCCGCCATTCGGTGCTTTCAGAGCTTTTCAGGCTGCTGGCACAGAGCAACCACACGGTGGTGATAACCACAGACCACGGCAGCATACGGGCCTCGAAGCCCGTAAAGATAATCGGCGACCGCAACACCAACACCAACCTGCGCTACAAGCTCGGCAAGAACCTTAACTACAATCCAAAGGAAGTGTTTGTGATAAAAGAGCCGCGCAAGGCTCTGCTGCCCGCTCCAAACCTCAGCACATCTTATGTGTTCGCCACGGGCGATTCGTTTTTTGCCTATCCCAATAACTACAACTATTACGTGTCATATTATAAAGACACTTTCCAGCATGGGGGTATCTCGATGGAAGAGATGCTCGTGCCGCTGATAACGCTTAAAGAAAGAAAAAGATAAACATACATTTATGGAGATAATAATAAACTCGTTGGAGGATATAGATGAGGCTGCAAGGACGTTCGCAGCGAACATGGGCAGCAGCAAGGTCTTTGCCTTCTATGGCAGCATGGGGGCAGGAAAGACAACCTTTATCAAGGCTCTGTGCCGCCAAATGGGGGTGGACGATGTCATAACGTCGCCCACATTCTCGATTGTAAACGAATATCACCGTGCCGGCGGCAGCGGTGTCATATATCATTTTGACTTTTACCGCATAAAGAGGCTTGACGAAGTATACGACATGGGGTATGAGGAGTATTTCTACAGCGGCAGCCCATGTTTCATAGAATGGCCCGAACTTATAGAAGACCTGTTGCCGGAAGATGCGGTGAAGGTTACTATCGGAGAAACCGGAGGAGGGGCAAGGACAGTCAGGTTTTGACACGGCAGTCTTGCAGCCGCCGCGTTGCGGCACGTTGAATAAGCGTGTGAGACAATACGGATTGTATAAAGAAAAAAGACATTCAACGGCAGATGTGCCTCTTGAATGTCTTTTTTCTTTTGTAGCGGGACCCAGGATTGAACTGGGGACCTCATGATTATGAATCATGCGCTCTAACCAGCTGAGCTATCCCGCCAACTCTATCGTTGTTATTGCGGGTGCAAAGGTAAGGCAAATAATCGGAATATGCAAGAATGTTTTGATATTTTTTTTGCATGTGACCGTTAAAATATATCCTGCGGAGATGAAATGTCCCGCTAAACAGCAGGGCTGTATGCCTGCCGCGGACGCAAACAGGTGAGCGGCAGTTAATGTGTTGCTGCCTCCATTATGTGACGGCTGTGGCGAGGCATGAGAAACACCATTTGCCCCGTCCTTGTAACTTGCACTAAATCAGGATGATACCTTTTAGCTTCCAAAAGGTGGCGTTTCAGCTTCTAAAAAGTCGTCTTTTGCAGCCTGAAAGGCGGCATATCGGGAGCCGTTTTGACGTGTCATGCCTCCATGCGCATTATTCATAAAAAAATAAAAACATGTTGGTTTCTGATAATTTTATACTAAATTTGCACGTCGGTATATGCTACCGGGCTTGCGGATAATAATGATTCACGTAAAGAAATTAGATATTTTCATTGCCAAACAGTTTGGCGTACTTTTTGTCGGAGCCTTCTTCATCTGTCAGTTTGTGCTGATGATGCAGTTTCTGTGGAAGTATGTCAACGAACTTATAGGCAAGGGCTTGTCTGTTGAAGTCCTTGCCCAGTTCTTCGGCTACATGGCTCTTATCCTTGTTCCGCAGGCTCTTCCCCTTGCCATATTGCTCTCCGCACTCATCACTTTCGGAAATCTTGGAGAGAGCAGCGAGCTTACGGCAATCAAGGCGGCAGGCATTTCGCTCATGCAGGCGTTCCGCTCGCTCATCGTAATTGTCGTCTTCATATCGTTGGGGTCGTTCTATTTTCAGAATGTGGTGGGACCGAATGCCAACATGTCGTTTGCCCGCCTGCTGATGTCGATGAAGCAGAAAAGTCCGGAACTGGAGATACCCGAGGGCATATTTTATGACGGCATACCGCAGTGTAACCTGTATGTGCAGAAGAAGGATGTGGAGACCGGCATGCTGTATGGCATCATGATATACAAGATGACGGACAGTTATGAAGATGCGGCAATAATACTTGCCGACTCGGGCATGTTGCAGTCTACGGCGGAAAAGAAGCATCTTGTGCTCAGCCTTTACGACGGCGAGTGGTTCGAAAACATGAAGTCGCAGGAGTTTGCCGGCAGCGCCAGCGTGCCGTACAGGCGCGAGACATTTGTAAAGAAGAAGATTGTGCTCGACTTCGATGCCGACTTCAACGTGGCGGATGCCGGTGCGCTCTCGAACAACTCGCGCGGTAAGAGCATATCGCAGATAAGACACGACATTGACTCGCTTAAGCATGTATACGACAGTATAGGGCGGGCGTTCTATCGTGACATGCGCCGCACGTCGTGGGCTTCGCGTGAACTGCCGCCCAAGGACTCTCTGCGCGCCGTAAGGATGGCGGCAACGAAGAGCTTTAACATTGATACGGTGTACAACCGCATGCCCGACGAGAAGAGGCTTGAGGCGGTGAACTATGCCATGAGTCAGGTGAGGGCGGCTGTCGGCGACCTTGATTTCAAGGGCATGATAACCTCCGACGGCGATCGTATTATACGTCAGCACCGCATAGAGGAGATAAACAAGTTTACGGTGGCGCTGTCGTGCCTGCTGTTCTTCTTTATCGGGGCACCCCTCGGGGCGATAATCCGCAAGGGAGGACTTGGCGTGCCGGTGATAATATCCGTGCTGGTGTTCATCGTCTATTACATATTCGACAATATGGGATACCGCATGGCACGCGGGGGCATGTGGACAGTGTGGTTCGGAAAGGGGATAGCCCTTGCGGTGCTGTCGCCGCTTGCGGTGTTCTTCACATATAAGGCAAACAACGATTCTGTCGTGTTCAACATCGACATGTACCGCAATCTGCTGATGAGGCTTCTCGGGCTTAGGATGAAACGGCATGTGGCATTCAAGGATGTAATAATTGAGAATCCCGACTATGACCGCGATGCCATGGTGCTGGAACGTATATCAGCCGAGATTTCCGGATATTCGCGGAGCCACAACCTCCTGTTTGCCCCCAATGTCGTAAATGTGTTCTTCAGGTATAGTCCGGACAACAGCATTGCCGTTATCAGCGAAGAGCTTGAGGAGGTGATTGCGGACCTTTCGAACACAAGAGACCCGAAGATATTGACGGAGCTGGGCAATTATCCGTTTATGGCGGTCAAGGCCCATACCCGCCCGTTTGAGCGTAAGTGGCTTAATATCGTGGCGGCTCTGGTTGTTCCGGTGGGAGCCTTCCTTTATATAAGAATGTGGCGGTTCCGTCTGAGGCTGTATCGCGACCTGCGTGCGGTGAGACATTCAAACGGCGTGATAGTGCGCCGCATACGTCAGATGAAGTTAGAGGGTCTGCAGCGCTGATGCGCAATGTTGCCCGACGGCGGAGACAACGGGTGCGGCAGAATTGTTATATAATATAAATAGGTGTAAGATGATTATGGAAAAGTTAAAGCTTAACAGTATAGAAGAGGCCGTTCAGGACTTTAAGGACGGAAAGTTCGTGATTGTCGTGGACGATGAGGACAGGGAGAATGAGGGCGATCTTATCATTGCAGCGGAGAAGATAACGGCGGAAAAGGTTAATTTCATGCTGAAATATGCCCGCGGCGTGCTCTGTGCCCCGACCACCATCTCGCGTTGTGAGGAGCTTGACCTGCCGCATCAGGTGGCAGACAACACCTCTGTGCTCGGCACTCCGTTTACGGTGACGATAGATAAGCTGGACGGATGTTCCACCGGAGTCTCCGCACACGACCGTGCAGAGACCATAAAGGCGCTTGCCGATCCTGCGTCAAAACCCGGCTCGTTCGGACGCCCCGGACATGTAAGCCCGTTGTATGCACAGGACAATGGCGTGCTGCGCCGCAGCGGCCATACGGAGGCAACGATAGACCTTTGCCGCATGGCAGGGCTTTATCCGGCGGGAGCATTGATGGAAATAATGAACGACGACGGTACGATGGCGCGTCTGCCCGAGCTGATACGGTTCGGCAAGGAACATGGTCTCAAGGTCATTTCCATTAAAGACATGATAGCATACCGCCTTAAGCACGAGACTCTTGTGGAGCGTGGTGAGGAGGTGGACATGCCGACAGAGTACGGGCATTTTAAACTGATACCTTTCCGCCAGACAAGCAACGGGCTGGAGCACATGGCACTGATAAAAGGCGAATGGGCAGAAGACGAGCCTGTCATGGTGCGCGTGCACTCGTCATGTGCCACAGGTGATATCCTCGGAAGCAAGCGCTGTGACTGTGGCGAGCAGCTGCACAAGGCAATGGAGATGATAGAGAAAGAGGGCAGGGGCGTAGTGGTCTACATGCAGCAGGAAGGACGCGGCATCGGACTGATGAACAAGATTGCGGCATATAAGTTGCAGGAAGAAGGGCTTGATACGGTCGATGCCAACGTGCATCTCGGGTTTAAGCCGGATGAGCGCGACTACGGGTGCGGTGCGCAGATACTGCGTGAGCTTGGCGTTCGCAAGATGCGGCTGCTGACAAACAATCCCGTGAAGCGTATCGGGCTTGAGGCATACGGGCTTGAGATAACTGAGAATATTCCCATAGAGGTTACTCCAAACGAATATAATATAAGGTATCTTGAAACCAAGAAAGAGCGTATGGGGCATACGCTTCACCTGTAATATCACCGCATTAAATCATATTTTGTCAGATTGCAAGCGGAACAATGAAATAATGTTCCCTTTATTCGTTGAAACGGATAAAAATACGTAAATTTGCAATACGTAACATAAGTAAAGAAGAATATGGCACAATTATCAGAACGGCTGAACCGTCTTTCACCCTCTGCCACGCTCGCCATGTCGCAGAAAAGCGGTGAGATGAAGGCGCAGGGCATAGATGTAATAAACATGAGTGTCGGCGAACCGGACTTCAACACTCCCGACCACATAAAGGAAGCGGCAAAGAAAGCAGTGGACGAGAACTATTCGCGCTATTCTCCGGTACCCGGATACGCGGACCTGAGAAAAGCCATTGTGGCAAAGCTGAAGAATGAAAACGGACTGGAATATACTGTAAACGAGATACTCGTGTCCAATGGTGCCAAGCAGAGCGTATGCAATACCGTCATGGCTCTTGTCAACGACGGCGAGGAGGTGATAATTCCTGCACCCTACTGGGTGAGCTATCCGCAGATGGTGAAGCTCGCCGGCGGTGTCCCCGTGATAATAGAGGCAGGATTTGAACAGAACTTCAAGATTACGCCGGAACAGCTTGAGGCGGCAATAACACCAAAGACAAGAATGCTCATATTGTGCTCTCCGAGCAACCCCACGGGCAGCGTATATTCTGAAACGGAACTGAAAGAGCTGGCTGAGGTCATAAAGCGCCATGATGATGTCTTTGTCCTTGCCGACGAGATATATGAACATATTAATTATACCGGAAGACATTGCAGCATAGCTTCAATAGAGGGGATGAAAGAGCGTTCGGTTATTGTCAACGGTGTGTCGAAGGCATACGCCATGACAGGTTGGCGCATAGGATATATTGCGGCACCGGAGTGGATTGTCAAGGGCTGCAACAAGCTGCAGGGACAATATACCAGCGGACCGTGCTCGGTGAGCCAGAAGGCTGCGGAGGCGGCATACACCTCGTCGCAGGAGTGTGTGGCAGAGATGCGCGATGCCTTTAAACGCCGCCGGGACCTCATCGTCAGCCTTGCAAAGGACATACCGGGACTTGAAGTTAACGAGCCGGAAGGGGCTTTCTATCTGTTCCCCAAATGCAGCAGCTATTTCGGAAAGAGTCATGATGGACGCACCATAAATACCTCAACAGACCTTGCCCTGTTCATTCTGGAGGACGGACATGTGGCAACGGTGGCAGGCGACGCGTTCGGCGATCCTTGCTGTTTCAGGATGAGCTATGCCACAAGCGATGACAATATACGTGAGGCAATGGCAAGGATAAAGAAATCGTTGGCAAAGTTGAAGTGACAAGCGGCATGGCAATACGCATGTGTTTAGGAGCCGAATAAAAAAACATTGTTAAATCTCATTAACAATACGGGTTATTTGTCTTTATTTGTTATCTTTGCAGATAGTAAAACACTAAAATCTAATATTGTGCGGCATAAAGTTTATAACAAACTCTGTTAAAGAACGAACCTGAATTCTTATAACTTAAATTTATTAATAACTAAAAACTAAAATCAAAATTATGGCAACTACAAAAAATGCGGCTAGTCCGAAGAAATCGGGCTTCCAAGGTGTTAGAGATGCAATTTGGATCATTGTAATATGCTTCGCTATTGCATTCTGTTTCTATCAGTTCTTCCTCGGTAATCCCGACAACTTCGAGGGCGGTGACCGTAGCGGACATCCTGCAAACCTTATGGGTACAATCTATAAGGGTGGTATCGTGGTGTCTATCATCCTTACATTGTTGCTCACCGTTATAGCTCTTGGTGTTGAGCGCTATCTCGCTCTTCGCGTTGCTTTCGGCAAAATGCCTCTTCCCAAGTTCACAGCAGAGGTAAAGGCTGCTATTAAGGCTGGCGACTTTACCAAGGCTCAGGGTCTTTGCGACAAGATGAGGGGTTCTGTAGCTAACGTTGTTTCTGCTTCATTGAAGGCTTACAAGGAAATGGAAAGCGCACAGGGTATCAAGAAGAGCCAGAAAGTTGCTAAGATACAGCAGGCTCACGAAGAGGCAACACAGCTTGAAATGCCTACACTTCAGATGAACTTGCCTATCGTTGCAACAATCGTTACTCTTGGTACACTTACCGCTCTGTTCGGTACTGTGTTGGGTATGATCAACTCATTCCAGGCTCTTGCTGCCGGTGGTGGTGGTGACTCTCTCCAACTTTCTGCAGGTATTTCAGAGGCGTTGGTTAATACTGCTTCTGGTATTTTGACTTCTTGGTTCGCAGTTGTTATCTATAACTTCTTCACAAATAAGATCGACAAGCTTACATACGCTCTCGATGAAGTTGGTTACACAATAGCACAGACTTACGAAGCTAACCACACAGACGAAGCTTAATTTTACTAACCCTTTAATTTTTTATCGCTATGGGTAAAGTAAAAATTAAGAAGAACGATGTCTGGATTGACATGACCCCTATGTCGGACGTGATGGTTCTTTTGCTCACATTCTTTATGTTGACATCAACATTCGTAAAGGATGAGGCAGTAAAAGTAAACACGCCGGGTTCGGTGTCTGAAATCAAGGTTCCGGAGACAGACGTTCTGCAAATCCTTGTCGACAATGAAGGCAGGGTGTTCCTCGGATTGGACAAGCCGGCTTCAATGCAGGCTGTTCTTCAGGATGTTGCAGGACAGTATGGCCTGAAACTGAATGCAAGTCAGGAGAAGACTTTTATGAGTCTTGCTTCTTTTGGAGCCAATGTGAACGAAATGTCTGACCTGCTTTCTATGGAGCAGGCTAAGATAAACGGTATCCAGGCAAAGAAAGGTATACCTACGGACAGTATAGACGGTGGTATGAGCCAGTTCCAGACTTGGGTTAAGGCGGCAGACGATGCAGTGCCAGACCTTAAGATCTCTATAAAGGCTGACCAGAAGACTCCGTATAAGGTCGTAAAGAAGGTGATGTCTGAATTGGCAGACATGGATATGAACCGTTATTATCTTATTACTCAACTCAAAACCCAGGAGGATTAAGAATGGCAAAGAAAAAAGCAAGTAAGCAGAAGAAGATGAACGTCCGCGTAGACTTTACGCCTATGGTGGACATGATGATGCTTCTTATTACGTTCTTTATGCTCTGTACGTCTTTGAGCAAGCCGCAGACAATGCAGCTTACGATGCCGAGTAATGATAAGAACATCAGTGACGAGAACAAAAATGCTTCAAAGGCATCACAGACAATTACTATATATGCCTGTGCCGATGACAAGATTTGTTATATAGAGGGTATTCCTGATTATGACAATCCTGCTTGTCTTAAAGAGACAACATGGGGCAGCAAGGGTATCCGCGACGTGCTTATCAACCACTTGACAGAGGAGGGTATTGCTCCTGTTGCCAAGATATTGGATGCAAAGCACAAACTCGAAGCTGAAAAGAAGAAGAACCCGAAACTGTATGAAGGTCCCGCTGGTGAGGAAAAGTTCCAGAAAGAACTTGCCAAGATTAAGTCCGGTGAGATTAATGGTGAGAAGATTCCGACCATGACAATCGTTATCAAACCTACCGACGGTGCTTCATATAAGAATGTGGTGGATGTTCTGGACGAGATGCAGATATGCAGTATAGGTAAATACGTAATCGATAAGATTCATGCGGACGACTTGAAGCTTCTTGGCTCAAAGGGTCTGAAATAATCAATATTGTTGACAAAGTATTAATATTAACCATTAAAACTAATAAACAATGTCAAAGATAGATTTGGTATCGAACGACTGGTGCGACCTTGTCTTTGAAGGCAAAAACAAAGAATACGGAGCATATAAGCTTCGTAAAGGCACATCAAAGCGTAATATATTTGCATTGATAGTCATACTGCTTGCTACCGTCCTGCTTTTCCTTGGTGTTTCTATTGTACGTATGGTTGAGGCTGCTCAGAAAGATAAGTATACTGATGCAGTGGAGCTTTCGGCTATCGCAGAGACAAAGAAAAAGCCTGAGGTTAAGAAAGAAGTAGTTAAAGTTGAACCGAAAAAGGTTGTAGAGCAGGTTAAGAACTCTATCAAGTTTACACCGCCTGTCATCAAAAAGGACAGCGAGGTTAAACCTGAAGAGGAGCTTAAGCAGCAGGACGACCTTTCTAAGACAAAGACAGATATTGGTGCTATCAATGTGACAAACGGTTCAGATGAAGGTGTTGTTATGAAGCTCGATGAGAAGATCAAGGAACCGGAACCAGTGAAAGCTGACCCGGTAGAGAACAAGGTCTTCGATGTTGTAGAGCAGCAGCCCTCGTTCCCCGGTGGTCCGGCAGCTCTTAACAGCTGGCTTCGTGAGAACATCAAGTATCCGGTTGTCGCTGCTGAGAACGGTGTTGAAGGACGTGTAACTGTTCAGTTCGTTGTAGAACGTGACGGTTCTGTTTCCGGAGCACATGTTGTTAAGTCAGTGGATCCTTCTTTGGACAAGGAAGCTCTCCGTGTGGTTAGCCGCATGCCGAAGTGGATCCCCGGTAAGCAGAACGGACAATCAGTACGTGTTAAGTTCTTTGTACCGGTAACATTTAGATTACAGTAAGATGATTAAAAAGCTATTCAGCAACATATTTGTTGGATTAATTACATTAGGATTCTTCTCGGCTTGTACCGAGAAGAATCCTTCTAATAGAACTGATACCTATTCATCGGGCAAGATTGTATTTGCTGCTGATGAGAGTTTCAGTACTATTTTGGATGAGGAGCGTGCGGTGTTTGAGTCGAAATTCCGTGACGCGGAGGTTGAACCCCTTTATACAAACGAGCTTGATGCCATAAACCTGCTTATGAAAGACAGTATTCATTTGGTGGTAGCGGCTCGTGACTTGACACAAAAAGAAAAGAAAAGCCTTGAATCGCGTAATTTAAAGGCAGTCACATTCCCTATCGGATATGACGGTCTTGCCTTTATAGTGAACAAGGAGAATACCGACACCTGTATTACGGTGCGCGATGTAAAGCGCATCCTTAGCGGTGAGGTAAAGAACTGGAGTGACGTTTATCCCGGTTCGAAGAGAGGTCAGATAGAAGTGATATTCGACAATAAGCAGTCGAGTGCCGTTCACTTCTGTGTTGATTCCATATTAGGCGGAAAACCCATTAACAGCGAAAATATCGTAGCCGGCAAGACAAGCAAAGAAGTTATAGACTATGTCGAGGCTACTCCCGGAGCCATAGGAATTATAGGCTCGAACTGGTTGTATGACGGTCGTGATACGACGAACATCACATTTAAGAAAAATATCAATGTCATGGCAGTGTCAAAGATGGACACAGCCACACCGATGAACTCATGGAAGCCTTATCAGGCATATTTCCTCGACGGCCGTTATCCGTTTGTGAGGACAATATATGCCCTTGTGTGTGACCCGCTAAGGGCGCTGCCAATGCACTTTGCCCAGTTTATCAGCGATCCTACGGGGCAGCTGATCATACTCAAGAGCGGTCTTCTTCCATATCGTGGTGATATTCAGATAAGGAGCATAAAAGTAAATCAGGAATAATAACAGCCGATATAACATATTGTATTAACTTAAAAACAGAAAATAGGTAATATGAAAGCATTAAAATACATTTTGGCAGGTGCTATGGCGATAGGCTCATACACTGCATCGTTTGCGCAGCAGGACGTGAAGGCACAGATAGATGCTATCACTAAGGTTATTGCTGACAACAAGAAAGATTTGAAGGCTGCAGAGCCTCTGGTAAAGGATTATGTAAAGGCGAACAAGAAGAACGCTGAAGCTCTCGTGGGTCTGGGACGTGCTTATCTTGCAATTAAAGATACGCTTAACTCAAAGAAATACGGTGAGATGGCAGTAAAGGTAAACAAGAAATATGGTGACGGTTGGATACTTCTTGGCGACATCGAAGCACTTAAGGATGACGGTGGTGCTGCCGCACAGCAGTATCAGCAGGCAATATATTTTGACCCGCAGAACCCTCAGGGATATATCAAGTATGCCTGGGTTTACCGCGGAAGAAGTCCCCAGCAGGCTGTAGAGCAGCTTGAGCAGCTGCGTACCATAAAGCCCGATTATCCCGTTGATGCAGAGGCAGGTCATATCTACTACCTTGCCAACAACCGTGAGAAGGCAAAGGAATACTATTCAAAGGTTGACGTAAACAAGCTCGACAAGAGCTATCTTTCGGAGTATGCACGCGCGTTGTTGCTCACCGGTGACAACGACAAGTGTCAGGAAGTTGCTTCTTTTGGCGTTACAAAGTATCCGAAGGACGTTACTCTTAACCGTGTGGCAATGTTGTCATACAACTCTGCAAAGAAATACGACCAGGCAATAGTATATGCAGAGACCTTGTTCAACAAGACCGACTCTCTTAACGCAACAGATTTGGACTACAGCAACTATGCTCTTGCGCTTCAGAAGACAAAGCAGTGGGACAAGGCAGTTGAGATGTACACTAAGGCTATGGAGCTTGTTGAAGGCGGACAGGATGCCAAAGCTCAGGTTGTGAAGATGATATCAGATGTCTACAAGGAAAAAGGCGACTTCGATACATCTATTGCCAAGTACAGCGAATATATCGGTATGAGCAGCAAACCCACAGCTGGCGAAATCAACGGGCTTGCAAGTCTTTACATGGAGCAGGCAGCTGCCATTACAGGTGAGAAGCAGATAGAGGCAATCAAGAATGCCATTGCAACCTATGGTCTGCTTGAGGAGAAATATCCGGAGCAGGCTGTGTTTGCCAACTTCCTGAGGGCAAAGCGTTCGGAACTGCTTGATCAGGATCGTAGCAAGGCTCTTGCAAAGCCATATTATGAGAAAGTTGCAAGTCTGCTTGAGGCACAGGGAAATCTTGACGATACAGACAAGAGCCGCCTTGTTACGGCATACGAGTATCTGGCACACGTAAGCGTACTTCAGGACAACAACGACAAGGCTATTGAATATTGCGACAAGGCATTGGCTATAAATCCGTCTGCCGATATTGCAACACAGATTAAGAACGCCCTGAGCAAATAAGAAGCAGCGGTAAAGCCCGCTTATTATTAAGGATATTATCATAAGAAGTCCGCAACTCCGTATCTGGAGCTGCGGACTTCTTTTGGATTTTCCGGAATTTGGAGTGATACGCCGTCATTACTGTATGCGGGCTGAAAGCCCAATGAGCGTATAGCCATGGCAACTCCATGGGAATGTGAGCACAGGTGAAACTGCGCCCTACAGGGGCAAAAGCGTTAAAAACAGGCATGCCGTCATTGACAGATAAATACACGGCATGCTCTCAGGACTTACAGAAAAGACGCTTTTGCCCTTTCAGGGCGCAGTTAATGTAACAACTGTTCCCGGGGCGTTGCCCCGGGCTATGCGGTCATTGGGCTTTCAGCCCGCAGACAGTAATGGTGGAGAATCACTCTTAATTTCGGATGAGCCAAAAAGGGGAGGCGGTTGTTTGCTGCGCGTTACTATTTGCGCCTGTCTGCTTTCTTTTTGATTTTTCATAACCCGAAAATAAGGCGGACTTTGAAAATAAAAGTATCGTAGACCGTGAAAACCGCAAGGAAATGTGTGCAGGGATAACATTTGATATATCAGACGGTTATGAACAAGACACCGTGAGTGTGCAATAAAAACATCCCTTTTTGTGGCGGAAAACGCCATTCCGAAGTATGAAAAACGGCATTTCGCACTGCAAAATGCCGCATGTTGCGGTCTGAAATGCCGTGCATTGCAGTGCATAATGCGTTGTTTTATGATGTAAAACGTGTATGTTTGATGTGAAAAACGCCATGTTTTGCCTTGGATGATGTCTTGAACGCTACCGTCGCTCTTCCCGTTTGACAAAAAATGCGGATGTTTTTGAAATGACACTTTGCTGCTCCAATAGTGCTTCTTAGTTACATTCTGTCTTCTCGCTGTTGTCTTTTCCTTTGAGCCGTTTTGACTGTTGTGCGGGTGCTTCTTGCCGCTTATGGCGGATAATGTTGGTTTCTTGTTGTCCGGAGGTTCCTGTAATTAACGTGAGTTCGACGAATTTATCTTTCTTGTTATGTCACAAACCACCCCTGCCCCTCCTTTGAAAAAGGAGGGGACACATATGTCTTATTCAATGAGAATATACATCATATTCTATAAACTGACATATTGTGTATCCGCATACGATATCTGCACTGCGTCCCCTCCTTTTTCAAAGGAGGGGCAGGGGTGGTTTGTAATATTCATCGAACTCACGTTAA
>ERZ840371.1416-NODE-1416-length-24539-cov-3.639030_pt1 | contig 24539 bp, 21 predicted proteins | sample MGYA00519937_ERZ840371 | MGnify/ENA primary metagenome ERZ840371 (study PRJEB31850, sample SAMEA3708873) | human gut metagenome | biome: human gut; feature: human-associated habitat; material: faeces | place: China | collected 2014 ... | reverse complement strand
GACGACCCGCGGCTTCTTCGCCGCGCACGGCCGCGAGCAGGACTATACCGAGCTGCACCCCGGCAAGACGGCTTGGTACGATAAGCTCATCACCATCGACCTCTCGAAGGTTGAGTCCATGATCGCCCTGCCGTTCCATCCGTCGAACGCGTGGACGATCCACGAGTTCCTCGATAACGCCGAGGAGATCCTCGCGCAGGTGGAGCAGGACGCGAAGCGCCGCTTCCCCAAGGCGCACCCGCACCTGACCGATAAAGTGCGCGACGGCGGCGTCTGGGCGGATCAGGGCGTGATCGCGGGCTGCAGCGGCGGCCTGTTCGACAACATCACCGAGGCCGCCGACATCATCCGCGGCAAGTATACCGGCAGCGGCGCGTTCAGCTTCGACGTGTACCCGACGTCCGTGCCCGTGTCGCTCGAGCTGATGCGCATCGGCGCGACGGCGGAGCTGCTCGAGTCCGGCGCGATCATCAAGCCGAGCTTCTGCGGCCCCTGCTTCGGCGCGGGCGATGTGCCCGCCAACAACGGCCTGTCCCTGCGCCACACGACGCGCAACTTCCCGAACCGCGAGGGCTCCAAGCCCGGCGAGGGGCAGTTTGCGGGCGTGTGCCTGATGGATGCGCGCTCCATCGCCGCCACGGCGGCAAACGGCGGCCGCATCACCGCCGCGACGGACGTGGACTACACCCCCGTCCACCACGACTACCACTTCGACAAGTCCGTCTACGCCAACCGTGTGTACTACGGCTTCGGCAAGGCCGACCCCTCGGTCGAGCTTGTCATGGGCCCGAACATCACCGACTGGCCCAAAATGTACCCGCTGAGTGAGAATCTGCTCGTGGAGCTTGCCGCCGTCATCCATGACCCGGTCACGACGACTGACGAGCTCATCCCCTCCGGCGAGACGTCGTCCTACCGCTCGAACCCCCTGCGCCTTGCGGAGTTCACGCTCAGCCGCCGCGTGCCGGAGTATGTCCCGCGCGCCAAGGAGATCGCGAAGCAGGAGGCGGCGCGCCGCGCAGGCGACGCGCCCGCGCACCTGCATGATGTGCTCGAGCGCGTAGGGGATGCCGCGGCGCTCGCCGAAAGCACGCAGTTCGGCTCCGCCGTGTTTGCCAACAAGCCCGGCGACGGCTCCGCCCGCGAGCAGGCGGCCTCCTGCCAGAAGGTGCTCGGCGGCTTTGCCAACGTCTGCTACGGTTTCGCCACGAAGCGCTACCGCTCCAACTGCATCAACTGGGGCATCCTGCCCTTCACCATCGACGAGGGGACGCCGTTTGACTATCAGAGCGGCGACTGCCTGTTCGTGCCCGGCATCCGCGCGGCAATCGAGGCCGGCGAGGAGGACATCCCCGCCAAGGTTATCTGCGCCGACGGCGGCGTCCACGATCTGCTGCTGCACGTCCGCGGCCTGACGCAGGATGAGAAGGAGATCATCCTCGACGGCTGCCTGATGAACTACTATGCCGCCCGGATGGGAGATAAGGAGTAAGATATTCATGGAAAAGATCAAGATGGTAACTCCTCTGGTGGAGATGGACGGCGACGAGATGACCCGCGTCCTCTGGAAGATGATCAAGGACGAGCTGATCTGCCCGTTCGTCGACCTGAAGACGGAGTATTATGACCTTGGCCTGCTGCACCGCAACGAGACGGAGGATCAGGTCACGGTGGACGCCGCGAACGCCACGCGCCGACTGGGCGTGGCCGTCAAGTGCGCGACCATCACCCCCAACAAGCAGCGCATGGAGGAGTACCCTCAGCTCACGCAGATGTGGAAGAGCCCGAACGGCACGATCCGCTCCATTCTGGACGGCACCGTGTTCCGCACGCCCATCTGCATCGACACCATCCATCCCGTCGTAAAGAACTGGAAAAAGCCCATCACCATCGCCCGTCATGCCTATGGCGACGTGTATAAGTCGGTCGACCTCTACACGACCGAGCCCGGCTCCGCCACGCTGACATTCGTCGGCGAGAGCGGCGAGAAGAAGGAGCTTCTCGTGCAGAAGGTCGACGGCCCCGCCGTCTGGCAGGCCGCCCACAACAAGGAAAAGAGCATCCGCTCGTTTGCGCGCTCCTGCTTCCAGTATGCCATTGATACGAAGCAGGATCTGTGGTTCTCCACGAAGGACACCATCGCCAAGATCTATGACGGCGAGTTCAAGAAGGTCTTTGAGGAGGAGTTCGAGCACTACCGCGCGAAGTTCGAGGAGCTCGGCATTACCTACTTCTACACCCTCATCGACGACGCCGTTGCCCGCGTCATCCGCAGCGAGGGCGGCTTCATCTGGGCCTGCAAGAACTATGACGGCGACGTCATGAGCGACATGGTCTCCACGGCTTTCGGCAGCCTTGCCATGATGACGTCCGTGCTTGTCTCGCCGGACGGCACGACGGAGTATGAGGCCGCTCACGGCACCGTGACAAAGCACTATTACCGCCATCTGCGCGGCGAGGAGACCTCCACGAACCCGATGGCGACCATCTTCGCCTGGACGGGCGCCCTGCGCAAGCGTGGCCAGCTCGACGGCCTGACGGAGCTGGAGCAGTTTGCGGGCAAGCTCGAACAGGCCTGCTTCACGACCCTGAATCAGGGCACGATGACGAAGGATCTGGTCGGCCTCGTGGACGAAGGCGTGCAGGCGCATGCCGTAACGTCCGCCGCGTTCCTCGCCGCCGTCCGCGGCAATCTCGAAGCCAGTCTCTGACCGGCTCATGCAGGAGGGTTATGCAATGGATTTGCGCAAAGCAGCCACGGCGGGCACCATGGAGTCCAATGACATCATGGTCACGCTGGAGCCGGCGGAGGCCGGCGGCATTCAGATTGATCTGACCAGCAATGTTCTGCAGCAATTCGGCGCACAGATCCGCAGCGTCATCACGGAAACGCTCACGGAATACGGCGTGGAAAACGCCGCCGTGACCGCCGTGGACAAGGGCGCACTGGACTGCACCATCCGCGCGCGGGTCACGGCCGCGCTGTTCCGAAGCGCCGGCTCTGCCGCGTATCGTTGGGAGGTCAAGTGATGTATATCAAAGACAGACTGCGCCGCAGTATGATGTTCGTTCCCGGCAATAACCCCGGCATGATCCGCGACGCGCACATCTATGGCGCGGACAGCATCATGTTCGACCTCGAGGACTCCGTGGCCTACACGGAGAAGGACGCCGCGCGTCTGCTCGTCTACAACGCGCTGCGCTCCCTGAATTTCGGCTCGCGTGAGACCGTCGTCCGTATCAACGATCTTTCGAGCGGCCTCGGCATCGAGGACCTCGAGGCCGTCGTGCGCGCCGGTGTGCAGGTCGTCCGCCTGCCGAAGACCGACTCCGCACAGGACGTGATCGACTGTGAGCGCGAGATCGCCCGCATCGAGCGCGAGTCCGGCATCCCCGTCGGCACGACCGGCATGATGGCAGCTATTGAGAGCGCAAACGGCGTTCTGAACGCGGCCGAGATCGCCCGCGCCAGCAACCGTCTCATCGGCATCGCCCTCGGTGCGGAGGACTACGTCACCGATCTGAAGACGACCCGCTCCGACGGCATTGAGCTGCTGTTTGCCCGGTGCATGATCCTGAATGCCGCCCGCGCCGCCGGGATCGCCGCGCTGGACACCGTCTATTCCGACGTCAACAACGAGGAGGGCTTCCTCGCCGAGGCAATGCTCATCAAGAAGCTCGGCTTCGACGGCAAGTCCGTCATCAACCCGCGGCAGATCGAGCCGCTGCACCGCGTCTTCATGCCCAGCGAGAAAGATCTGAACAAAGCGCGCCTCATCATGGCCGCCATTGAGGAGGCCAACGCCCGCGGCAGCGGCGTCGCCAGCCTCAAGGGCAAGATGATCGACAAGCCGGTCGTCACCCGCGCGCGCCGCCTGCTCGACCTCTATGAGGCGGGCAGCAAGATCGATGAAGTGGAGGAGATTTGACATGCCGGACCTGCATCAAATTCCGCATCTGGACGAGATCGCGCACCACGGAGAATATCACGGCGTGGGCAAGCGCGTCACCGAGACGTTTGCCGACCGCTATCACCACCAGAACAAGGTCGTCCCCTCGCTGGAGGATGCCATTCGCCTGACGGGCCTGCGCGACGGCATGACCATCTGCTTCCACCACCATTTCCGCAACGGCGACCATATCGTCAATATGGTGCTCGATAAGCTTGCAGAAATGGGCTTCCACGATCTTAAGCTTGCAGCTTCGTCGCTTTCAGCCATTCACGCTCCGCTCATCCGCCACATTCAGAACGGCGTTATCACGCACATCGAAACGTCCGGTATGCGCGGCGAGCTGGCGGAGGCCGTCTCCCGCGGCCTGATGGATTGCCCGGTCGTGTTCCGCTCTCACGGCGGGCGCGCCTCTGCCATCCGCACGGGTGAGCTGCACATCGACGTCGCCTTCCTCGGCGCGCCGTCGTGCGACCCCTACGGCAATGCCAACGGCTACAGCCGTGATGACGACGAGGGCATTGCCTGCGGCTCACTTGGCTACGCCCGCCCGGACGCCGCCTATGCCGACGAGGTCGTGATCATCACGAACCATCTCGTCGCCTATCCGAACGCTCCCTGGGCCATTCCGGAGGACGAGGTCGACTACGTCGTCGTCACGGACGACATCGGCGACCCGAAGGGCATCATGTCCGGCGCAACGCGCTACACGAAGGACCCGAAGGAGCTGCTCATCGCCCGCAATGCCGCCAATGTCATCGACGCGGCGGGCTACCTCTATGACGGCTTCTCCATGCAGATGGGCTCCGGCGGCGCTTCGCTCGCCACGGCGCGTTTCCTCCGCCAGAAGATGCTCGACCGCGGCATCCACTGCCGGTTCGCCCTCGGCGGCATCACCGGCCAGATCACGGCCATGCACGAGGAGGGCCTCATCGACCGCATCCTCGACGTGCAGAGCTTTGATCTCGATGCGGCCAAGTCCCTGAAAAATAACCACTTCCACCATCAGATCGGCGCAACGTATTACGCGAGCTATCTCGTGGACTCCGCCGTCGATCAGCTGGACTTTGTTGTGCTCTCTGCGCTGGAGATCGACACGGACTTCAATGTCAACGTTCTGACCGGATCGGACGGTGTCATCCGCGGCGCTATCGGCGGCCACCCCGACACGGCCGAGGGCGCGAGCCTGTCCGTCGTTGTCGCTCCGCTGACGCGCGGCCGTATCCCGACCATCGTGAAGCACGTCAACACGGTCGTCACGCCCGGCGACGCCGTGGACGTCGTCGTGACGGATCAGGGCATTGCCGTCAATCCGCGCCGCCCCGATGTGAAGGAGAAGCTTGAGAAGGCCGGGCTGCACGTCTTTACCATCGAGCAGCTCCAGCAGCGCGCTGAAAAGATCGTCGGCGTGCCGGAGCCGATCCGCTATAAGGACCGCGTCGTCGGCGTCGTGATGTATCGCGACAATACGATCATCGACGTCATCCGCCAGATCGACGAGGATGCCTGATCTGCTGCTTTGCACCGCTGTCCCGCCCGGTCTGCAGGCTGCCCATGCGCGCCTGCTGACCGGGGCCGGGCTGCGGCTCGAGGAGGCGGGGGAGTGCACGGCGCTGCTGCTGGCAGACGACGGTGCGCTCCTCGCCTGCGGCACCCGCAGCGGCAAGGTCCTGCGCCAGATCGCCGTCTCGCCGGAGGCCGAGGGCGGCGGAGCCTGCGCCGAGGTCGTCTCGGCCCTGCTGCAGGACGCAACTGCCCACGGCGTGCCGCACCCGTTCCTGTTTACCGCGCCGGGAAAGAGCGGCCTGTTCCGCTCGCTCGGCTTTACGCCGCTGGCGCAGACGGCGGACATGCTGATGATGGAGCATGGCCGCGGCGGGCTGCGCCGTTTTCTGTCCGGTATCCCGGTCGGGCCGGAGCGGCCGGTCGGTAGCATCGTCTGCCATGCCAACCCGTTCACACTGGGGCACCGGCATCTCATTGCCTATGCCGCCGCGCGCTGCGCGCAGGTCCTTGTCTTTGTCCTCAGCGACACGGACAGCCTGTTCCCACCGGAGCTGCGCCTGCGGCTGGTGCGCGAGGGAACTGCCGATCTGCTGAATGTCCGGGCCTATCCCGGCGGCGACTATCTCATCAGCCCCGCGACGTTCCCGGCCTATTTCCTCAAGGATCAGGCCCGCGCGCCGGAGGCAAAATGCGATCTCGACCTGACGCTGTTCGGCAGCGCGATCGCGCCCGCGCTCCATATCACGGAGCGCTTTGTCGGTCAGGAGCCGACGTGCGCCGTCACGGCGCAGTATAACCGCCGTATGCAGGCCATTCTGCCCGCCTATGGCATCCACGTTACGGAGATCCCGCGTCTGAGCGCGATCTCCGCCACCACAGTCCGTGCGCGCCTGCAGGAGGGCGATCTCGCCGCCGTGCGCGCGCTGGTCCCGGAAACGACCTATGAAGCCTGTCGAAGTCTCTTTGGAGCAGGTGCTCCTTGCCCGTGAAAACCGGGCCGGGCGGCAGCAGCGGCTGCTTGCGCAGTATGGCCTGCCGCTCGTTTCGTTTACGATGAATATGGCAGGGCCTGTCAAGGATACGCCGCTGACGCGCTTTGCCTTTCAGGCAGGCGTCGCCGCCCTTACAAAACGCCTCGGCGGACCGGTTTCATGCTGCCTGACGGAAGCCGTGACCGGCTGCGAAGCCCTGCTGGTATATGACCGCCCGGCGCAGGCGCTCAAGGACGTCTGCATGGAGCTGGAGTCGACGGAGGTCGGGCGGCTCTACGATCTGGATGTGCTGGATGCCGCGGGAGAAAAGCTCTCGCGGCCGGAAATGCGCCGCTGCCTCGTCTGCGGCGGACCCGTTGCGGTCTGCTCCCGCAGCCGCGCGCATGGGCTGGATGCCATCTGCGCCGAGACGACCCGCAGGCTCGCAGAATTCGCCTGCACAACGTTCGGCGATCTTGCGGCGGATGCCCTTCGCGAGGAGGCGGCGCTTTCCCCGAAGCCCGGCCTTGTCGACGCACGCACGAATGGCGCACACACGGATATGGACCTTCTGCTCATGCTCCGCAGCGCAGAGACGCTCCGGCCGTGGTTTTGCCGGATGGTCCGCCTCGGGCTGGACGGCGCTGCACCTGCGCAGCTGCAGAATGCAGGACGGCAGGCAGAGGCACAGATGCTGCAGGCGACCGGCGGCGTGAACACGCACAAGGGCGCGCTGTATGCGCTCTCGCTGCTGCTGGCGGCGATGGGCAGGCATCTGAGCGGCGCGCAGGAGTCCATATTTTCGCTTGCCGCAGCCGATGCCGCAGCGCTGGCTCCGCCTGTCGGAACGCATGGCTCGCAGGTCCGGCGGCGCTACGGCCGCCCCGGTGCGCGTGAGGAGGCCATGGATGGCTTTCCTTCGCTGCAGGCCCTGCTGCAGGCCACGCGCAGCCAGCCGCCTCTCGGTGTACTGCTGTGGAGCATGGCGCATCTGTCTGACAGCAACCTGCTCTACCGCGGCGGAGAGGCCGGTCTGGCCTTTGCGCAAAATGAAGCGGAGCGCATTCTCCGGCTCCCGCCGACGCAGTGGGAGGCCGAGCTCACGGCACTGGACGCCGAAATGACGCGCCGCAACCTCAGCCCCGGCGGCAGCGCCGATCTGCTGGCCTTGACGCTGTTTTTCCGCAGTCTGAATTTCTGGACAGAGCTGTCCGTATGAAAATCGCTCCCTTCCCGAGTTTTTCCGGGAGGGGAGCGATTTTCGTGATCAGTTTTTGCCGAGATAGCGGTCACATACGCGCCGGGCGTTTTCGGCCGTTTTTGCCTCATCGACACCGGTCAGTTTGCCGTGTGCGACGGTAATGCGGCCGTTCACCACAGTATAGTCCACCGGGGCGCGCAGGCCGACCGTGCCGAAGACGTTTTTCGGATCATAGCATGCGCCGACAAGCTCCAGCCGCCGAGAATCGACGAGGAACAGGTCCGCGCACTTGCCGACCGCAAGACAGCCGATGTCCTCACGCCCGAGCAGGGAGGCGGAGCCGCGCGTGGCGAGCTTCAGCACGTCGTAGCCGCTCGGCGCAGCGGCAGAGGAATGCAGGCGATGGAGCAGATAGCAGATGCGGATCTCCTCGAGCAGATCGGAGCCGTCCTGTGAGGCCGAGCCGTCGACGGCAAGGCCGACGTGGATGCCGCGCTGCAGCATCTCGGGGATGCGCGCCACGCCGGAGGAGAGCTTCATGTTGGAAACGGGGCAGTGCGCCACGCCCGTTCCGGTCTCTGCGAGAAGGTCGAGCTCCGTGTCCGTAAAATGGATACCGTGCGCGAACCAGACGTCCGGGCCGACCCAGCCGAGCGACTCGAGATAGGCGAGGGGACGCAGGCCATAACGGTCAAGGGTGTAGCGCTCCTCGTCCTTCGTCTCGGCAAGGTGCGTGTGCAGGCGGACATGATACTGCCGCGCCAGCTTCGCACTCTGCAGCAGCAGCTCGCGTGAAACGGAGAACGGCGAGCACGGAGCCAGCGCGATCTGCCGCATGGAGCCATAGGACGGATCGTGCCAGCGCTCGATCAGCGCGGCGCTGTCCTCCAGAATGGCGTCCACGCTCTGCACGACGCTGTCGGGCGGCAGGCCGCCGTCCTTCACGGACAGGTCCATGCTGCCGCGCGAGGCGACCATGCGCATGCCGAGCTCGTCGGCCGCCGCAAACTGCGCGCCGAGCAGATCACCGCACCCGGCAGGGAAGACATAGTGATGGTCGAAGCAGGTCGTGCAGCCGTTTTTCATCAGCTCGCCCATGCCGGTCAGCGACGAATAGCGCACGACCTCGGCATCGAGATTTTTCCAGATCTCATAGAGCGCCTTGAGCCAGGGGAACAGTTCAAGATTCTGTACCTCCGGCAGATTGCGCGAGAACTGCTGATAGAGATGGTGGTGCGTATTGATGAGGCCGGGATAGCACAGCAGATGGGAGCCGTCCAGCACCTCGTCGGCCTGAACGGCAAGATCAGGGCCGATGGCACGGATACGTCCGTCCTCGCAGTACAGGTCGACGTGCCGGAGCACGCTGTCCGCATCGTCGCAGGTGACCACGGTGTCAAGATCGCGAATGAGCAGGGAAGCCATGCGGGTTCCTCCTTTGTCCGGCGCGGGATGCGCCGCCTTTTCTCTTATTCTAGCATAGTTTGAAGATAAAGCCAATGCTGATTTGAAGCGGAATCGAAAGAAACTTCCAGCCAAGTTGATTTCCCTTGTCCTGTACATAAAAGCATGCTATAATGAAAGAAAAGCACCGCATAATTCAGCAAGAGAACTCCGAGAAATTTTTTGTCGAGACAAGACTTGAAAGGCGCAGATGTACTTTGTGTCCCTCAACCTTTTCAAGCCGATGGATCGGCGAAAAATATCCGGCGTAGGCTGAAGCTGCAATTGTGCAGTGTTGGTAAAGTAAAAAACCACGGAGGCACCATGAGAGTTCTTGCCATTGACTACGGCGACGCCCGGACGGGGATCGCCATTTCCGATGCGAGCGGCAGCATCGTCGGCCGCACGACCGTCATCCACAGCCGCCGCCCGCAGCAGACAGCGGAAGCCATTGCCGCGCTTGTGCAGGAGAGCGGCGCGGAGCGGCTCGTGATGGGATTCCCGCGCAATATGGACGGCACGGAGGGCCCGCGCGCGGCGCTGTACCGCGAGATGGCCGCCACGATCCAGGCTGCCTGCGGCATGGAGGTCGTGCTCTGGGACGAACGACGGACGACCGTTGAGGCACACCAGATCCTGAGCGACTGCAATTATCACGGGAAAAAGCGCAAAAATACCGTCGACGCCGTCGCCGCCTCGCTGATCCTCGAGGGCTATCTGGCGTTCTTGTCGCGCTGCTGACGGAAAAACAGCTCGCGCAGGCCGGTGAGCAGCAGGAAGCCGCCGAACAGGCGGCGCAGCAGCGAGACGTCCAGCCCCGTGGCGATCCATGCGGCGATCGCCGCAGTCACGCAGCCACCCAATGCGGCCGGGAGCACGATATCCCAGCGGATCAGCCTGTTGCGAATATGAAAGAACAGCGCGCAGGCAGCCGACGGCAGAAAATACAGCAGATTAATGCCCTGCGCAGTCTGCTGCGGGAGGGCTGCAACGCCGGTCATCCAGACCATGAGCAGCGTGCCGCCGCCGATGCCGAGGCCGGAGAGCAGGCCGCAGACTGCGCCTGCGAGAGCTGCGGCCCACCACGCATTCATCGCAGCAGGAGGCGCAGTCCGCCCCAAACGATCAGCGCGCCGAGCGCGCGGTGCAGCCACACGGCGGACAGGCGGCGCAGCAGGAGTCCTGCCGCGATGCCGCCCAGCGCGCCGCCCGCAAGATAGGGGAGGGCCGCAGTCAGAAATTCACCGCCGCGCAGCCAGTAGACAACAAGAGAAACGACGGACAGCGGCAGCATCGTGCAGACGCTGCAGGCAAAGGCCACATGCTCCCGCAGATCGGTCAGGCGATGGAGCAGGGGAAGCAGCAGCATGCCGCCCCCGGCGCCGAATAAACCGTTTACTGCCCCGGCCGCCGCGCCGGTCAGCCCGGCCCGAAGCCATGTTCCTCGTTTCTGCATTCGCGATCCCTCCGGATGATTCAAATCGGGACAGAAAAAGCCCGCAACGGAAGTGTTTCCGCTGCGGGCTGGTTTTATGTGCGTTTATACTAGAATCTGATAAAAAGCTTTAAAAGCTTTTTATAGCGCCGAGGGCGCGTCAGATTCTGCATGAGACGGCGCAGCGTGCGTCAGCACGATGCGAGTGTGCGTAGCACACGGGATTCCTGATGAAATGTTTTAATCAGGAATCAGTATTAGTTGCTGCTGGAGGAGTTGCCGTAGATATTAGCGATCGTCAGGCCGAGATTTGCGTGCTTGGCGGCGTCTGCATCATAGGTGTAGGTCGCGGCAGAGGTGACCTCGTCGTACCACTCGGTCTTCAGCTTGTTCGTGACGAGCAGGTCGCGGTAGGTCTCGGCGAAGTCCTGGAAGAAGAACACATAGGTGCCGCCGTTGTCATCGACGAATTCCTTCGTGTCGCCGGCCTTGCGGCTGGAATCGAACAGCCAGGTGCGGGCGACTTCCGGCGTGATGCTGCGGTGCGCGCCGTTCGTGATGGTGTAGGAGGAGGTGTTATCCGCATAGGTCTTGATGTACTCGCGGAACTTCTCCTCGGAGGAATCCTCCTTCAGGGCAGCCTCAAGCTCGGAGACGCGCTCCTCGGAGGTCTTCTCGCCGTCCTTGTATTCCTTGTCGGAAGCATCCTTCGCGATGTAGAGCTGCAGGGCGTTGACGGTCTGATAGTTGTTGTCGTTGATGCTCGTGAGCTGGAGGACATAGAACGTGTTGTCCTTCTCAAAGAGCTTCGCCTCGCCGGGCTTCGCCTCGGTGTAGAGCCAGTTGGCGGCATCCTCGGAGATGGAGGACGTGACCTCGCTCTTGGAGCGCTCCGTCATGACGGAGACATTCTCGTCATCGGTCTTGAAATCGGAGACCATGGCGTTGGCAGCCTCACGGGCGGCGGCAATGGCTTCCTCGGACGGCTCCGTGGAGGTCGTGGCCTCGGTGCTGTCAGTGCTGCTGTCGGACTTCGTCTCAAAATCGGAGGCCTTGACGGCGTAGCTGTAATAGGTGACGGTGTCGAACTCGGTCGTGTCCTGCTCATAACGGGCATTGCGCTCGTCTTCCGTATAGGTCAGGGACTCAATGTAAGCGTCGTGCAGCTTGGAGACCTCAAGATAGTGGCGATAATTCTTCTCGTTGCAGCCCTTGCCGAACATGGCCTCGATGTACTCATCCAGATCCATGCTGTAGACGCCAGCATAGGTCTTCAGGGTGTTGATCTCGTTGTCGATAGAGGCCTTGTCGTCGTCGCTCAGGGAGAAGCCTGCCTCGACGGCCTTGTCATAGACGGTGTAGGCATCCACAGCAGAGGTCTTGGCGCTGTCCGCCAGGAAATCGGCCCAGGTGTCATACTCGTCGCTGCCGGCATAGCTCTGTTCGTCGAGCGGGGTGCTCGTGTCGATGCCGAGCAGGGAGATGTAGCTGCCGTAGGTGCTGTAGATCGAATTCAGTGCGCCGCGATAGAAATAGTTGAATTCCGTCGTGGAGACCTTATGATCGCCGACAGACACAACGGTCGCATTGCGCCAGGATGCCTGCACGCCGAAGATGACGCCGAAAACGATCACGGGGATCAGAATGACGATAATGGCAAAGATCCAGCCCTCAGAGAGCTTCTTCTTGGTCTTCTTTGCCTGCTGCGGAGCGGCCTGCTCCGACTCTACCATGCGCTTTTTGCGCTCGCGGGATGCACTCATAGTCTGTTTACCTCTCATTCGTGGGAATCGCGGGGCGCACGCCCCGGAAAATAACAGGTCTTATTATACTAAGGATTTGCGCTTGTTGCAAGAGCATTCTGGAAATTTGACGAAAAAAGTTTCTGTTTCTTAACAAACTCGTTAAGAAAATGATACCGCTCTGCGCGATAATGCCAGAGAAATGCTGGGAAGACGCACAAGATCCCCGCTTTGGCCGTGTAGCTCCGTTTATAACCTGCACGAAACGGGCAGGTGGGTCGCCTCTCCGATTCTTAGCTGCTTCCAACTTCCATCCACGGTCAGAGCCAGGACGGGAGGCCTGCAATCCGAAGCGAACGTCCGGCGTCCCGAAAAAATGATGTGGGTTTAAAGGGAACTATCACGCACCAAGCAGGGATCTTGCTTGATGACTATTTAATTATGAGAAAGGGCGGTCATTCTTCCTCGTCTTCTGCTTCCTCTCCGTCCTCATAGAGGGACTGCATCAGCAGATCGTAGACGGCAGCCAGCTCATCTTCGTCTTCCACGGCAACGAGTAGGTCCTCGCCGTCCTCCGTGACGGACTTCAGGATGCTGACCTCGAGCTCCTCGCTCGCTTCGTCCTCCTCTGCGGGGACAAGGGCAAGATATTCCGCGCCATGGTATTCGATGGTCGAGAGGATCTCCAGCTCGTATTCCTTGCCGTCCTCATCCGTGATCGAAATAAAGTCGCTTCCGTATTGCTGCTCCATGGGGCACCTCCTGTCTGTCTGGCTTTATTTTAACCGCTGCTGCCGGGAAAATCAAGTGGAAATCTGACGAACCGCCGGAAAATCCGTTTTCTGCCCTTTCAGCCACCGTAAAAAGTCTCGTTGCGTATCTACAAGCAGAGAAATCCTGCCGCAGAAAATTTTCATTCGGAATGTGCCGGAGTGATTGACAGGCATGATATAATTAAAAAATAGAGAATGAAGGATCATGGATTTTTGCGCCTGTCCGTAGGATGCGGCGCTTCCCGAAGAACGGAGGAATTGTCATGGCAAGACAACCGAAGCAGGAAAAGCAGCCGCATCTGGCCTGGCGCATCACGCGGACCGTGCTCGACGTGTTGGGCAAGATCATCCTTGTGCTGTTGATCGCCGTCGGCACCGTTGCGCTCATCGCCGCGATCGCCGGTTCGATCTTCCTGTCGAAATTCAAGAGCTATGTCGAGTTGGATATCATCCCGAAGGCCGAGGAATATGCCGAAGGGCTGGAGCTGGACAATATTTCACTGGCACAGACCTCGATCATCTATTATACCGACCCCAAGACGGGGGAATACCGTGAGCTGCAGCAGCTTTATGGCACAGAGAACCGTATCTGGGTCTCCTATGACGATATTCCCCTTGATCTCGTCCACGCGGCCATTTCCATCGAGGACAAGCGCTTCCCCACGCACAAGGGCGTGGACTGGATCCGCACACTGGCAGCCGTGAAGGGCTTTGCGGGCGGCAGCTCATCGTTCGGCGGCTCGACTATCACACAGCAGCTCATCAAGAACCTGTCACAGGAGGATGAGGTCACGGTCGACCGCAAGGTACAGGAGATCTTCCGCGCCCTGGAGGTCGAAAAGCGCTATACGAAGTCCGAGATCATGGAGTGGTATCTCAACACGATCTACCTCGGTGAGGGCTGCTACGGTGTCCAGAGTGCGGCGCGCGTCTACTTTGGCAAGAAGGTCTCCGACCTGACGACGGCCGAGTGCGCCAGCCTCATCGCCATCACGAACAATCCCTCGCTCTACGATCCCTATATCCGCGAGGAGAACAACCGCGAGCGTCAGCTCACGATCCTGAAGGAAATGTACGCTCAGGGCTATATTGAGACGGAGGAGGCCTATCAGGCCGCCGTCGATCAGGAAATGGTCTTCCGCAACGGAACGTATGACGAGGAGGAATACACCTGTGCGAGCTGCGGCTTCACCGGTACGCGCGCGGAGTACACGGAGACGGACGGCGAGTATTTCTGCCCGCAGTGCGGCGAGGTGAACAACGCCGTCGACAAGAACCACTATTACTCTTATTTTGTCGATACGGTATGGCGCGATGTCGTTGATGCGCTTGTGGAGCGCTACGGCTACAGTGAGCTTGCCGCAGAGCAGAAGCTCCTGACGGGCGGCTATAAGATCTATGCAACGATCGATCCCGAGGTCCAGGCTATTGTGGACAAGGTCTACGAGAACCTTGACAACGTGCCGAAGACCGTGAGCGTTCAGCAGCTGCAGTCCGCCATCGTTGTGACGGACAACAAGACCGGCGACATCGTCGCCATGGCGGGCGGTGTCGGCGACAAGGGCGGCAGCCTGACGCTCAACCGCGCCACGCAGAGCAAGCAGCCTGCGGGCTCGTCATTCAAGCCTGTGGCAGTCTATGCGCCCGCGCTGGACGCCGGGATCATTACGCCCGCGACGGTCTACGAGGACTCTCCGCTGAACGAAGACCGCAACTGGCCGCAAAACGATGCCAGAACCTACAGCGGCCTTTGCAATGTGCTGCGCGGTCTGACGCGTTCGCTCAACACCATCTCCGTCAAGGTCCTCAATGACCTCGGCGTGGAGAACAGCTACCAGTTCCTGACGCAGAAGCTCGGCTTTACGACCCTCGTGGACGAGCTGCAGATCGGCGACCACTCCTATACGGATATCGCCCTTGCTCCGCTCGGCCTCGGCCAGCTCACGCGCGGCGTCACCGTGCGCGAGATGACGCAGGCCTACGGCACCTTCCCGAACGGCGGCACGTTCCGCGAGGCCCGCACGTTCACAAAGGTCGTCGACCCCGAGGGAAACGTCATCCTCGACAATGCACAGGAGAGCCACACCGCCATCGGCGAGAAGGCCGACTTCTATATCAACTATATGCTGCAGAATGCCGTGCTTGCCGGTACCGGCTCCGCCGCGGCCATGGACAACATCGCCGTAGCCGGTAAGACCGGTACGTCCAACGACAACCAGACGCGCTGGTTTGCGGGCTACACGCCGTACTACACGGCCGTCGTCTGGTGCGGTTATGACGAGCCGGAGCAGATCATTCTCGACGGTGACTGGACGAACCCCGCCATTTCCATGTGGAATCAGGTCATGCGTCCGCTGCACGAAGGGCTGGAGTCCGCCTCATTCTCGCAGCCTGAGAACGTCGGCTACTATTCCGTATGCGCTGACTGTGGCGGCAAGCCCATCGAGGCCTGCAAGAAGGACGTGCGCGAGAATGGCAGCAACCGCGTTGTGACGGTGCGTCTGTTCTATGAAGATGCGCCCACAAAGGAGTGCACCTGCCATACTATGGTCAAAATCTGCAAGGAAAGCGGCAAAATTGCCAACGAATACTGTGAAAAGGCCGATGGAAATACGGTTGAAGAAGTCGGCAAGCTGATTTATAATAAGAATTGGAAAGTCAACAAGGATGCAGACTTCGTCTACAATCCCGAGGATAAGGAGCAGGTCTGCACCATCCACACTGCTGAATCCGTTAAGCCGACCGAGCCGACGGAGGGCCCGACCGATCCGACGCTCCCGACGGAGCCGACGGAACCGACGGAATCGACTGAGCCGCCCACGCCCGCACGCACACCGATGCCCGCAGCCCGCAAAAAGACAGACAGGAGCTGAAAGCCCATGTGGAAAGCCGATCAATGGAAGGATTATGAGGTGCTCGATACCTCCGACGGAGAAAAGCTCGAGCGCTGGGGCAGCTTCTATCTCGTGCGGCCGGACCCTCAGGTCATCTGGAGCACGCCGCGGCAGGACCCGCGCTGGAAGCGCTTTGACGCGCGCTATGCCCGCTCGAGCACCGGCGGCGGGCACTGGTCCGCGCACCATCTGCCGGAGCACTGGTGCATCCGCTACCGCGAGCTGACGTTCCAGGTCAAGCCCATGAACTTCAAGCATACGGGCGTGTTCCCGGAGCAGGCGGCAAACTGGGATTTTATCAATGACCAGATCCGCCGCGCGGGGCGGCCCGTCAGCGTGCTGAACCTGTTTGCCTACACCGGCGGCGCGACACTCGCAGCCGCTGCGGCAGGCGCATCCGTCTGCCACGTGGACGCCGCAAAGGGCATGGTCGCCTGGGCCCGCGAAAATGCGGCTGCCTCCGGTCTGTCCGGCGCCCCCATCCGCTGGATCATCGACGACTGCGCCAAGTTCGTCGAGCGCGAGATCAAGCGCGGCCGCCGCTACGACGCCGTCATCATGGACCCGCCGTCCTACGGGCGCGGCCCGTCCGGCGAGATCTGGAAGCTTGAAAAGGACCTTTTCCCGTTCCTGAAGCTCGTCTCCGGCGTGCTGTCGGACGATCCGCTGTTTTTCATCATCAATTCCTACACGACAGGCCTCGCGCCGTCCGTTCTGACATGCCTCCTCGACAGCGTGGTAACGCCGCGCTTCGGCGGCGGGACGGTCTCGGATGAGCTTGGCCTTCCCGTGACCGATTCCGGCCTTGTGCTCCCGTGCGGCGCAACAGGGCGCTGGACAAGAGAGGGCAGAGCATGACCGAGGCCATCCGGACAGAACATTTGAAGTTCTCCTATGACGCCCAGAGCGAAAGCGGCGGCGTCACGGTTTTTGACGATCTAAATTTATCCATCGAGGAGGGCAGCTTTGTCGCCGTCCTCGGCCACAACGGCTGCGGAAAATCCACGCTGGCAAAGCATTTTAACGCGGTCCTCCTGCCGGAGGGCGGCAGTGTGCATGTATTCGGCATGGACACGTCCGACGAGTCTCTTTTGGTCGACATCCGCCGCACGGTCGGCATGGTGTTCCAGAATCCCGATAATCAGATGGTCGCCAACGTCGTAGAAGAGGATGTTGCCTTTGCGCCGGAGAACCTCGGCGTTCCCTCGGAGGAAATCCGCAGACGCGTGGACGAGGCACTGAAGCTCGTCGGGATGTATGACTACCGTCTGCACGCGCCGCACCTGCTCTCCGGCGGGCAGAAGCAGCGCGTGGCCATTGCGGGAGTCATCGCCATGCGGCCGCGCTGCATCGTACTCGATGAGCCGACCGCCATGCTCGACCCCCACGGGCGCGAGGAGGTCATTTCGACCATCGAGCGCCTGAACCGGGAAATGGGCATCACCGTGGTGCTCATCACCCATCATATGACCGAAGCGATCCGCGCCCAGCGCGTGATCGTTATGGACGCGGGGCGCATTCTCGCGGACGGAACACCGAAGGAGGTCTTCCCGCAGGTCGAACTGCTGGAATCCGTAGGCCTGACCGTACCGGCGACGACGAAGGTGCTCTATGCGCTGAATCAGGTGGGCTTTGACCTGCCGCTCGACGCGCTTTCCACGGAGGAATGTGCGCAGGTACTTCTTGCCGCGATCGGGGCGAAGACCTGACAAACGATTTGGAGGAAAGACCATTGGCCGCAACCATCGAGGTCAGAGACCTCTCGCATACCTACAGCGCCGGAACGCCGTTTCAGCACGATGCCGTCAAGCACATGAGCTTCTCCGTGGAAAAGGGGGAGTTCCTAGGCATCATCGGGCACACCGGCTCCGGCAAATCGACGCTCATCCAGCATCTGAACGGCCTGCTGCGCCCGACGTCCGGCGAGATCCTGCTGGACGGGACGAACATCTGGCAGGACAAGAAAACGACCCGGGAGAGCCGCTTCCGTGTCGGGCTGGTGTTCCAGTATCCGGAGTATCAGCTGTTTGAAGAGACCGTTTATCGCGATATCGCGTTCGGTCCGAAGAACATGGGCCTGAGTGAAGAGGAGATCCGTACGCGCGTGCTGCGCGCGGCCGGATTCGCTGGTGTGGACGAGTCCCTGCTGGAAAAGTCGCCGTTCGACCTCTCCGGCGGGCAGAAGCGACGCGTCGCCATTGCGGGCGTCATCGCCATGGAGCCGGAGGTCGTCATTTTTGACGAGCCGACAGCCGGGCTGGACCCCGCAGGCTGCGCCAGCATCCTCGGCAATATCCGTGACTATCAGAAGGCGACGCACGCCACCATCCTCATGGTCACGCATTCCATGGATGAGGTCGCGCAGCTGGCCGACCGTATGCTCGTCCTGAACGAGGGAACGATCGAGATGTCCGGCACGCCGCGCGAGGTGTTCTCCCATGCGGCGCGTCTGGCAGAGATCGGCCTGTCCGTGCCGCAGGTCACGGCGCTGTTCCTGCGCCTGCGGGAGCTGGGCGTGGACGTTGACCCGACGACCTTTACCGTGGAGCAGGCTGTGCCGCAGCTCCGCGCGCTGCTGGAGGGCCGTGCCCATGCTTAAAGACATCACGCTCGGCCAGTATTTTCCCGGCGACACCGTCGTCCACCGGCTCGACCCGCGCACAAAGCTGCTGATGGTCATCGTTTACATCGTGGCGCTGTTCTTGGCGAAGTGGGTCATTTCCTACGCAGTCATGCTCGCGTTTCTCGTCATGGCAGTCGCGCTGTCACGCATTCGCCCGCGCGCGCTGTTCAAGGGCCTGAAGCCGCTGCTGTTTATCATCATTTTTACCGCCATCATCAACGTATTTTATACCAAGGGCGATGTGCTGGTGCAGTTCTGGATCTTCAAGATCACGAGGGAGGGCCTTGTCAACGCGGGCTTCCTGGTGCTGCGCATCGTCATGCTCGTGATGGGCACGTTCCTTTTGACCTACACGACGTCTCCCATCGCGCTGACAGACGGTCTGGAGTCCCTGCTCTCGCCGCTGAAGGCCATCCATTTCCCGGTGCACGAGCTGGCTCTTATGATGAGCATTGCCCTGCGCTTCATCCCGACGCTCATCGAGGAGACGGATAAGATCATGTCCGCGCAGAAGGCGCGCGGCGCCGACTTTGAGACTGGCAGCCTCATGCAGCGCGCCAAGGCGCTCGTGCCGCTGCTCGTGCCGCTGTTTGTCAGCGCGTTCCGCCGCGCCGACGAGCTGGCGACGGCCATGGAGTGCCGCTGCTACCGCGGCGGCTCCGGCCGCACGAAGCTGAAGCAGCTCCGCTTTCAGCTTCGCGATATTCTGACGTTTGCGCTCGGCGCTGCCGTGCTGGCCGGCGTCATCGTCCTGCGGAGCTATGGACTGTAACGGCTGGGAGGAAGCATGCGGAATCTCGCACTCTTTCTGAAATATGACGGAACGGCCTATCACGGCTGGCAGGTGCAGAAAAACGCCTGCTCCGTCGCGCAGACGCTGGAGGAGGCCGCGGCGGATGTCGTCGGCCATCCGGTGCATATGACCGGCTGCGGCCGGACGGACGCCGGGGTCCACGCGCGCACCTATGTGGCCAATTTCCGCACGGAGTCCCGCATCCCCGTCGACCGCGTGGCCTATGCGCTCAACACGCATCTGCCCGCCGACATCGTCGTGACCGGCGCGCGGGAGGTCCCGCTGGGCTTCAACGCCATCGGCTCCTGCGTGCGGAAGGAATATACCTATCAGATCTATAACTCCCGCATCCGCGACCCGTTCTTTGTGAACCGGGCATGGTTCTATCCCAAGCATCTGGACGAAGCCGTCATGCAGGAGGCAGCCGCGCAGTTCGTCGGAACGCATGATTTCGCTGCCGTCCGCTCCGTCGGAACGGACGTGAAGTCCACGGTCCGCACGGTGTATTATTTCGACGTGGAGCGCAGGGGAGAGCTGATCCTCCTGCGCGTGTGCGCAAACGGATTTCTCTACAATATGGTGCGCGCCATGACCGGAACGGTCGTCTATGCGGCGGAGGGCAAAATCCGCCCGCAGGACATCGGCCGCATTCTGGATAGCGGCAACCGCACCGCCGCCGGACCGACCGTGCCGCCCGGCGGCCTGTACATGACGCACCTTTGGTATGACGACGGGGAGGTGACGTTCGATGCCTGACCATATCAAGCCGCTCCCGGATCCCGAGCCGCAGAAGCCGCGCCGCCGCTGGCCACTCTATCTGCTGGCTGTGCTGATCGTTCTGGCGCTTCTCGCAGCCTTCCTGCTGACGAAGACCCATGTGCTCGACGGGCTGAAGCGCTCGCTGCGCTATCTTGGGAAAAACGGGGAAAACTACGGCTCCGTCAGCTTTGAAACCCTTGGCAGCACGGCCTATGGCCAGCTGAACGGTGGCCTCGGCGTTGCCACTGGAAGCAGCGTGACCCTGTTTTCCGAGGAGGGCAAGCAGCTCGGCTCCGAGCAGCATGCCATGACCGCTCCCGTCATCTGCACAGGGCAGGACCGCCTGCTGTGCTATGACGCGGGCGGGAACTACCTGACCGTTCTGGACAAGAGCGGCAGCGCCGTCTTTTCGCAGACCCCGGAACAGACGATCTTTGATGCCGACCTGTCCTCCGGCGGCTACAGCGCCATGCTGACGGCAGGGGACAGCGGCCGCTCGCTGCTGCAGGTCTATGACCCGAACGGCAGCCTGCTGTATAAGCGCAGCACAAAGTCGCATTATCTCAGCGCCTGCGCCGTCTCGCCGGACGGCAGCCATGCAGCGGCGGTCGCGCTCGGGCAGGCGGACATCACATTTTCTGCCTCGCTGCAGCTCTATCGCACGGACAGCGAGGAAATTGCCGCCGAGTGCGCACTCGGCTCGGAGATGCCCTATGATATCGCCTTCGTGACGGACAGCGTCGTCTGCGCCGTTTCGGAGGACAGGGTCCGGTTCTTTGCGGCAGACGGCACAGAGCGCGGCGCTTATGTCGCGGAGAACGGCCGCATCGCCGACTATCACTTCGGCGGAGACGGCTTTGTGACCGTGCTGGTCGATCCCTATGAGACCTCCAGCCGCGCAGAGCTCATCACGCTGCAGCCGGACGGCAGTGTTCTGGCGCAGTTGTCGCTGAGCTTCATGCCGGTCAGCCTTTCGGCCTGCGGCAGCTATGTCGGCATTCTGACGGCTGAAAAAGCGCTGCTCTACACGAGCGCGCTGAAGCCCATCGCCCAGACGGAGCAGGACGGCACGGCCGTCTGCATTCTTGCCCGTTCAGACGGAACGGCCCTGCTGGCCGGTACCGGAGAGGCAAATCTATTCCTGCCGTAAGCAGGAAAACACCCGCACTGCGGGACTTTTACGGAGGCATGACCGCTTCCGGGAGGAGTGAGCTTATGAAACCTACCATCTGCAGCCGATGCAAGAAGAACATCGCTGTGATTTTTATTACGAAGGTCGAAAACGGCGTGAGCACGAACGAGGGCCTGTGCCTGAAGTGCGCCCGCGAGCTGAAGATCAAGCAGGTCGACGACATCGTCGAGCGCATGGGCATCACGGATGAGGATCTGGACAATCTCAACGGCGAGATGATGGCCATGATGCAGCCGGAGCCGGACGAGACCGACGAGGACGACATCGGCAGCCGCACGGCGACATTCCCGCACATGAACCGCCTGTTCGGCAATCAGGGCGAGGTCGCCCCGCGCGAGGAGCCGAAGGAGACGCAGAACGGCAAGACGGAAAAGCCCAAGGTGAAGAAACACAAGTTCCTCGACACTTACTGTCTGAGCCTCACGGGCCGTGCCCGCGCCGGTGAGCTGGACAAGGTCGTCGGCCGCGAGGTCGAAACGGAGCGTGTGGTGCAGATCCTCAACCGCCGTCAGAAGAACAATCCCTGCCTCATCGGCGAGCCCGGCGTCGGCAAGACGGCCATCGCCGAGGGTCTGGCGCAGCGCATCGTCGCGGGCGATGTCCCGTTCAAGCTGCGCGACAAAGAGGTCTATCTGCTCGACCTGACGTCGCTCGTCGCCGGAACGCAGTTCCGTGGCCAGTTCGAGAGCCGCATGAAGAGCCTCATCGCCGAGATCAAGGCCTGCGGCAACATCATTCTTGTCATCGATGAGGTTCACAACCTTGTCGGCGCGGGCGATGCCGAAGGCTCCATGAACGCCGCCAATATTCTGAAGCCTGCGCTGTCGCGCGGCGAAATTCAGGTCATCGGCGCAACGACGTTTGCCGAATACCGCAAATACATCGAAAAGGACTCTGCGCTCGAGCGCCGTTTCCAGCCTGTCACAGTCAATGAGCCGTCGCTGGAGGAGGCCGTCGCCATCCTGCGCGGCGTGGCGCATTACTATGAAGTGTTCCACGGCGTGACCATCCCGCCCGAAATGGCGCGTCAGGCCGTCGTGCTCTCCGAGCGCTATATCACGGACCGCTTCCTGCCGGACAAGGCCATCGACCTGCTTGATGAGGCTTGCTCCGATCTGAACCTGCACAGCAAGGAGATCTCCGATCTGGCCGAAAAGCGCAAGGAGCGCGACGACTACCAGCTTGAGATCAAGATGCTGACGGAGGACACGGAACAGCAGGACAATTTCGAGCGTCTGGCCAAGCTGCGCAGCAACGTCTGCCGCCTCGACGCCGAGATCGCCGAGCTGGAGGCGAAGCCCGCGCCCGTCCTGACCATGGAGAACCTTGCGCGCATCATCGAGCTTTGGACGAAAATTCCCGCCAGTAAAATTCGCGCGCAGGAATATGCCCAGCTGCGCGAGCTCGAGGACCGGCTGAAGCAGCACATCATCGGGCAGGACGAGGCCGTCCATGCCGTTGCCGCCGCCATCCGCCGCAACCGCGTCGGCATCGCCGTGAAGAAGCACCCCGTTTCGTTCATCTTTGTCGGCTCGACCGGTGTCGGCAAGACGGAGCTGGTCAAGTGCCTCGCAAACGAGCTGTTCGACTCCGTCGATTCGCTCATCCGGCTGGATATGTCGGAATACATGGAGCGCCACTCCGTCTCGAAGCTCATCGGCTCGCCCCCCGGCTATGTCGGCTATGACGAGGCGGGCCAGCTGACAGAAAAGATCCGCCGCAAGCCCTATTCCGTCATTCTGTTCGACGAGCTGGAAAAGGCTCACCCGGACGTACTGAATATTCTGCTTCAAATTCTGGATGACGGCCGCATCACCGATTCGCAGGGCCGCGTTGTGAATTTTGAAAACACCGTCATCGTTATGACGTCCAATGCGGGCTCCGACCGGCAGGGCGGCTCCGTCGGCTTCGGCCGCACGGCGACCGAACAGGGACGCGACAAGGCCATGAAGGCCCTGTCCGAATTCCTGCGCCCGGAATTTCTCAACCGCGTCGACGAGATCATCTGCTTCAACCGCCTCTCGGAGGAGAACTTCCGCGGCATCGCCGCCATCATGCTCGGTGAGCTGAAAACTGCCCTTGAAGAGCACGGCGTGGCGCTCCGTTGGGATGAGAGCGTCATCGACTACCTCGTACAGAAGTCCTATACTCTGACCTACGGCGCGCGCAACCTGCGCCGCACCATCCAGAAGGACATCGAGGACGTCGTCGCCGAAAAGCTCATCGACAGCTATGAGAACCCCATCACAGCGATCGGCCTGCAGGCGCAGGACGGCAAGCTGGAGCTGTCCTGCCTGTAAGCCGCAGAAAGAGAGAACACGATGATCCGCGCTGTTTTTTTTGATATCGACGGCACGCTGGTCTCGCTGAAGACCAAGCGCTGCCCGGATTCCACAAAGGCGGCCATCCGCGCCCTGCGAGAGAAGGGCATCCGCGTCTATGTGGCCTCCGGCCGCTCCCGCTTCGAGCTGGAGGAGCAGGAGATGCTCCGCGGCATGACGTTTGACGGCTATCTGACCAACAACGGCCAGATCGTCTATGACGGCAGCTGGAACCTGCTGCGCACGGTGGCAATGGTTCCGGACGAGGTCCGCGCCCTTGTGGACTACTGTGACGAGCGTTCGCTCCCGCTGTGGCTCGTCAGTGAGCAGCGCTCGCGCTTCAATTACCATTTCAACGACCGCGTGCCGGTCGTTATGGCAGAGATCCATACGGAGATCCCGGAGCGCTGCAACCTGCACACCATGCTGCAGGAGCCGGTCGTCAAGGCCGTCATGTTTCTGACGGCGCAGGAGGTCCGCGAAGGCCCGCTGTCGTTTATGCCGCATGCGCGTTCGACGCAGTGGTTCATCCATGGGCAGGATATCATTCCGGCCGAGGGCGGCAAGCTGCCTGCGATGCGCTTCATGGCTGAGGCGAACGGTTGGACACCGGACGAGCTGATGGCCTTCGGCGATTCCGAAAACGACAATGAAATGCTCCGCTATGCGGGTACCGGCGTTGCCATGGGCAATGCGCTCGAGGAGACGAAGGCAGCCTCTGACTATGTCACGGACGACTGCGACGACGAGGGCGTGGCCCATGCGCTGGCACATTTCGCGCTGATCTGAGCGAATCGACCATGATGCACCGGAGCATCTCAGCATATGCGGTGTATAACGGCCTCGCAGAGTTCGCCGCCCGCAGGCGGCGAATCAATTGAAATCATTTTCTCCGGCGGCGTGTACGTCGGAGAAAATACAGCTCAGTCCGCCAGT
>ERZ840371.1395-NODE-1395-length-24799-cov-3.336971_pt1 | contig 24799 bp, 23 predicted proteins | sample MGYA00519937_ERZ840371 | MGnify/ENA primary metagenome ERZ840371 (study PRJEB31850, sample SAMEA3708873) | human gut metagenome | biome: human gut; feature: human-associated habitat; material: faeces | place: China | collected 2014 ... | reverse complement strand
GTAGGAATCAATGCGACAGGTGAAGAGCAGGCTCTTGGCTGGGCAGGGGAATTCTTAAAGTTCTTCGATCTGCCAACCAAGAACGGCAACAGCTCCGTATTCGCAGGAACCGCTGTTGAGGCTATGAAGTCCAAGGGACTTGGCTCCAAGGGTCATATCGCCGTTGCTACAAACTCTGTAGTAAGAGCTAAGAACTACCTTGAGATGATGGGCTACAAGTTCAACGAAGAGTCCGCTAAGTTCAAAGGCGACAAGATGACAGCAATCTATCTCGCAGATGAGATCGGCGGCTTCGCAGTACACCTTGTACAGAAATAAGTAAAATTGCACAACGTGCAATTTTACGCTACGCAAACGTAGCGCAGCGGAGTTCGCGGTTCCCGTCGCGCTGTGCAAACGAAACAAAGTGGAGTTCGCACTTCCCGTCACGCTACATTATCTGATCATAAATTATATTAAAATTTAAGGAGAATCCTCATGTCCAAGAGAGTTATTACATTTGGTGAAATCATGCTCCGTCTCGCTCCGGAGGGATACTATCGTTTCGTTCAGGCTAACAACTTCGGCGCTACTTACGGCGGCGGCGAGGCTAACGTAGCTGTTTCCCTTGCAAACTACGGTTTTGACGCTGCATTCGTTACAAAGCTTCCGAAGCACGAGATCGGTCAGGCTGCTGTCAACGAGTTAAGAAGATACGGCGTTGATACTTCCACTATCACACGCGGCGGCGACCGTGTAGGTATCTACTTCCTCGAGAAGGGTGCTTCCCAGAGACCGTCCAAGGTTATCTATGACCGTGCACATTCCGCAATCTCCGAGGCTACACCGGAAGATTTCGACTGGGCTAAGATCTTCGAGGGCGCTGACTGGTTCCACTTCACAGGTATCACACCGGCATTAAACGACACTGTTGCTGCTATCTGCCTTGAAGCTTGTAAGAAAGCAAAAGAACTCGGCATCACTGTTTCCTGCGACTTAAACTACAGAAACAAACTCTGGACAAAGGCAAAAGCAGGCGAGGTTATGGGTGAGCTCTGCAAATATGTTGATGTCTGCATCGCAAACGAAGAGGATGCTTCCGATGTATTCGGTATCAAGGCTTCCAACACAGACGTTACAAAGGGTGCTGTAAACCACGAGGGTTACAAGGACGTTGCAAAACAGCTTGCTGACCGTTTCGGTTTCCAGAAGGTTGCTATCACACTTCGTGAGTCCATCTCCGCAAACGATAACAACTGGTCCGCTATGTTATACGATGGCAAGGACTACTACTTCAGCAAGAAATACGCAATGCACATCGTTGACCGTGTAGGCGGCGGCGACAGCTTCGGCGGCGGACTGATCTACGCTTGCTTAAGCGACATGGATGCTCAGAGCATCATCGAGTTCGCAGTAGCTGCTTCCTGCTTAAAGCACTCCATCGAAGGTGACATGAACATGGTTTCCGTAGACGAGGTTAAGAAATTAGCTGGCGGAGACGGATCCGGACGTGTTCAGAGATAATTGATCTCAATTTATATCGTTGCCCCATTTGCCAATAAGGGCAAATTTATTCCTCAATATATACCATAAAACAAGGACCTCAGCGGCTGCCAATCGCTGAGGTCCTTGTTTTATGTACAAAATGTTGAGTTAAATCTCTATTGTCAAATTTCTCTTACTAAACAATACTGCTTTAGTCCCATCCCCTTCTCGACAATCCCAAACACCTTAAATCCAAAATGCGCATAAAACGCCACATTCTTCTCATTATGTGTCTCCAGCGAGATCATCATCCGATGTTCCTCCGCATAGCGGATCGCGTCATCCATAAGCTTCTCCGCAACTCCGTGGTGCTGCACATTCGGGCTCACCGCGAGATAGATGATATGTAAACGGTTCTCCTGGTGGAGCTGGGCGGTCCAGTGGGAGTTTAAGTAATCACGTCCCCTGATAAAATTCCACAGCGTCTTTAAGCTCTTATCCTCCTTGATCAGATACTCATCTGTCTTCAAGGATGCCCACGCCTCCGTTAGGTAAAAGCGGACCGGATCATACTCCTCCGCCTCATCGGAGACGACCAACAGTCCGTTTAACTCCGGGCTGTCCGCAAAGATCTCACATGTCTCATAAAATTCGTTCAGATCACACTCAAAAAGCTCCGGCATCAGCCGTTTTCTCGTCTCGGCATCCGGGATCAGAGTCTCATAGAGCGGGTCCCTGGCAAAACATTCTACCAGCATCTTCTGGAGCCTGGGCAGATCTTCTCTCTGTACCCGGTACAAAATCTGGCTGTCCATAACTAAAAATCCAACACCTCTTTCACTTTTTTTAACCCCGCTGTCAACGTATCCACAGCCTGGGTCATATATCGTATATCATCGTCAAAGCAGACAAGCTGCTCTTCTTCCATTTTTCTGAGAGCGGCAAGTTCCTCCGACACGTCATTTCTGCCTTCCGCGATCTTCTTTTGGAGGCTCTTGACCTCCTTTGAGAGATCCACATGGTGGACGATCCGTCCGGCACCCCACTGTAACCGGTCACAGTCCTGGTTCAGGACATATTCCGTAAAGTAGTGGTACACTTCATCATCGAACTGGAACGCGTACTGGTTGTTGTCCACCAGGTACAGGGCGTCCAGGGCCCCCTGCACATCCCTCTTCTCCAGGCTTCGGACCGCGTCGCAGATATGGCGCAGATTGCTCTGGGCGGCCTCGTGGGGGAACAGGACCTCATCGTGCCAGTTCAGGCGGACAAAATAGTCCTGGCATTTGCGGAATAAGTAAAGAAGCTGTTTCTGGAGCGCAGCGTTTCTATCATTCGCTTCTGTATCCGCTGCATTTTCGCCACGTTGAACAGTCGCACTTTCCGCTGCATCCGCCCCATCGGCCTCGGATTTTTCTTCTATATGAGATTCTTGACCACCTTTATGTATACAGCATGCAGCATCGGCATTCTTCACATCATTAATTTCTTTTACCTTCCGGTACACCTCATCCGCGATCTTCTTCGCCTCAGCCGTCCGCTCCAGCAGAACCCGGATACTCTTCTCGTCCTCCCGTCCCGTAACCGGTCTGACGCTCTCCTGGAGCGCCTGGAGCGTTCTTCCAACATTCACCGGCACAACTTTCACCCGGTCGAATGCCATGACAAGAAGTCCATACAGCTCATGGTGGAACCGGAACACATCCGCGTTGTAATACTCGTCGTTGTCAAACTGGGAGTGATAATGGGTCTCCATAAACTCCGCGCTGCTGAATTCATTCACCATGGACGGAATTCCTGAGATCGCAACGGAGAAATCATCCGACCACGTCTCGATCGGACACTGGACCCCGAGACCTTCCGGGTAGACCTTTCTCGCGTCCACAGGAAACTCTTTCACAAATTCCGTCAGGAAGTCTTCATATTCGTAGGTGGACCGGATCGCGTCCCAGGGATTGTGGGCGTAAGCCGGGAGCTCGAAATTCAGGTCCGCGATGACCTTTCCCTGCCATTCCGGCCGGAGCTTAAATACCTGCTGCCATGCACCGGTAGACCAGTCATACTTGGAGTTCTCGATCCCCCATTCTTCCGCCGCCATACAGCAGAAAACGATGGTCTTCTCCGGTTTATATCCAATTTCTAAAAGCGTCCTGGCGATCCCAAACATCAGCGCGATAGCGCAGTTATCATCCTGAAATCCATCAAAATAAGAGTCATAATGGCCACTGAGCAGGATCATGTCCTCCGACCTTCCGGGAATCGTACCCCAGACATTATAGGACGGCATATTTTCCTTTACTACGGATTTTGCGTCAAACTGTACCGTGATCCGCGGTGTCTCCTTTAATGCCACTTTCAGGATCTCCGCATCCTTTCTCGACATGGAAAACGCTGGGGCGTCCTTCGGTCCTGCGATATCCTGGGCATTTAACGCCTCACTGTCGATCTCCCCATAGCCGTTGTCCTGAACCGCGATCACCGCCGCCGCGCCCTTTAAGCGGGCCTGATATACCGGATAGTTGATCCACCACTCATCTCGCTGGTTGATATCCACCATCACAAGGCATCCTGTCACATCCACGCCGTCATAGTCCGCTTCCTTTCCGCGTCCGGCGTAGACAAGTGGATACTCTTTCCATCCATCCGTCACAAACTCCGTCTGATAAGCGCCGAGCTGGATTTCATGTTTTTCTCCGTCTCGGTCCGTAAACCGCATGACCGCCTTCTCAAACTCCCAGGAATCCAGACAGATCTCATCTTTATGGATATCAGAGAGCCCGATCCGCTCCATCTCCGCTTTCAGGAATTCCCCGGTATCAAATTCCGCCTTCGATCCCGCTGTGCGGTAGCCAAGGACCGGATTGCTCTTAAATTCCTCCATCTTCTTTGCGAGGCGGTAGGAATATCCGATATCCACTGCCTTTAAATATGTTTCTTCGATCTTCCTTCTGTCACTCTCCAAAGCTGTCAACCTCCTTATCCCACGTCTGCAGGCCTGCTCCCTGAGACCGGGAAGTATTACAAACTCCGCCGCATCCTGCTCACTGTTTTCCGTGATGCGGACACGCCGGAGTTTCATAATTTTTCTTTAATTCTCGGTCTTATTCTCGGCTCCGTTCTCTTCCTCAGCGCCTGCTCTCTCATGAGTCGCGTTGACCTCGACCTGAGTTGCCTGAACTGCCGCCTGGGCATCCGCATGTGCTGCAGCTTCCGGGTTCGGAACAGTACGCTTTGTGATCGGCATCTGGAGATTAACGCCAAACGGGTTTACAACCACGCCCTTTGCCTCTTTTACGAGAATGCTCGGGATCTTATCTGCGGTTACCGCGATCGCCTTGAACTGGTTCTTCGAGTTAAATTTTCCGAACTCAATGATGTCCGTAAAGATCGGCTGGTACGCATCGCCGTTTTTCTGTTTTAATAACGGAACGCCCGCACCTTCCTGAAATGCGGTGATGTATGTTCCGCGTGTGAAATCCGCAAGGATCTCCTCCTGCATCTCCTTTAACTCATCCGGCATCTTCTCGAATTTCTGTCTGCGAAGCTCCTGCATAAAGTACAGGGCGGTCAGATGAAGGCTCGGGTTCTCGATCCAGGTTTTCTTCTCTTCTTCCGGTGCATCCGGCTTATTCTGGCCCGGACGGTTCACAAGCTCCGAAAGCTGGATCCGGCACTCGCTCTCCATATACTGGTCGACCATCAGGCAGTTTACACCCATGGTGTAGAGATTTCCATAGAAGTGAAGCATCTGGTTCGCGTCCACCTTCGCGATCTGTACCGGGATCTTCTCCTCGATAAGGCGCTTACCTTCGCGTCTGATATCTTCCTCGTTAAAGTAGATCATAACCTCGTCATCGAATGTCTCTTTGTCGCATACCACATACGGCATTTTTGTGCACAGAGACATGATAACATAGATCTCCTTTGCGTTTCTTAACTGATTTAAAACCTGCTGTTTATCCATTTTTTCTTTCCCTTTCGGTATTCATGCTGCGGCTTTTATCACCTTTTCCGGTGCATATGTCCCTCTGATGAATATTCTTTCCATAATTATTTTTCGTAAATGCGCAGCCATACTGAACAGTTACTTTTCATCCTTTTTGAGATCCGTCCCCGCTTTAATTGCAGCAGATGATCGGAATTCCCTTATATGCGTTCTCATACACCTGTGCTGCTACCTTCGGCGGCAGGTTGATGCATCCGTGGGAACCGTTTGTCTGGTAGATCGTTCCGCCGAACTTGCTTCTCCAGTCCGCGTCATGAAGTCCGATCCCACCGTTGAACGGCATCCAGTATTTTACAGGAGTCGCATAATCTTCTCCCTTTAATACACGGTCTTTCTGTTTATAATACAGCTCAAAGAGTCCCGGAGGTGTCGTGTAGTTCTTTGACACGTTTCCGGATACGAACGGGCTGTCGATGATCACTTTTCCATCTTTATAGAAATAGAGATGCTGTGTGGCAAGATCCACCTCGATATAAGTCTGTCCGAAATCATAACCATCGTGGGTCGCACCGCGGCTCTCGTAGATCGGCTCGCGCTCCGTTGTCTGGCACGCTTTTACTGCCTCCACGAGGGCGTCTGTCTCGGCTGTCTGGTTGATCTTCCAGCCATATTTTCCGTATGCAACAACATCCCGGCCGGATGTCGTCTTATACTTATGGTTTCCGTAAGTGTCATACTTATCCGCTAAAGACTTCACATATGCTGCTGCCTTGTCACGGTCTACCTGGATCTCGGTGCCGTTCGTCACGGTCACCCATTTTGCCAGTTCCAGACCATCCAGGGTCTCTCTGCTGGATCCAAACACATATGTAATCTGGATATCCTTGTATGCGTTTAATGTTGTGCAGAGCTGTACCAGGTTCGCGTCATCAGATTTTACGGTGATCTTTTTATAGCAATCCTCGTCTGCAAGCCGGATCTGTTTTTTCTGGCTTAAAAGTGCTGATTTAACGGCAGCCTTCATTTTATCCATATCCAGTTCGTTTCCCTGAACTTCTGGAACGATCGTAAAGGGTTTTCCTTCCTCGTAAGCAGAGATATACGCGTTGGAAGTCGGTGTTGCCGCCGTCACACAGTGCAGGTTTGCCAGCGCTGCGGCAAGCTTCCCGTCATCGAGAGTTGCCTCCACGGTCACTGTGTAGCTCTGGTCAGAGCCGGGCCCCGTCTTTCTTCCTGTGTCATTCTGCTCCTTTAAAATATCATCGACGCTGCCGGTAACGTTTAAGTGGTAACCGACATCGGTTCCCTTTAAGACTTCCAGGTTGCCGTCCGCGTCCTGTATTTTAATCTCGTAGTGTTCGTTGAAATAACCTTCCAGATATCCTTTCGCCTGCTGTGCCGTCTGCTTGGAGACATCCACCGCATTGATCGTAGTGCCGCGTACAAATTTTGCCGTATCGCTATCTGCCGCTGCCATCGCAGGAAACGCTGTTCCCACCACCAGCATGCCGATCACAGCGCCTGTCGGAAGAAGCATTCTTAATTTTTTCATGATTCCATCCTGCCTTTTTTATTTTCAGTTACCGGATTGCTCTCTTCTTGTTCGCCTCCGGCGCACAAGAAGCTCCGGCGTTGCCCTTATACCGCTTTTCATTCAAAAGCGTTTATGCGAGCAAGCTTGCAGCACGCTTTCGACTGCAGATCGGCACAATCCAACTGTCATTCTCTATTTTATCCAACGCACTACATAGTGTCAAGGTGATTATTTCTTGCTTTTTCCTTGATTTTCTGCGGCAAATGTGCGGCTTTTCATAAAAAGTGTCACCATGCAGATCGGTCGATCAAAAACGGCAGAACCTGCCGCCAGCTGCTGCATTCGGACACATGACAAGCAAAAAACGACACACACCCGTCATTTCCCTGACAAGTCTGTGCCGTTTTCATGTTAAGTCTTCATTTTGCCTTGCTATTTTTCGATAATGCTCTCCACATCATCCATGCCCGCGCAGAGCAGCGCAAGCAGCAATGTCTGCTGGCAGCCCTTATACGCGCCCTCGACCTTAAACTGCTCGGAAAGCATATGCGCATGGATATCATAATCCGCGCCCATGCCGAGGCACACTGCCGGGAGTCCTGCTTCGAGAGCACGGTTGCAGTTTGTGGAACCACCGTTTCCAAGCTTCGGCTCCTCGCATCCAAGATACTCTGCCGCCGCCATGGCACCCTCTACGATCGGCGCATGGGCATCCTGATGGCCGGCATTGACATCACAGATATGTTTTACATCGTATGTGATCGTATCCATGCCCCAGCGCTCTGTCTCCTCCTTGCATGCCTCATCGATGGCATCGAAGATCTTCTTGCGGAGCTTCTCAAGCTCTTCCTGAGAGTTCGAACGGAAGTTGAAGCGGATCTGTGCCACCGGAACGATCGCATGGACAGCCTCGAAGCTTCCCGCCTGCATGGTGGTCACCGCAAATGTAGTCATCGGCTCCTTCGGAACCTGGATCTCGGAGATCTTCGCGATCGCACGTCCCGCCGCATGGATCGGGTTTGCTACCTTTGCGAAAGCTCCGCAGGCATGTCCGCCGATGCCGTGGAAGTTGATCTCGTATGTCTGGATTCCGGTCGCCTCATAGGTGATCTCCTGAAATCCCGGGCCGTCAACGGAAATGCTGGCATCCAGCTCCGGATGGTGGTTTACATAATACTGCATTCCTTTTAACGCACCGGTTCCTTCCTCCTGAACCGTTCCGACAAACTGAATATCGCCCTTTGTCTCAATTCCTGCCGCATTTAAAGCGCGGATCGTAGACAGGACGGTCGCACATCCTCTCGTATCGTCCACGATTCCCGGGCATTTGATAAAGCCGTCCTCACGGACGATCTCAAGCTTTGTATCAAGCGGAAATACTGTGTCCATATGACCCTCTACAAGAACCGTCTTTCCGCCGCCGGTACCTTTTCGGATTCCGATGCAGTTGCCGTACTCGTCGATATGGCAGTCTGTAAGTCCTTCCTCCTTAAACATTTCAAGAAGTCTCGCTGCCTTTTTCTGCTCATGGTTCGTCGGTGCCGGGATCAGGGTAAGCTCAATCTGTCTGTCGATGATCTCGTTCTGGTCATCTTCCATAAACTGAAGGGCTTTCTGAACCTTTGCATCCTTTGTCAGTGTGTCGAATTTCTTCTGAATCTTCTCGGAAACCTTATATTCCATCTGTCATTCCTCCGTTTTTCAATACTGAGTAACAGAAGCGGTCATCTCAGGCTGCCTCCTGTCCGATATTTTACCACAAAAAAGTTTTTTTGTGTATTTTTTATACGAACAAAAGTTTTTATGTCGCGAACACTCTCAAAAAAGAAGAGACCTGCCCGTGGCTTTCTTCCACTTTGGCAGGTCTGAATCTATGTATATGCTTTTACAGACGGATCACCATCTCATCTAACGGCATTCTGTCGGTGTGAAGTCTTGACGGATGCGCCGTCTCTGCCGGATATCCGAGCGGAAGCATCGCAGTCGCAACAAGTCCCTTCATCTCCGGGAACAGCTCATGAAGCTTCTCCTGGCTGAACATGCCGACATAGCAGGTTCCGAGACCGAGATCTGCCGCCTGAAGCATCATCTGTGTCGCCGCGATCGTCGCATCGATCTCCCCGTGGTTCTTCATATCTCCCTCACGGTTCCAGGCCTTCGCCGGATCATACGCGACAACAAGGATCACCGGTGCATGGAACTTGCATGCGGTGCACTCCTCTGCTTTCTCCAATGCCTCTCTGCTCTGCATCACAAGAATGCGCTGCGGCTGGAGATTGTGAGCCGTCGGTGCATTGTGACCTGCCTCCAGCACCTTTTCCAGTTTTTCTGCCTCCACCGGGCGATCTGCATATTTTCTAAGAGAATATCTTTCTGCACATAATTTTTCGAAATCCATAATTGCCTCCTGTTTTGCGGTATCTCAAACATCTTCTCAGCTCAGCGAACTATAACTGCCCCAGCAGGACTTCCGCCTGATACCGCACATTTTGCGCCCATTATAGCCCACATCCGGTATTTTTTCAAATCTAATTTTATATTATGAGAAATTTTCCTGTTTTTTCAGCAGCTTCTTATACGTCATATCCATCCCGATCGCCCCAAGCGGTGCCGTGATCAGGATTGCAAGGACCGCCACTGACAACACGATCTGACCGCAGGCAAGTCCCATTGCCATCGGAACAGAACCGATCGCCGCCTGCACCGTCGCTTTCGGCAGATACGCGATCACCGTAAATACCCGTTCCTTCTTATCCAATGCCGTTCCTGCCATGCACACAAGAACACCGGCAGTACGGAACACCAATGCCAGCAGGATCATGAGAATCGCCGCGGCTCCGGCCGTCGCCGTATACCGGATATCAACCGCTGCGCCGACCAGCACAAATAAGACAACTTCCGCCGCGATCCAGAGCTTTCCGAATTTCTCCGAGAGTCTTCCTGAGACAGATTTCGGGCATTTGATCTTCAGAACGCATGCCATGCTGACTACGGCCAGCAGACCGGACACTGATACATAAGCCTTCACCCATGTCTCCACAGCCATCAGAAGGAAGGAAACTCCAAGAACGATTATGACCTTCATACTGTTTCTCACATAATGTGCTTTCGCATAGGCGGTCTCAAAAAAGAGGCTCAAAAGATATCCAACGACCGCGCCCAGCAGGATTCCAAGCACAATGGACACCGGGATATTTAAAAACTGCTTCATATCCGCCGTACCGCCCCGGGCCATCCCGGAAAATGTGGAAAACAACACGATTACAAAAATATCATCGCAGGACGCTCCCGCTAAGATCATCTGTGGAATACTCTTTTTCGTTCCATATCCGCTTTCCATGAGCTGTACCATCCGCGGCACGACTACAGCCGGAGACACTGCCGCCAGAACCGCGCCCATGACTGCCGCCTCAATTCTCGTTATCCCCAGGATCATCGGCGCACAGAGCAGATATCCACAAATCTCAAAGCTTGCCGGTACAAACGACATCATGACTGCCGGACGGCCTACTTTTTTCAGATCCGCAAGATTTAAAGAAAGTCCTGCTTTCAATAAAATAATAATAAGAGCCATCTGTCGGAGTTCCGATGAGATCGACAGGATCTTGTCATCCAGAAGACCTAAAACATGCGGTCCCAGAATAATTCCCGTGAACAGCATACCAATAATACGCGGCAGCCGCAGCCCCCCGCAGATTGCTGCGGCGGAAAGTCCCACTAAAAATATTAACGCAAGAGAGGTCAACATAATTACAGGATCTCCCCATATCGTCCCAGAAAGCTCCTCATTCTCTCATTATCGGATGCAAACACCTTCTCCGGCGTTCCCTCCTCGACGATCACGCCGCCCTCCATGAAGATCACGCGGTGGGAAATATCCCTTGCAAACGCCATCTCATGGGTAACGATCACCATGGCGATATTCAGATCTGCCAGAGAACGGATCACCTTTAACACCTCGGCTGTCAGCTCCGGGTCCAGAGCTGATGTGGGTTCATCGAAGAACAGGATCTTCGGGTTCAGCGCCAGAGCTCTCGCGATCGCCACACGCTGGCACTGTCCTCCGGATAACTGGCAGGGATAATAGTCTTCCTTGTCCGCCAGTCCCATCTTCTTTAACAGCTCTCTCGCTTCCTGATATACCGTCTCCTTGTCTCGCTTCTGCACATGGATCGGCGCGTCAACGATATTCTTCAGCACAGAATAATGCGGGAAAAGATTAAAATTCTGGAACACGAGACCATACTGGCTCCGGATCTCCTTCATGTCCTTCTTATCCGCATAGACCACATGTCCGTCCTTGTCCGTCCATGCCGCTTTTTTCCCAAGATATACGATCTCGCCGCCATCCATCTTCTCAAGCATTGTCGCGCACCTGAGCAGCGTTGATTTCCCGGACCCGGACGGTCCGATGATGGATACGATTTCGCCCTCGCCGATGCTGATGGAGATATCCTTCAGCACAGACAGGTTCTCAAATGATTTTTCTACATGATTTAACTCTAACAGATTCATGATCCACTGACCTCCAGTCCTACCGGTAATAATCCAGCTTTTTCTCGATCCACTCCATAACGACAGCCACGATGAGGTTGAACACATAGTAGAAAATTCCGGCTGCGACAAACGGGATCATATTTGTCTGGGATGCTGCCAGGGCTTTCGCGATCGTGAACATCTCCGCGACACTCAGGGTGAATGACAGGGACGTATCCTTTACAAGTGTGATCACCTCGTTTGTGATCGACGGCAAAATGCGCTTGATGACCTGAGGCAGAATGATCTTAAAAAAGGTCTGAGCTTTCGTGTAGCCAAGGATCTGTGCCGCCTCATACTGGCCGATCGGCATCGACTGAATGCCGCTGCGGTAGATTTCTGCAAAATATGCCGCGTAGTTGATCACAAAGCCGATAAAGGTCGCTGTCAGGCGGTAACCGCTGCCGACTTTAATATGAAACAGATAGTATGGTCCGAAATAAACGACCATCAGCTGCAGCATTAACGGAGTTCCGCGCATGATAGAGATGTAAAATTTTACGATCATGCTGATCACGCGATTTTTCGATAAGCGTCCGAACGCCACAATAAGTCCAAGTGGAAGAGAAAACAGCAGCGTGATCACGAAGATCTGCGTACTGATCAGCATACCACTGGCGAGCTGTGCGACCATCTGCCCGATTGTCATTTTACCCATACGATCTTTACCTGCTTTCCTTCATATTCAAGTCGAACGTCCGTGAGACTTGGCGCGTGATTCTGGTCAGCAAAGCTGACATATTCCATACAGAATCACTGCGCATCCTCGCGGAGCGTTTATCTCAGTCAGAGACCTGACTCCCACTGAGACAAATTTGCTATTATTCACCATCTAAAGAGGTGGGAGTCTTCTCGACTGAGATAAATAACACAAATTACGGGAACTGTTTTCCGGTTCCCGTAATCAAAATTCTTTTACTATTTTAGCCGATATGGGAATGTCTGTCAAACAGCATTTCCGTATCCCGCAAGATTTCTACAGCTCCGACACGCGCTTACTTTCCGATCGTCGTAACGTCCTCGCCGAACCATTCATCAGAGATCTTCGCTAATGTGCCGTCGGCAGCCATCTCCTCTAACGCTCCCTGTACTTTATCTCTTAACTCTGTGTTGCCCTTCTTAAAGCCAATGCCATATTCTTCCTCAGAGAGGGAATCGTCAAGGATCTTAAAGTCCGCGTTTCTCTGCTTGATCTGGTATCCTGCAACGATCACGTCCATTGCGACTGCGTCAACCGCACCCTGTTCGAGATCCATAAATGCGGTATTATAATCCGGTGTCGTTAAAAGCTGGCCGAATGTATTTGCGAGATCCTGATTCTCCTTCAACGCAGCCTCCGCGGAGGAATCGGCCTGTACTTCCACGACTTTTCCCGCAAGGTCAGCCTGACTCTTGATATCGGAATCGTTCGCTACAACGAATACCTGCTTGTTTGCCATATACGGTGTAGTCCAGGTATAATCATCCTCGCGGCCTGTGATCGTAAATCCGTTCCAGATACAGTCGATGTTGCCGGATTCAAGCTCCATATCCTTGGAGTCCCAGGCGATCGGCTGTGCCTTGTATTCGAGACCGAGACGGCTTGCGACCTCTTTCGCGAGATCAAGGTCAAAGCCTGTGTATTCGCCGTTGTCACCAACAAATCCCATTGGCGGGAAATCCTGATCGAAGCCGACGATCAGTGTGCCTCCTGCTGCTTCTGCCGTCTCCGCAGCTGTCGTACCTGCTGTTGTTGTCTCCTCTTTTTTCTCGGCAGTTGTCTCTGCTGCTGTTGTCTCTGTCTTTGCTCCGCCGCATGCTGCGAGGGAAAGTACCATTGCGGATGCCATAACTGCGCTTAATAATCTCTTTTTCATCATTATTTCCTCCTCTTATCTGTCCGTGATCCGGCTGCCCGGACCAGCTTTTCGTCGTATCCGAAAACCGCCCGCATTTTTCTGTCCGGTTTCATTTCTCTGTTTTCATCGTGTTATCATGTTACCATACTAAAGTGTTTTTGTAAAGCTCTTTTTAATGAATTTTTCCAAAAAATGCGGTATAATCTTTTTTATGCAGAAGAAACTATATCCGTATTTATCTCAGGCGAAAAGACTCCCGCCTCTTTCAGGTGGTGAGTAACAGCAAATTTGTCTCCGTGGGAGTCAGGTCTCCGAATGAGATAAACGCGCTGCGAATTTACTATTTTTAAGGAGGTTCCTGTCTTATGTGTACAGCAGCAACTTACAAGACAAAGGGCTTTTATTTTGGAAGGACCTTAGACTACGAATTTTCCTACGGCGAGGAGATCACGATCACTCCCCGCAATTACCCGATCCCGTTCCGCCATATGGATACGCTTGCATCCCACTATGCCATCATCGGCATGGCGCACATTGCAGACAATTATCCTCTGTATTATGATGCCATGAACGAAAAGGGACTCGGCATGGCAGGACTCAACTTTGTCGGAAACGCCGCCTATGCAGAGCCGGTGGATGGAATGCAGAATGTTGCCCAGTTTGAATTTATCCCCTGGATCTTAAGCCGGTGCGCAACCATTCCGGAGGTCCGCGAAGCACTTGCCCGTATGAATCTTGTCGGAACACCTTTTAGTCCGCAGATGCCTGCCGCAAGCCTCCACTGGATCATTGCGGATAAAAACGAGGCGATCGTCGTGGAATCCATGACCGATGGACTCCATGTCCATGATGATCCTGCCGGTGTTCTCACAAACAATCCGCCCTTCGATCTGCAGATGTTCCATTTAAATAACTATCTCGGGCTTTCCCCGCGCCAGCCGGAAAATCATTTTTCTCCGGAGCTTCCGCTTGCCACCTACAGCCGCGGCATGGGCGCTCTCGGTCTTCCGGGGGATCTCTCTTCCCAGTCCCGCTTTGCCCGCGTGGCATTCACCCGCGCGAACTCGATCTCCGGTGACAGCGAAGAAGAAAGCGTCAGCCAGTTCTTCCATATCTTAGGCTCTGTGGACCAGCAGCGCGGCTGCTGTGAGGTTGCAGAAGGAAAATATGAGATCACGATCTACACCTCCTGCTGCAGTGCCGAGACCGGAACCTACTACTATACGACCTACGAAAACCACCAGATCACCGCGGTGGATATGAAAAAAGAGGCGCTTGATTCCGATTCCCTGATCCGCTACCCGATGATCCTAAAAGGCGAGATCCGGAGACAGAATTGACGGAAACGTCTGAACGGTTCCGTTACAATAAATTCAAAATATATTTTCAGGAGGAATTTCCCATGAATCCCTATGCTCTTATCGATCTGCACTGCGACACGCTCACAGACTGTACCCATAAGGGGCTGACCCCGGACACGCTTGATGATCCGGACCGTGTGCTCTCCCTGAACGCGATCCCGTCTGACGTTCACTGGGCACAGTTTTATGCCATCTTCATCCCGGATCAGTACCGCGGGCAGGCTGCCATCGATTACTACGAAACAAACCGTGACAATTTTAACCGCCAGATGGAAAAATTTCATGACCGCATCTCCCCCTGCCGCTCCGCTTCCGATATGCAAGCTGCATGGGGTGCAGGAAAGACGGCTGCTTTTCTGACCATCGAGGGCGGAGCCGCTCTCGCCGGTGATATCACCCGCGTAAAAAAGCTGGCAGATGACGGAGTCCGCTGCATGACGCTCACCTGGAACGGCGAAAATGAGCTCGGTTCCGGCCACACCACCACTCACGGAATGACAGACTTCGGACGACAGGCAGTCCGTGAAATGGAAGACCGCGGGATCCTCGTTGATGTCTCCCATTTAAACGACACCGGCTACGCCGACCTCTTTGAGACCGCCCGCCGCCCGTTCGTTGCGACCCACTCCAACGCACGCTCCATCTGTTCCCACAAGCGGAACCTGACGGATGACATGATCCGCGAGATGGTCCGCCGGAACTGCCTCATTGGCCTCAACTACTGTAAGAGTTTCATTACCGACGGAGGCATCGGCGATTCTCCCGACGACCTCTACCGCCACATCGAGCACTTTTTCAGCCTCGGTGCCTATGAAAACATCGCTCTCGGCTCTGACTTTGACGGTACGACACTTCCTACATACCTGAACACTCCGGCAAAGGCTGCTGATCTCTACGAATATTTCCTGGAAAAGGGAATGTCAAAGGATCTGGCAGAGGGAATCATGTTCCGGAACGCAGAAGAATTTTTTAGGAAAAATCTATAGTTTACATCCGTCTTCGCGCGAGTACGCATCATTGGCATGTCAGTACCTTTTGTGTAACAGGGAATTCCCCGTAATTTCCTGTTACACAAGAAGACGGCTCCGCATATCCCTATGCATCGAGCCGTCTTCTTTATTATTCTGATCCTTTTCCTCTTTGTTTTTCATCCTCCGGCTGTGCCTTACAAGGTCTGACACGCACCATTTACATCAAATGAATATTCTTTTCCGTTTATTCGTCGGATTCCGACAACCATTTTTCCACATTCTGATCCGGCACGGCTTTCCATATAATACCAGCGTCCAGTCCATCAGTGCATAAGTATCCGCAAAATGATAATAAAATGTCTGTCTCCGGATCTCGCAGAGCTCTACGATCTCCCGCACGGTAATATCAGCGATCGCCTTCTTTGCCAATAACGTCGTCAATGCCGTCGAAATATCTACCTTTGTCCGATCCTTCATCGCTTTTCCTCCCCCAGTAATGCGAAAAATTCATTCCGGACCGACTCCGTCGATGGAATCTGTCAGAAAAAAGACCGTCCTATTTCACATAATGGATCCTGCTCTGATCGAACCGATCCTGCTGGGTCCGCTCCTCATCCGGGTAACCGAGAGCAAATACGCCGAAGGCACGCTGTCCCGCCGGGATCCCGACGATCTTTTCTACATCTTTCATCCGTTCCTCTCTCGGAGCTACGCCGAGCCATACGCCGCCAAGCCCGATCTCATCCGCTGCAAGCCACAGGTTTTCCATCATGATGCTCATATCGATCTGTGCAAATTCCGGTAGATCGCACTCCTCACGGTATGCGGTCACGATCGCCACCGGCGCTTTTCCTGCCGGGGCGGAGAACGGGCTGGACTCTCCGAGCCGTTTTAAAACTTCACGGTTTTCTACAACATAAAACTCCCACGGCTGCTGGTTCTTCGCGGACGGCGCTGCCATCGCTGCCTCCAGGATATAGCCGATATCTTCGTTTGATACAGCCTCATCTTTAAATTTTCTAATACTTACACGGTGAAATAAATCTGCCATTTTTAGACCTCTTTTCCCTTCTTGATATGTTATGATTCTCAAAAGCCATGCTATTCCACGGCTCTTCAATTCTATTCTAAAATTTGTTCCTGCCGCCATTCCCTATTCCCGGCCAGCCAAACTGAAGGCCGTTATAACCAGCTATTTTCCGGGAAAGATTCCCATATTTAAATTTTTTACTGCATTTTTTTAATCTCCAACGGGAAACTTACATCCTCGGAATCCATATATACAACGCTGATCTTCGCTCCGCTGTCTCCGCCCAGAGCATCTTCATCCATCGGACAGCCATCCTTCATGAACCCCATCTCAGTTCCATCCGCCGTCACCATCATAAACGTGCTCATCGCATTGGCCGTCGTCGTTCCTTCTGCGTATGCGATCGTCCAGTCATCATCTCCCGGTGCCGCGATCACCATATTGACTTTCTCCAGATCCATATTGTCATGGATCTCGACACCGATATATCCGATCACAACAAGACTGTCATCTGCGATCTCGGTCTCCACGTCACCGATATTTCCGGTCGTGATCACATATTCTCCACCATCATCTGCTTTGAGCGTAAACGTTCCTTTTTCGTCATTTGTCCCCGTCACAACCCCCTGAAGCAGGTGATAATTCGCAAGCCTCTCATCGTCCTGCGCCGCTGTTCCACTGGTTTCAGAGGACTCATTCTCTGCCGTTCCTGTCCCGGTTGACTCAGCCACTGTCTCTGCTGCCGCAGTTGTCTCCACCGGTTCTGCCTTCTGGCATCCGGCCGCCAAAGCTGCGCTCATTACTACTGCTGTCATGTACAAATACGTCTTTCTCATAGCTGTCTCCTCTCTGTAAGCCGCATTTCATTATAGCATATTTCTTATATCTTATCAATCAGACTGCTGACGCGCACATTAGTTACGCACATCAGCGTTTCTGTGCCATTATCATACCACATCCAGATAGCGGAAAATCCTAAATTTCTGTTAAATTTATTTTACCTCCTGACATGCACCACCTGATAAGCGACAAGTCATTAAGAAAACCTCCGGCATTCTGATCAGATAATCCGGCTCATAGGTCCCGATCAGCGTCCTTAAGAGCTCCCGGTCCATTCGATGCTCTCCACTTATTCACAGTAGAAGATCGCCCCGGAAACAAAGTCCAGAGTCCTCGACCCTGTAAAGGACCTGAAAACCGCTATGGAAGAGCTGGAACTGGAATATATCAACCATGCCTACGAAAAGTACGGAAACGTCCGTGAGGCCGCAGAGAGCCTCGGAATGACACCGTCAACGTTCGTCCGGAAGAGACAGAAATATACGAAAGATGCGGATTGATAGATGGAAAGCCCAATGTTTATCTGGTTTTGAGGCTGCAAATGTGATATATTGATGATATCTGAGCAAAGGTATCATGTACCTGTGGACTGCCACAGGCAGCCCTCAAACCAATGATTCTGAAAGGGGTATCACTATGAAAAAAATCGGCGCGATTACTGTCGGCCAGTCTCCCAGAGTTGACCTGATTCCTGAGATCCAGCCCATCCTCGGAGACTCGGTTGAGATCATTCAGGCCGGAGCTCTGGACGGACTTTCAAAGGAAGAGATCGCAAAGTTTGTTCCGCGTCCCGGTGAAAATGTCCTTGTGTCGAGACTTACAGACGGAACCTCAGCGACATTCGGAGAATCCTACATTCTTCCCCGCCTGCAGCTTTGCATTGACGATCTCGAACAGCAGGGTGTTTCCCTGATCCTTTTCCTCTGCACCGGAGAATTTCCGGCTGAATTTCGCTCCAATGTCCCCCTTATCTTCCCTGACCATATCTTAAAGGGACTGATCCCGGCCATCGGCGTGAAAAATCTGTCTGTCATCATTCCTACAAAGGAGCAGGAGGCACAGATGCCCGGAAAATGGAAAGACTGCTGTGACTCTCTCCACGTGACCTCTGTATCCCCATACGGTGATCCTCTCGCTGTTTTTGCAGCTGCAAAGGAGATCCCCGCCGATACAGATCTGATCCTTTTAGACTGCATCGGATACACCATCGAAATGAAGGAGCGCATCCAGGCTCTGACCCAAAAACCAGTCCTTCTTTCCCGTACACTCGTAGCACGGGTGATTCGTGAATTAGTCTAATGTTTTTTCCCCTGGCAGTTTTTCCCACTTCATTTTCCAAGGGATTTTCAGCATCTCCTGTTTCCAATACTGTTCCGGTTATCGGGCCAAAACAGCCGAATATCCTGACATCTCAAGGCGCTGCCTGCAATATAAGATCAAAAAGTACCATATCTCATCGCAATGTCACTATGATGAAAGCTGAATCTTTCATAAGAGTCCCAGAAATAAAGAAGTGCCTGTCCTTCTCCGGAAAATTTCCGGTAAAGGACAGGCATTCTTATATGGTCACATAATTTCTAATTCACTGCGGTTCGTTCACTGCCAATATTCTTATCTCTCCCCGGCGCGGTACTTCGCCAACAGGCGGTTGATCCTTCCTGTCGGGTTTAAGAGATCGCTCAAGGACGCGTCGTGGTTCAAGTTGTCGATGATAAGAGCAATGTACTTACTCATATCAACATTGATATAGTACGGTTTTGAGAGCAGCTCCGGTGTCTGATAAACAAGGTTCGTCGTCAGGACGCGGTCGATGATGCCATTCTCGTAGTACTCATCAAATTTCTTTAATCCGCCTGTAAAGAGACCGAATGTCGTGCAGATGAAGACCTTTCTTGCCTTCATTCTCTTTAACTCTTTTGCGGTGTCGAGCATGCTCTCGCCGGAGGAGATCATATCGTCAACGATGATCACGTCCTTGCCCTCCACGCTTGCGCCGAGGAACTCATGGGCAACGATCGGGTTGCGGCCGTTGATGATCTTTGTGTAATCACGTCTCTTGTAGAACATACCGAGATCCAGTCCGAGAACATTTGCGAAGAAGACTGCACGTCCCATACCGCCTTCATCCGGGCTGATGACCATCATGTGGTCACTGTCGATCTCAAGCTCCTTCTCGTTCTTTAACAGGTATTTGATAAACTGGTAGATCGGCTGTACCGTCTCAAAGCCCTTTAACGGGATCGCATTCTGGACGCGCGGATCATGCGCATCGAACGTAATGATGTTCTCAACGCCCATGTCGACGAGCTCGCGGAGCGCCATCGCGCAGTCTAAGGACTCACGGCCCGTTCTCTTGTGCTGGCGGCTCTCATAGAGGAACGGCATGATCACATTGATCCTTCTGCCCTTTCCGCCTACGGCTGCGATCACACGCTTTAAATCCTGATAGTGGTCATCCAGAGACATGTGGTTCTTTAAGCCGTTCATCGTGTATGTCATATTATAATTGCAGACATCTACCATAATATAGAGGTCATCACCGCGGACAGACTCTGTCAGCTCTCCCTTTGCCTCACCGGAGCCGAAACGCGGAGTCTTTGCGCCGATAATATAGGAATCTTTCTGGTATCCAGCAAAAGCGATCGTGGTCTTATGCTCGCTCTCTCTTTCTTTTCTCCACTCGACCAGCCAGGCATCTACCTTTTTACCCAGATCCTCACAGCTTTTCAGCGGAATCAGACCTAAAGGTCCAACCGGTATTGTCTCAATCTGCTTTTCTTCGTACAGCATTCCTGTTCCTCCCTGTTTTTTCTACTCATTATTTGATATTTTTATCCGCCGCTCTCCGGGCTGCCTGTTCTTCACGGCATTTACCCGGTTCCCCATTTTTGCAGCGTACATACATTTCATTTATAGCACCATCCACCCGCCCCGTCAACCGGATTTCCGGCCGTCTCCGACAGGATTTTCCTTTTTTCTACGGCCATCCGGCACATTTTTATTATCCTCTGCGCATAAATCCTCTGCGCACGAGACGGAGATCATCCCCGATCAATGGTATGATCTTATACCGGCTCATGATCCTTGATGTCACGCGCTCCGTGAACGCGTCCTGAAGCTCGCCAAGTGTCAGGTTTGTGGAGATGATCGTTCCCTTATTTCGGTTCAGCCGCTCATTAACACAGTAAAACATCTGGGATGCCGTGAATGTATTGATCAATTCAGTTCCAAGGTCGTCGATGATCAGAAGGTCACAATCCAGAATATAGGACGCCCGGTCCTTCGCCTCATCGTCATCGCCTCCATTGAAACGGCTTCCTGCCAGAATGTCGAACATATCCGTTGCCGTGAGATAGACCACAGAAAAATATCTTCGGATCAGCTCCCGCGCGATGCAGTTGCTCAGAAATGTCTTTCCACAGCCAGTATTTCCGGTGAACAGGATACTTCCTTTCTCATTTTTGAAGTTTTCCACATATTCCCTACATTCCCTGATCACCCTGGACATATAGTCGTAAACGGTCATCCCTGTCTTTTCGTCCACATGATCCCTGTCGTAGTATGCCATGGAAAGTGTGTCGAAATTCTCCCGTTCCAGAACTTCGCGGATATTCGACTGGTCGTACAGGATCTCGATCTCCATGTGCTTGAAGCAGTGGCATTTTTTTCCGTCCGTGTATCCCGTATCCTTACAGTCCGGGCAGACATACTGGAGTTCCAGATAGTTTGTTGGGTATCCGTTCTGTTTTAAGTAGACCGCTTTCTGCTCTTTTAAAAATTCCGCGTCTTTTTTCAACTGATCCGCCGCCGCACGGTCACCGGCAAGAATCTTTCTCGCCGCCTGAGCCATAGTCGCCGCAATCTCGTCGGACAGTGCCTCTACCTGTGGAACTTTCTCGTACACTTCCGCGATCCGCTTATCCTGCTCGCGCTTGTCCTGAAACTGTCTCTGATTGTAGACACGCATGATCGCGTCGTACTGGGAATTACTGAGTGCCATCCGCACTGCCTCCTTTTTTCCTGCATTTTTTACGAGTTTCCATTCAGAGAACTTATTCCCCGTACACAGTAACTCTTGCGGTCCATGCATCAAGGTGCGGACCGACTGACCGTTATTTTCTGTTCTTTATGTCATCCCAGACATAATCATCGTAATTGTAGGACCGCTGTTCAAAGTTGTTGAACCGGTTTGTCGATGTGTTCCGGGTCTGTCTCGATGCCGCGCCGGATTTTTTCGCCTGTTTCTCCTGACGAAGTTTATCTAAGGCCTCAACGTCCTGTAAGGTCCGCACGCCGTTTTCCTTCCAGCCTGTGAGGATCTTGTCGGCATATGGGAAGCTCGCCGCTCCCGTGGCTGTGAGCGTCCTGTTGCATGCCTCCGTGACGATCGCAGCGTCAAAGCCGAACTCTTTGAACCAGCGGCGCATAAACTCCTGCTCCGCGGTTCCGGCGTTCCGGCCCATGATGCCGAAGGCTTTCATGACTGCGGAGGTGTCTTTTGAGTATCTCGTGGAGTGCTCTCTCGCCTCGTCGCGGGTATGGATCCCGGCCTGATACCAGTTCAGCGCCACTTTTTCTATGTAACGGATGCTGGTGTGGCCGCCCTCAGCGCAGTATTCCGCCAGGTATTCCAGAAGCTCGCAGGACATGTGGAGAACGTCATAGAAATAGGCGAATTTCTCGCACTCGATGGCGCTGAACGTCTTTCCGAGATACTGTTGGACCGCGTAGAGGAGAGCAGAGAATTCTTCATCTGCCGACAGACGCTTCATTCGGTCGTAGCTGTTGCCGGCGTCCGGGATATCCGGGGTTCCGGATTGCTGCTTCGCCATGCCGCAGTCGCTGCTCTGCGGCTGTTTTCCGTTGTCCGTCATAGTCTCTTCCGGCATTCTTCCCTCCACATCAGTATCCCCGTAATTTCTCCGTGATTCCGGTGCCATGTATCCGGTGTCTGTCATATTTTCTCTCGTAACCGCAGATTCACTCACCACCGTTTCCTCTTTCTCCGGTGCAAGCACACCGGCGCGCTCCCAGTATGCCAGGGCACGGCGGACATCTGCCTCTGTGTGGTTCAAAGCGTCCGCGATATCCGGGATCTCCACACTTTCCCCGGCGTGGCGCAGAAGATATAAGTACACCTTTACATATTCTCCGCTGGCTGTCCCCATGTATTCGTCAATAAATGTATTGGAAACGGCGGTCACTGCCGCATTTATGTTGTTTTTGTAGCCTAAACCCATTCTTTTTTCACCCTTTATGTTCACGTTCCATTTCAAATCTGCCTGATATATCCGCCTTCTGCCCTATCGGTCGTTCTCTCCATCGGCCACTTACGTCTCACATTTTCAGTTTTCCGGGCAGCACCGCACTTTCCGGCACACTCGTTATCTCTTCTCATCTTGAAATATCATAACATACCCCCACAAAAAATGAAATAGCCGGAATTATCCACTGCGCTGATTGTGGATAATGTGGATAACGTGGATAAATGCGTTACATAATTATCAATAAAACTCGAAAAATTCCCGTTTTTCCTTATTTTTCCCTACTTTCCGGCATTTTCAAATTTACAGTTATGTAAATCAAAAAATCCACAGGGTATTCAACAGGATTCTGTTGAAAACTCTGTGGATAATGTGGATAACTTACTGTCCAAGGAGCTTTTCGCCCACTTTTACAATATCTCCGGCCCCCATAGTTATCAACAGGTCGCCGTTGACACAATTTTCAAGAAGAAATGTCTCGATCGCATCGAAACTCGGGAAATAGTGGGTATCCGTCCCCAGCGCAGCGATCTTTTCCGCCAATGTCCCGGAGCTGATTCCCAGATTATCCGTCTCCCGGGCTGCATAGATGTCCGCGAGAACAACATGGTCCGCTGTGGATAACGCCTTCGCAAAGTCCTCCATCAGCGCCTTGGTTCTCGTATATGTATGCGGCTGGAAGACGCACCAGATCTCACGGTGTGGGTAATTTTTCGCCGCTGCCAGAGTTGCCGCGATCTCCTGCGGATGATGCGCGTAATCATCGATGATGGTCACACCGCCGATCATGCCTTTTTTCTCGAATCTGCGGTGTGTGCCCGTAAATTTTAAGAGTCCGTTCCTGACCCCCTCGCCGCGGATTCCCAGCTCATGAGCCGCCGCGATGGCCGCCAGGGAATTGTATACATTGTGAATTCCCGGAACGCCCAGAGTAATTGTATCAATTGCTTTTCCGTCTTCTAAGAGAGTGTATGTCGCGCAGGCATTCTCGTTGAATGTCACATCCGCGGCGCTGTAGTGGCTCTTTGCCGGATCACTTCCGACGGTGATCACCTTGATCGGAAGTCCGTCACAGATCTCCTTATAGTCGTGGATATCGCTGTTGATGATCAGGATGCCGTTTTCCGGAAGAAGCTCCGCAAATTTGCGGAAAGAATGGCGGATATCTTCGATGTCTTTGAAGAAATCGAGATGATCTGCTTCTATATTTAATATGATCTCCATGTTCGGGAAGAAGGACAGGAAGCTGTTTGTATACTCACAGGCCTCTGTCACGAAGAGCTCCGGACCGCCGACACGGATGTTGCCGCCGATAGAGTCCAGCATTCCGCCGACAGAGATCGTCGGGTTCTTCTTCTCGTCCATAAGGATCTCCGTCAGCATGGAGGTCGTCGTTGTCTTTCCGTGGGTACCGGATACGGCGATGGATTTCTCATAGTTTTTCATGAGCTGTCCGAGAAGCTCTGCTCTGGAAAGGATCGGCAGATTCTTCGCCGCTGCCGCCGCGTACTCCGGGTTATCCGGGTGGACTGCCGCTGTATATACAACAGCGTCGATATCGTCAGTAATGTTCTCCGCCCGCTGCCCGTAGACAACCTTTGCGCCGTGGGCGGTGAGCTTATCGGTGAGCTCGGATTCATGGGCATCGGAGCCGCTTATTGTGAATCCTCTCTCCAGCAGGATCTCAGCCAGTCCGCTCATGCTGATTCCGCCGATTCCGATAAAGTGAATGTGTTCTGGTTTATTAAAATCGATATGATACATCGTTGTCTCCTTTCGGATGTTTGATCTCTATTTTAAATGTTTTACACTGTATACATTTAAGCACGTATAAAATATGTGTTTAAATATACACAGTCTTTTACACATGATATCACAAAAGCAAAAGAAAATCTATCCTCGTGGAAAAATTAACATGCGGCGAAATTCACGCAGATCTTTTCTTTTCTGCGCAGCACTTTCTATATAAAAGGGGCGTGTGAAAAAATGAGAAATCATTTGGCCCTTCTTTTTTA
>ERZ840371.1391-NODE-1391-length-24859-cov-3.234196_pt1 | contig 24859 bp, 27 predicted proteins | sample MGYA00519937_ERZ840371 | MGnify/ENA primary metagenome ERZ840371 (study PRJEB31850, sample SAMEA3708873) | human gut metagenome | biome: human gut; feature: human-associated habitat; material: faeces | place: China | collected 2014 ... | reverse complement strand
GGGCGCGACAGTTATCATCTATGAGCCGACTTTAGAGAGAGGTTGTACCTTCTTCGGCAGCAGGGTAGTAAACAGCCTTGATGACTTCAAGCAACAGAGTCATGCTATAATTGCCAACCGCTATGATGTCTGTTTAGACGATGTAAAAGAGAAAGTATATACAAGAGACATATTCAGAAGAGACTGAGATTAGGATTATAACTTATTATGGATAATTTCAAAAATCTGATACAATGACCCAACACCTGTCGCAAAAGATAAGAATATTGTCTTTTCTGTCTATCATCTTGGTTTTGTATATCCATTCAGGATTTCACGATTATCCGAATGAAATACAGGGGATGACGTTCAACTTCAAGTTGCAGGAGGCGATAAGCGGAATGCTCGGACGATGTGCCGTTCCGCTGTTTTACGCCATAAGCGGATACCTGTTCTTTTTAGGGCTGGACGATGGCAAGGAAAAGGCTGATTATGGAAAGCTTGGAATTAAAATCAAGAAAAGGCTCAGGACGTTGTTCGTGCCATACATCATAGCCTGCCTGTTTCCTGCCGCATTCTATTTCATAATGGAACAAATCCCCTTCTGCGGGAAATTCCTGAATGGGGGGGGTAATTTCTCGGAAAATCTCAAAAGGCCTTTGCATGAACTGATAGTTTTTATTTACTTTGACTCAGGAAGCGGTACGCCTTATGCCTTTCATCTGTGGTTTCTGCGCGACTTAATCTTTATCGTCATCCTGTCGCCGGTACTGCTCTATTTGCGTTCGCTTATCGGTAAATATACCGTCTGTGGGATATTGTTTGTCATGAGTTTTCTCATGATACCGTATTTCCCTATATTAGGAATGTTCTGGTTCATGTTCGGTTCTTGTTTCTTGGATAAATTGTCAAATCTGAAATCTGTATTTATACCGGTGTCTTTTCTGTTGTTATGTATCGTACAGATGTCGTGTCCCTCAGGCTACTGGAAATATTTGAATATCCCGATTATCATATTGGGCATGGTGTCTATATGGATTGTATATGATAAGATCTGTCCAAAGACATTCGATATAAGAGACCATAAGGTGCTTATGACGGTATGCAGTTTTACTTTCTTCATCTACCTGTTTCATGAGCCTACGCTCAATATCGTAAGAAAAATAATCATCATACCATTTCATCATTCAAGTTTCGGATTTGCCGTCAGCTATCTTTTAAGTCCGTGGATATTTGCCTTTATATGTATAATTGTTGGAATGGCATTCAAGAAGGTTTTGCCACGTGTGTATAATATCTGCGTTGGCGGAAGATAAATCTGTATTGAATCATGAAAATCCTTCATTACATTCCCTCCATCGACCGCACATCGGGCGGGGGGGGCGGTGCATATATGCAGCTGCTTATGGTAGAACTGGGCAAACTTGTGGAGTTATTATTCCGATAATTCACGTTACTTCTGCATATAACATATCGTATTTTAATGTCATGAGTTCAAAAAAACGCATTTTATCGGAGTTTCAAGGTAGATATTTTGCATTTTATCGGAGTATGATGCCGATAAATTTGCATTTTATCAGATTTACCTTTAACTTTGCACCCAAATTCCATGGTGTGGTATGGACTCAAATGCAATATACAAGGTCATAATAAACCAGCGTGAGGAACTCTTATCATATAAAAAACGGATTTGTTTATCGTAATGAAGAAAAGCGGATTTCCCTAAGACTTCAATCAATAGAAACAGCCGGGAGTGAGAAAACAAACATCATGCAAATAATGACAAGACAGACATATTCCTTTATAGCAGGATTGCAAGAAAGTGACAGACGATATTGTTAATGACAATAGGATTAACTCTTTATAATCACCATAGATGAATTGTTATTATTAAACTTGTAACTGTTAAATAATCTCAAAAGAATAGTCAGACTTGCATATCCTTAATCTGCTGATAAAATAAAAGCATTACCTTTACAAAGAATTATATACAACTAATGGACATAACTATATGAAATCTATAATATTTAATCAAAGAGTAACTATATTCACAAATTCGTTTATAGGTTATTCTGATACACGTAAAAATATAATAGTTTCTAAATTAGGAAATGTAGAGGATATGGGTATGTTGCAGCCCAATTTTTCTGTGATGTTTGGTCCACAGCAAATTATTTCTCCGAATCAGATACCTCCAAATGCTCCTTGGTTTGTAAATATTCATGGGATAAGAATTGAATTTCAACCAAACAAGATTGATATTGTAAGCAATAAATTCGTTAATACGAAAGAAGAAGAATGCCTCCGTTTGTATGAACTGACAAAACTTTTGAAAGAAATAAACGAAGCTATACCTGTGGGCAGTATCACCCGTATAGCATATGCACCTTCCGCGGGACTTGAAAGTACAGATGAAATTTCTGTCAGCGATTTTTGGAAATCTATAATCGGTATTCCTGATTTACCAGATTCTAACAAGCAGGAAAAAATGATAAGGTATAATACTCCTTACAAACAAAGTTTCGGAGGATATCAGGACCTTACGATAAACCGAGTAGTAACTATTACAGAGGGAACACGGACAGAAACGAATACAGAATCTCAAAACGATAAAACAGAGAACAGGACAATAGATTGTGTGATTGTATCAATAGATATCAATACGCATGGAAATGAAGGAAATTTCTCCACTGACGAGGTAAAAGCATTCTGCCAAGAAGCTCAAATGCGGGGACGGGAGTTGCTTTACGTAATAAATAATCAATAAAGACGACCTTGGTTATGAAAAACAATATCGTATATGATATAGCATTAACAGCAGCGACACTTACCGCCTCTCCTGTAATTGCCTGTGACGGGTCTTCCGCCACAAACAACATGCATGCATACAATGAATTCATAATGGATAACGAAACTGTAACAAGCAATACGACAATTAATTACAGACAATATTTGAATTCAATAATGATCAGGCAGTCGTTTGACAAACAATTGAACGACAAACGTATTACCTTGCCGAAGGATACAATACACATTTTTGATAAAATAAGCGAAAAGTGCAGCAATTTTGATATAAAGGAAGTATATGCAGATTATAGTTCAGCAAGCAATGCCATACGTATAGATATGGCTATTGACAATGATTTTCTTCTCATTGTCAGAAAAAAAATAGAAGAGGATGAAGACAATTGTGTTGCGGTTTCTTTATCCAAAGGAAGCGAAGATTATCTTGTTGATTACCTCGACCTGGATTTTTTTATAAAGGAAGTGACAGCTTGTATTAAAGGCTAACAGATGTGTGAATATCCAATAAGAATATTGCCGAAAGAACAATATGTAAGACGCATTGATGTCGGCTTATTACACAAAGAATGTCAAACATCATTACTGGCAAGAAGATTGGATGCAGAGGAATGTCCCTTTCATTATATAGGCGGGCGCAAACTTTTGAATGAAGGTGTTATCAATGATGATGTTCTGGATTGGTCAACAAACTTGCTCGGCGGAGAATTTAAAATAGAAGATGTTTTTTGGCGGTAAAAAGGGGAAGGCATCGAAGAATGGAATGATGGAGATGTTGACATTTGTAAATACAACGGATGTTATGAACATACAAAATCATCATATTGTGTTTTCGTTGCAATAAATAGCCTCCATAATATAACTGTCCCGTATAAAAGAGTATTTGGCAGCAAAAGTGATTTGGAAAAGTATTTGGAGAAAACGCATGATATTACAGTGGATGCCATTGAACAACAGCATGCAGGCTATGAGCAAGAATGCCGTGCCACTATTACAATAGAACACAAACCTACCAAACTGAATTATTGGCACATGACAATAGAAATAACTCCAAAAGACTTTACGGAACCAATAACACGTGACGGCAAAAAGAATAAAAGTGTAAAGAGAAGAGTCAAAGAGGCTTTGCATTTACATATTATAAAGAATGTAATATGTGAGGAACCTCAAATATCAGGTATCCCCCAAAGATTATATGTTAAACCATAGAGGTCAAGCAGGAAAGTGAAAAGCTTTCCTTTCTTGGTCTTTTACGGGAGAAATGATCATTGGGACATTTTTGGGGGGCTTATATTTATTCTGTCTTATTTTCTATGAAAATCCTTCATTACATTCCCTCCATCGACCGCACATCCGGCGGGGTCGGGGCTTATATGCAGCTGCTCACAGTAGAACTTGGCAAACTGGTGGAACTTCATGTTGTGACGCACCGTGAAGACAATCCATTGGAACTGGAGAACTGCACCGTGCATTACATTCCGAAAAACAACAATCCGTTTTCGGCAAAGGGGAAGAAGGAGTTTTTACGGTTGTTGGATGAGATAAGACCAGATGTGTTTCACACAAACTGCTGCTGGCTGCCGATGTCGGCACGCACGGCAATATGGGCAAAGCGACTTGGATACAAGGTGGTGTATACACCGCACGGCATGCTGGAGCCATGGATTATGCAACGGCACTATTGGACGAAGAAGCTCCCGGCATTATTGCTTTTCCAAAAGAAAGGACTTGAAATCGCAGATATGGTCCATTCGACGGCCGACAGCGAGAAACAGAATCTCATGCAGTTGGGGTGGAATAAGAAAATAACGGTGATACCTAATTGTGTGCATGTGGAGAATATTGCCGTGAAAGAGTCATGGAAGAGAAACAAGGAAATATTGTTCCTCTCCCGCGTACATGTAAAGAAAGGCATAAACTTTCTGATAGAGGCTGTGGCTGCACTAAATGAAGAATGCAGAAACGTAAGTTCGACGAAGTCAATGAAGAGTGAAGAATGCCCTATCTCACGTTGTATAATTGCCGGTGAAGGTGATGAAGCGTATGTAGACGAACTCAAAGAGCAGGCAAGGCGTTTGGGCGTAAGTCATATCTTTGATTTTGTCGGCGGTGTCTATGGCAATCGTAAATGGGAGCTGCTGCGCAATGCTGACTTGTTCGTATTGCCCACGCATAGTGAGAATTTCGGTATAGTCGTGGCTGAGGCATTGGCAAGCGGCACACCGGTCATAACGACCAAAGGCACTCCATGGCAGGAGCTTGAGGAATATAAATGCGGGTGGTGGACAGAGATTGGCACAGCACCTACTTTCAATGCCTTGAAAGATTTCCTGCAATGCTCTGAAGCAGAACTGGAAGAGATGGGGCGTAACGGCAGAAGGCTTGTCGAAGAGAAATATTCAACCAAGAAGATAGCTGCCGCCATGGAAGAATTATATCAGAAGATATGACTTGAACACCGCAACAGCACCCACACCGCCACAAGGACAAGGACAGCGTATGCCACATAGTCAAAGAGGCTGCGGCGGCGTGGCACGTCGCGATACTCGGTCACACGCACCTCGTAGGGCACAGAGTCGCGGCGGACAAGGCGCACGGTGTCGCGAAGCACACGGTAACGGTGTTCTATGGTACGCTCGCGCACGAGAACGGTGTCACGGCTGCGGTCGGTATAGACGCCGTTGCTTACAAAGATGCTGTCGTAGCGCATGGATGACAGGCGGACGGTGTCCCTTACAACCGTTTCAACGGGGACGGTGGTGACGGCGGTGCGGTGAGTTCCGCAGCCGGCAACAAGCAGGGAGGCGGAAAGGACTATGAACAGGCTGGTTCTCATAAATAAAAAGTTTTAAAAGTCAGGACATATTCTTGGCGGTCTCGCATAAAAGGCGTAACTTTACGGAGGATAAAAATGGAGATAATTTATGGATACTGATATGAACATGCAGACTTTCACGCTGCAGATACCCGAAGACGACCTGCGCTTCTTCTCCGCACTTGTGAAGAAAATGGGATGGAAAAAGAAGAAAATGCAGACGGCAAGGCGCAAGACCGGGCTGGACATGGCACTGGAGGATATAGCTATGGGGAATGTCGGACATGCAAAAAACGTGGACGACCTGTTTAAACAGATATTGGGGTAAATATGTATTCTATCAATTATTCCCGCAGGTTCTCCAAGCATCTTGTCCTGTGCAAGAAACGCGGTCTCAATCTTGACAAGATAAAAAAGGCCGTTCAACTCTTGGCTGAAACGGGGACATTGCCGCCCAACTATAAGCCGCATCGCCTGCATGGCAGTTATGAGGGATGCTGGGAAGCCCATATAGAACCGGACTGGCTTATTGTATGGAAGATAGAACATGACAGACTTGTATTGCTGCTTGTTGACACCGGTACACATTCGGATTTGTTTTAAGCGTTAAGGGCGGAACACTGGTTTCTGATGTCTGTCCGGCGGTATGAATGTCTCCTCATCCTGAACGGAACGATGTGTCCATACGGACATGGCAGACACTTACAATCCCCCACCCCTCACAATTATAAATTATTAATTATAAATTATCACCATACTCCTTAATGGCATCGAAGCAGGGGCACTGCTTGATATACTCGTTGGGCGTTATCAGCCCGTTGCCGTCAAGGTCGGGCGAGAGGTCGCGGTGACCGAGCACGATGGCTCGTGGATAGCGGCGATGAAGGTCGGCGACAAGGGCAAGCAGGGCGCGGCGCTGTGCTGCGGTGCGCGTGTCGGCGGCATGTCCGGAGGCATCAAGACCGCCCTCATAGCAGATGCCAATGGAGTGGGCGTTGTGGTTGCGGCAGTGGGCACCGGCAACAGCCTCTGCCCTACCCCGGTGAACGGAACCGTCCGTCTCCACATAATAGTGATAGCCGATGTCTTTCCAGCCATTGTGGCTTATATGGTCGCGGCGGCACTGGCCGAAGGTGTACCGGCAGTTGCAGCGCGTTGCGCTGCAGTGGATGATGATAAGTGTTATTCGTCTCATTATGTTTGTTTTTATTATCAGGCAGATGTTTTGAAACTAACTGTTAAGCAGATATCCAAAATTAAACATATACCCGTTGGCGGAATTAATTTCGGACATCTACTTATTACGGTTGCGGTAGTGGCTGTCTATGCCGAAGAGCGCACCGGCAAAGGTGAGCGTCTCGCCGTAGGCGGTGAGCACGGTGGGGTCAATGACACCCGTGGGCGGAACGACAAATGCGGCAATGATAAGCAATATGCCGAAAACAACCAGAAGGGCGGCGATGAGAAACCTCATGAACAATTTATAATTTACAATTAATAATTTATATTGGTGGAAGTCAAAGGGAGAGCAGACTCTAAGAAGATGTCAACATATAAAATCCCTTCTCCCCTTAACTTCCTGCAATACCGCTAAGCCCCCTCCTGAGCGGCATTTTCCGTCTTCTCACGCTCGTCATACTCGGCAAGGCGTGTTCCGGTGCAGAGGGCGCGGGTTGTGACACCGTTGGTGTCGCGGCGGCGTTCAGGAGCGAAGCGGCAGCTCACCTTGCGGATGTTCTTCGAGGCGGAGAAGTCCTTGACCTCATTGGCAGGCTTCGACGAGATGGTAAGGCGGAAAGTTCCCAGCCCGTTGAACTTCACCGAGTAAGACTCCTGGAGCTTGTCCTGTATTACCTCAACAAGCTCTTCGATGACCGCCTTAACGTCCGACTTCTTCACCGTGCAGTTGCGCTGCACAATCTCGGCTATGGCATCGGTCTCTATAACGCCAATCTGCTTGGCACGGGCATAATACTTGTTGTAACCGCTTGACGACTTGTTGGTGTTCTTGTAAATTCTGTACAATAGTGACATGGCTTTAAGATTTTAGATGTTAGACAATAAGATGTTTCAGACATGGAAAGTGCGCTGCTTTGGCTTGCAATGCGCGCTGCTTTATCCCGTAAAGTGCGTAACTTTGGCGCCTGAAGTGCGTAACTTTGCAGTGTAAAGCGGCATACTTCACAGCCTTTCGCGGCACGCTTCCGTCTGATAATGCAAAGATACGGCATGGCGCAGGGGCACTGACAATTATTGACAAGTACTGACAGGAATTGATGAGAAAAACTGTCCACACTATATTTGAAACAACGTGCCGCCATGTCATCCTGCGGGATGAAAGGGCGGTGACGGCATGCTTACTCCAAGTCAATGGCATACACGTCGCAGATATACTTCACTGCCTTTGGCGGCAGTATATGTGTGTGGCGCGACATTCCGAACTGCTCCAGCTGCGGGCGGTGAAGCCTCAGCCAGCGGTTGAATGTGCTGTATGACACGCCGGCAAGATTTGCCAGCTCCTTTTTACTGTAAGACCTCATGATAATTAATAATTAATAATTTATAATTTATAATTCATAATTGAGACGACATTCATGCCACACATACGGCGGCAGCAAATTCATCATTCATCATTCTTCATTCTTCATTCCCATGACAGATGTGACAGTATGACGGATGCCTTGTATGACATGTCTGCAATAATAAAAAAAATCATGTTCCTTTAAAGGAATACCCATTTTTTATTTTTTTTCATACGTCTATACAACCATCTGACATAAATGTCATATCTGTCATAAAAGCGGTGCGGATTCAGAACGGGGCATCATCTCCGGCACCGGCATCCGCCGGTACGAAACGCCCGACGGAAGCTATGGGCACCTCTGCCACCTTCCAGAAGCGTCCGGCTGATGTGCGCACCTGAGAGAATGACAGTTCGGACATGACCCTTCCCACATTTACGGCAGAGAGCCTGAGCTGCGGACTGAAGCGCGCCACGATCTGCGAGGACGACAGGTATAGGCAAGGCTCGTACGGAGCGGGCTTGCGATAGTGCGACACAATAAGCTCACGCTCCATGTCGGGTGCCTCGAAACGCATGTTCGCCTTGTTCAGGGCGGCAATCTCCTCACCGTCGAACCAGTACTTGAACCCGGCTTTGTAGAGCGATTTCAGCTGTGCATATATGCCTTCGTAGCAGATGGATGCCGTCAGCGGATTGTCGATGCTTTCAATCTCGAACACGAGCCAGCGGCGGTTGCCGGTGTTGTCGGTCAGAAACTGGAGGTTGTTGCCCGTGGCACAGAACGAGGCGATATGCGGCAGGCGCACCTTGTTGCGCCCGTATGGCGGACGCTCGTTGATGTAGGGAATGGAGGCCATAGCCTTGAGCTGGTTCACCTCGCTGCGCGTCATCGTGTCTATCTCTTCCATATTTATCAGTATGTTCTCGGTAAGTGCCAGGGCGTCGTCCTTGCCCATGCGCTGCGCATTGGTCTTTACGCAGTAGTAGCGACGCAGGCACGGCGGCAGTATGCTGTTCATGAATGATGTCTTGTAGGTGCCCTGACGTCCCAGCAGCACCAGTATCTCGTGGTTCACCGCCTTTTCGTCCAGTACGGAGGCTATCATGCCCACCAGCCAGCGGCGTGCGTAGAAGTCGAACATCCCGGGCTCCACGCCCTTGCAGTGCACCATGGCGAGGAAACGGCCGATGTGGTCGGTGGTGCCGTCCCACGGCGGCAGCGTGTCAAGATAAAGGCGCAGCGGATTGTATGCGGGAACGAAGTCGCTCTGCAGCAGTGCGCGCAGCATGGGCATATCCACACTGATGCCGTCGCGCAGCATGTCGCACCAGATGCTGTTCTCCAGCACATCCGAAAGCTCAGTAAACTTACAGCCCTTCGCCACATCACTTATCTCCACGTATTGCGTGATGGCATTGCGCCTTATCCGGTATCTGCCGCTCAGCCACTGCTCCATTTCCCTGAGTGCCGCCATGTTTCTGGCGCGTGTCCTTCCGGCGGAGGGGCTCTGTGTGCCGTGCTCGTCGGCATGGTTGCGATAGATGCTGTCCACGATGCCCGGCAGGGGGCCGCCGTTGGCAGCGTTATAGTCGGCAAACTCCTTCAGCGCCCATTCAAGCGTCTGCCCGGCACCGATGCCGAAACGGTTCATCCAGTATATGCAGCGCGACACATACTTGTTGCGTCCGCCCGCAACGTATTCCGCTCCTTCGCGCTCCACCTTGCTGCGTGCCGAACGTCCGGCAACTTCAGCCGCCGTTTTTCGCGGGCGTCCCTTGCGTTTCTCCGGTGCGTCAGCCGGCGGCGGCACGTCAACGGGAAGTGCACCGGGATTGTATATTGCCGCAGGGTCGTGGCTGAGGCACGACATACGGGTGGCATTGGAGCACTGACGGTCGAACGGCACGCCCGCCACTGCGGCAAAATACCCGTTCACGGTTTTCCATACATGCGGAAACGTTTCTGCCGTTACCTCGCATGACACACGCGCAATGACGCGCAGCCCGCAGCCCGAAACGGTTACATACGAGAGCAGCGTGTGGGGGTCGGCCTTCAGCGCCTGCCCGGCGGCGGCTAACCTTTCTGGCGGAATGTGGTCGAAGTCGGCCATCACATAGCCGGTATATCCGCGCACACATTTGCCCGAACGCCCGCCGTCAAGCTCTGCCGAGGCAACGAACGACGGCAGCGTGTGCTTAATCCTGCTCATCATCGATTTCAGCCGGCTCTTTTCGCCGTCCGACGCCCCGGCAGCGAGTGCTGCCAGCCGACGGTATTCGTCGCAACATGATTTCAGGCGGCCGTCTCTCAGGGCTGCGACAATCTCCTCCCACATCACACGTTGTGGCACTGTGTCCGACAGCGTCTTGAACAGATATACGCCCGCCGCATTGTTCTTTCTAACCATAACCAGTATATTTTAAATGTAAAAAACAAAAGTCTTCAGACTTCACGCCTACAAAGCTAATCCATCTGAATTTAACAATTCTGCACTCTATAGAGTACAGCATCTGTTACACTTCTTAACGCTGCGTTAACTCATTTTAACCGGATTGCACCATTCGTTCATAACATAGCCATCTCAGGGAACACATAGCAATTCCTGGGATCATGGACGGAGAGTTACGGACAGCAAGAAGCGGCAACCGGTGGCTCACAGTGGCCGCGGTGCGGATTCACGTAATCCGCGTAAGATGGAAGCTCACTTCCGACCGTTCGTTCTCCCAGAAGCTACACGTCAACGCCCGCACGGTGGCAAAGCTCAACCGCTTCCATCAGGACAGCACGCTGAGATTTGAAACCGTAATGGGCATATTCAGGACACTGCTTCTTATCATCCCGAGTCAAGAATGGAGTGACTCGCGGAACAAGGAAGAGTACCGATTGATACTGGACGACATGCTGGCGGTGATTAACGCCAGGATACCTATACCCAAGGGTGTGTCGGCCGACCTTGCCGAAGCAATAGACAGGGAACTGTATCTTTCAGGAAAGTGACGTAATGTGGGCAGGCGCAGGAAAACCGTCATTACAGCTGCCGCCGGCAGGCAGCCGGTGAGGGTACCAATGGGCAAAAAAAGGCCGTGACATGAGACACCACGGTGTAATGACAGCCCGCGCATCTCGGATTGGCACACGCGCGCCTGTCGTCTGAAGAGGCCTTGCCGGCACGGCTGTCAATGCCGGATGCCGCAGCCTGCAAGGTTTTTGTTTTTTCAGGAAAAACTTGAAGAATAAAGATACTAAATCTGCAAAATGAAAAACGAACGACAAACACCCGGGTGCGTCAGCATCGGAACAAAAGTAAGGCGTGCGGTATGGAACGTCACGGCGGCAGTGCTGTTCCGCCCTTTCATCACAAAGCTGTTCCGCCCGTGGCGCATTGCGCTGCTGCGCATGTTCGGCGCAGACATAGAAAAGGACGCGGAGGTATATGCCTCGGCAAGGATATGGGCGCCGTGGAACCTGCGCATGGGGCACCGCTCATGCCTCGGCCCTGACGTGGTATGCTATAATCAGGACACCGTGACGCTCAAGGACGATGCCATTGTCTCACAGTATGCCTACCTGTGCACGGCAGGCCATGATGTCTGCATGATGAACACCGCCGGCCACTCGCTGATAACAGCTCCCATCGTACTGGAAAGCAAGGCATGGATTGGCTCGCGGGCTTTCATCGGCATTGGCGTGACTATCGGCGAGGGTGCCGTGGTGGGTGCCACGGCATCGGTATATAAGGATGTGGAACCTTGGACGGTGGTGGGCGGCAATCCCGCCCGCTTCATAAAGAAAAGGGTTATAATAAAGAAAAGGAGTATAAAGGAATAAGAATTTAAATATAAAAAGAAATGGAATTTGTAAATAAAAATTTCGGGGGGGGTAAAAACAAGGGTGTTATAATAATGAAGTTCATCGCAGCCCTGCTGATAACCTACTCACACATGGGAATCTTGTTCCCGAAATATGGTGGCTTGGTAACAGGAGGTGCTATAGGTGACGGCCTTTTCTTTTTCTGTTCTGGCTTTACCTTGTTTTTAGGAAGGAATGACAGGTTTGCAGACTGGTATAAGAGAAGAATCAACAGGATATATCCTACCATTATCATGTGGGCATTGCTGTCCAGCATCGTTTTCTCTTGGGAGTGGTCTGTGACAGATATGATAACAACCCCGCGTTATTGGTTTATTCCCTGCAAATGGTATATTATATGATATTCTATATCATCCGTAAATATATGATTAACCATTTGATGCTTGCATGTGTGACAGCCTGTACCATCGTGGTCGTGAGTTCTTTCTTTGTGCTTGACATGAACCGCTCTGTGATGTATGCGGATGTGGCGTATATGCGTATTTATTATTTCCTTTTCATGTTGCTTGGGGCTGTTACGGCTCTTCATGAAGAGAAAGAAGTCTCACCGGTCAAGTCTTTTCTGTATGCTGCAACTGGACTTGTCGTATATTATGCCTGCATGGGAATATATAAAACAGATCCTTTCTATTGCAAATTCCAGGTCATATCACTTATGCCGTTGCTTCTCGCCATTTATTGGCTGTATCGCTTCTGCAACACTCAGGGTGTATGCCATATCCTTGATGGAAGAACGGGACTTGCCGTTTATTTCATATCGGGTCTTACGTTGGAAATATATATGGTGCAGTATGCCATATTCACCGATAGCATGAACGGTATTTTCCCGTTGAACATAATCATTACATATATCTTGATATTTGTTGCCGCTTATGTCCTGAAATGCTTTTCAAAAGTATTTTCTCAAATATTCAGTAACGAAACATTCTCTGTGCATAAGGTCTTGCAGGTTTGAATATATGGTGTATAATGTTCCTGATTACATTTTTTTGCACGAATAACCACATTAAACATACATTTTTTTGTACGAATTATATACACATTACAATAAAAATACATGAAAAAATCTATTGCATCCATAGTACTTACAAAGAATGAAGAGAAGCACATCGTACGTTGTTTAGAGTCTATCAGAGACGTCTGTGACGACATCGTTGTTGTTGATTGTTTCAGTGATGACCGTACAGTGGAGCTGGCCGAAGGCCTTGGAGCACGTGTTGTTCAACATCCGTGGAAAAACTATGCTACACAGTTGAATTATGGTATCCATCAGTGTGGCATCACGGCAGACTGGATTTGGCGCATTGATGCCGATGAATATATTGAAGGTGGTCTGGGACAGGCCGTGAAGGATTTTATACAGACTGCACCAGATGATGTCAATGGTATATATGTGCGTAAACGCATAGACTTTATGGGGCGTCCGTTGCTGCATGGAGGATGGTACCCGTCATATCATCTGAAAGTGTTCCGGCGTGGACATGGTGATTGTGAGAACAGATGGATGGACGAGCATATACGTTTGTTTGACGGTAGAGCCATGACCATAGAACAGGGAAACCAAGTGGACGCAAACCTAAATGACTTGACTTGGTGGACGGAAAAGCACAATGGATATGCCACACGAGAAATGGCTGATATGCTGATGATGGAGTATGGGCTGGATGCAACAGCTGAGGAAGTTGTGCCAAAATTCTTTGGTACAGAAGAACAGCGTAAACGCTGGCTGAAAATAAAATATATAAAGACTCCATTGTTTGTGCGTCCTTTCATCAATTTCACGCTTCGTTATATTATAAAAGGCGGCTTCCTTGACGGTAGAGAAGGCTTTCTGTGGCATATCCTGCAAGGGTTCTGGTACAGAATGCTTGTGGATGCAAAGATATTCGAGCTAAAGAAACGATGCGGGTGGGATGATGAAAGGATAAAAAGCTATATTCGTGAGCGTTATCTCACAGACAGAAAAGAAAGGTAAATAAGCATTCGCACTACATTGTCGCCTGTATTCCTTTGACAGAAAGGAGGCGGCATGCGGCCTAAGAGCCCCAAGATATGCCTTGCCTGTTCTGCGGGCGGACATCTGACAAGAAGCACGTATTCCCTACTAACTTTCAGCCGGCAAGGCGTGGACATTGATTGCAAACTGCATCCAGGCATTGTTTTGGGTGATGGTAAAACGACCGCGTGTAATCATTACCACAGGAGCGGGTGTTACCGTGCCGACAGTATTCTTTGCAAAGAAACTGCTGAAGACGAAGATTATATTCATCAATTCGGCCGCTGACGTGACGCACGCATTGAAGACACCTGTATGGATAGAAAAGTATGCAGACCTGTTTTTGGTGCAATGGGAGGAGATGAAAGCAAGCAATACATAGACCGTGCCTCACTGCTGATAATGCAGGGAGGACGGGGAGCCATAAGCGAGGCTATGGAAAAGCATAAGCGCATGGTGATAATCCCCCGCTACGACAAGACGGAGCATATTCACGACCAGTTTCAGCTGATACGCAAACTGGATGAGCTGGGATGCGTGATTGGCGTGTTCGACGTGAAAGACTTACCTCAAAAGATAGAAGAGGCAAGAACTTTTGATTTCAAGCAATTAAAAAAAGGTAATGCAGAAAGACTGATAGAAAACAAGCTAAAAGAATGGTTCCGTTGAAAGTTACTGCTCCAACAGACTGATGATTTGCGCAGGAGTGACAACAGTCGGGGTGACTGGAAAATGTTTCAGATTGCCCGTAACAAGAAAAGAGTCTTCATAGCTCAATGATACTTCATAAAAGGGACGGTCTTTCTCGTCAGGCATATCACCATCGTAATGGACACGGTCTGAATGGATGCCGTATTTGGTGATGTAGTCAATCAACAGTCTTATGTCATCATCATTCAACTTAAATTTAGGACGATGCAACACCTCTGTATATTCTGCAATTATCTCGTCATTATACACAGGCTTGATACTACCATTAAGCATGTGAGAAACGACCTTGACTGTAGATGATTGAGAGTTCTTGCTGATGCGTGCCGATACAAGAACATTGGTATCAATTACTGCATAAATCATTATCACTTCTTTTGTCTTGCTTCCCTTACGGCATTGATTTCCGCATTTATTTCCTCAAGAGTTATCTCCGGTCCGGTTTGAGCTTCCGCCTCTTCCCTCATTCTCTGAAATGCCTGTATCGCCCTGGCTCTCAAATCGTCTTCCTGCTCGGGGGCTGCAATCACGAAAGGTATGCGGCGGCAGCGGATTACCTGACGCACAAAGATGTTGATGGCGGTATTGGCGCTCATGCCAAACTGCTCACAAAGCTGGTCGAACATAGCCTTCTGCTGGTTGTCGATACGTACGGTCATTGATGTCTGTGCCATAGTGTAAATCTGTTTAATGAATACTTGTTAATTCTTTCTGACTGTAAAAATACATCATTATGACGTAAATAAAGCATCTTTGTGCGAAAATACCATCTTGTTTTACATATAATTAACAAAACATATAATGAGAATATCCATTATCACCTCGTGCTACAACCGCGAGGCAACCATTCGTGAAACTATAAGAAGCGTGCTGGAGCAGGACTATCCTGACATAGAGTATATCATTGTAGATGGGGCATCAACAGATGGTTCTGTGGAAACTATCCGTAGTGCCATTGCAGGGCATGAGGACAAGGTGAAGTTTATTTCGGAGCCGGACAGCGGAATGTACGAGGCATTGAACAAGGGCATACGTATGGCCACAGGAGAGGTTATAGCACTGCTGCACTCCGACGACATGATGTTCGACACTCATACGGTGAGCGATGTGATGCGTGAGATGGAACATACGGGGTGTGACTTCCTTTATGCAGACGGCTTGTTTGTTGATGCGCAACGGACGGAGAAGGTGGTGCGCAACTGGATTGGCGGCAGATACTCCAAATGGAAGGTGCGTCACGGCTGGCTGCCGCTGCATCCTACTTGCTACATACGCCGTGAAGTGATGGAACGGTTAGGGCTGTATGACGAGAGCTACAGGATTGCCGCCGATACCGACCTGCTGGTGCGATATCTGTTAGAGAACACGCTGAGTGTGGAATATCTCAAGCGTTACGTGGTACGAATGCGAATGGGCGGACTGAGCACCGACAACAGCCGACGCGCCAAGATGTGGAAGGAGGACATAAGGGTGTACCGCTCGCACGGTTTCAGGCACGTCACGCTGACAAAAATAGAGAAGATGATGTGGAAGGTGCCGCAGTTTATAAAGGCAAAATTCATTTGATGTCATGAGACTGTTCTTTGAATTACTGCAGGTTGCTTTGGGCAACCGTCAGGAATTGTCGCACACGCCTGATGCCGGAGAATGGCAGAAGATGTACAATGTTGCCTGTAAGCAGGCCATAGCCGGAATTTGTGCGGACGGCATAGGCATACTGCCCAAAGAGCAGCAGCCGCCCAAAGACATTGCCATGCGCTGGGCAATAACGGCTGTATGCATTGAAAAACAAAACAGGAGGCTTAACAGCCAGGCTGTAAAGATACAGGAGAAGTTCCGCAATGCCGGTTTCCGCTCATGCATATTCAAGGGACAGGGCATAGCAGCTGCCTATTATCCAAAACCGATGCACAGGCAGAGCGGAGATATTGATATATGGTTGGAGGGGAGCAGGAAAAGAATAATATCGTATGTCCGCAGTATCTCTCCAAACGAAACGGTCAGCTATCACCACATAGACTTCAAGATATTGAAAGACCCTTCTGTCGAGATACACTTCTTTCCCTCATATCTTAACAACCCGTTCCGCAACCGACGGCTTCTTGCCTACTGGAGAGAGGAAATGGCACGGCAAACGGAAAACCGCATAACATTGCCTGAAGATGCAGGAACAATAACTGCTCCTACCGACGATTTCAACCTCATAGCCATACTTGTCCATATACATCACCATTATTTCGAGGAGGGTATCGGTCTTAGGCAACTGGCCGACTATTACCACATACTGGCTTTAGGCATAGATGAAGATATAAAAGCAGATGTCCGCCGCAAACTGAAAGCCTTCGGCATGATGAAATTTGCAGGTGCCGTGATGTATGTCCTTCAGAAAGTGTTCGGCATGAGGGATGACTGTCTTCTGCTTCCCCCACAAGAGAAGGCGGGGAAACTGTTGCTCACTCATGTAATGGCATCTGGGAATTTCGGGAAATACGACAAGAAGGTAAGACGCATATACCAATCCGGCACACCGCTATCCCGCTTCATACGCCGCGAACGCTTCAACCTCCGCATCTTCATGCAATATCCGGAGGAGTATTTCTCTGAGATATACTTCAGGGTGTTCTATTACTTCTACCGCAAAAGATGGAATGGACGGTGAGCACGAATATATTTAAATATCACAGCCATATACACGACAAACAGCCATGTCAAAATCTATCACATGATTTAACATGGCTGTTTTCTTGTATTTCTCTGCAACCCAATGGAGGGGTAACTCTTTTTTACACTCTTTGCCTCAAAACAGTTAAACTAATCGGAACATCTACAAAATATAAAATGTATTATATCATGTATTCCATAAAGATTGACTAAATTTGTAACAATTCAAAACATAAAGTGATTAAACACCTTAATACATGAAAAACAAATACATGGCGGCTGTAAACAACTGTGGCAAATGGTGTATTAAAAACATTGCGTTAATACTTAAATATTCATTTTTTGTATGGATTTCAATGTTTATCATAACACAAGACACAGACATATCCATGCTGTTACCAAATGGCATATATCAATTTGGCGATACTATATATAAATGGGTTGACGGTAATGTATGGCTTAATGCCACAACCTTCTTCATCTTTACACTTATTTTCATTTATATACATACAAAGATACAAACAATAAGAATTGACACCAATACCTGTCTTTGGCTGCTGTTCGGAATACTCTCACTCAATACCATTCCCGTGTGGTATCCCTTAGACTGCATCATCGGAATACCATACAACCTGCTTATTACGGCAGCTACAATCTTCTTTGTTGCCGAATATTTTTATCATCATTTCATTAAGGAACGCTCCAGCAGTAATATGGAAGAAGATACAAATCATCCTGTATTCAGCTTAACCACGGATGACAATGACCTCGCAGATACCGGCTGGCAGAACTATGCCAATTCGTTAGTAAGCATGCTGCCTTCTAAAGGTATGAAAAACGAGAGTTTTGCTGTAGGCATATACGGAGAATGGGGAACAGGCAAAACCACCTTCCTTCAGCACATACGCAAGGAACTTGGACAGCGATACATCGTAATTGAATTCAACCCTTGGGGATGTCTGTCGGCAGAGTCGGTAATTACAGACTTCTTCAACAACATGAAACAGCATCTGTGTCACAACAATGAACTGACAAACGCGATAGAAGATTATATGGACATGCTCACAGCAGTAGAAGTTCCCGAATGGCTAAAATGGATAACAGGCAGATTTGCAGGAAAGAACAACAATACCACAGCCTTCCTAAAGAACAATGTGGAGAAGCTTATTGAAGAGAACGGCAAGCAAGTGGCAATACTCATAGACGACATAGACAGGCTCGAAGCTGATGAAGTATTTGAGGTGATGCGTCTGATACGCATTACGGCAAACTTCCATAATACAGTATTCGTTGCAGCATACGACAAAAAGCATGTCTGTGAGATGCTTAACTCTAAAGGCATATATTCAGCAGAACGGTATATCGAGAAGATTTTCAATATAGAGGTTTCACTGCCATGTATCGAGAGCCGGACCATCCCCAATATCATACTTGATGACCTGTACAAGATGACCGAACTGAATAACAGCCAAAAATACGAGATAGAACGTGCACTATGGCAATATAAGAATAACGACCACAGAGAGTTGCTGATAAGTTCTTACATCCATAACTTCAGGGAGGCAAAACGATTTGCCGCCCTTCTGGCATTGAGCTTAAATCACCTGAAAAAGACAGGACTAAACGAATTTTATCTTTACGACTTATTTTGGCTTGAGCTGCTGCATATATGTTGTCATAACGATTATGAGACTCTCACTACTGATCCGTTCAGCATATTGGAACTTACAAGAAACATCATAAGTAAGGAATCGCGCGGGGCAACACACCTTATATTAAAGGACATCCCAAACAACAATCCCATTTTGCAAATACTTTTCAACTCACATGCTGGAACAACATCCAACCACAGGCGTGTATGTTTCATGAACAGCTATGCAAAATATTTCTGCTACCGCATACCTTCCACAATCATTCCGCTGGTCAAATTCCAGATGTTAATGCGAAATGAAAATACGGAAGAGATAATAAACAAGGTTAAAGAATGGGGCAATTGCAAAAAGTACCGCACATCACTGATCCGTCATTTTGCACAATTCAACATATACAACAACACAGAAGAACATGTAGTAAAAAACTATATAACAGCACTCATCGCAGCCCATTCATACATTAACAGTACAGAAGAGCTTAATATATATCATAATAAGTTCATGTCATCATGTTGCAGGGACGACATAAAGGATTTCTTTTATGACACATTCAAAACTGCCATTGAGAATAAGCCGTCGGCAGACTGGAACGGCATTTTATCTTCAATGATTACACCACAGTATTATGATGCACCAGACGATATAGATTATGAAACATATATATTGAACTATGAAAAAATAAAATCGTTGATGGAACTTAACATTGATATGTACTTGAATAAATACGGGAAACCGAACATTGCTGACATATCCGATGATAAAGCAGACTTTCACAAATTCCTTGTAGCCGGAAGCTATATCAGTATGTACTACCCCAGTAATGACAATAATGAATATGAAAAGACCGAAGATTATTCCAATCCACTATGCGAAAGACTGATGGCTTTATATAAAGGAGACAACGCTACAGGTTTCAACAAGTTTATAAAAGCATTTATCATTACCGATTATGATAATGAATTATATGAAGAAATCCGAATTACAGAACTGACAGAAAAGCTTTTCGGTTCAAGAGACAATTTCATACAATTCATCAAAGACAGTTTTGAACAAACCGACGAAGTTAACAGCTTTATATCAAAATACAATTAAAAGCAGAACATACAACCATGAATATCAAGGAAAGAGCCATACCGGGATTGTATATTTAAACATCGGCATGGCTCTTTATCGTTATATTTGCCTATATTTATGCAGATGCAAAATGTATAAAAAGTACCGGTTCCCTATCAACAAAGTGTAAAAGAACTGCATGTAAATGCATAAATTTGTAATAAAATTAGTTATAATATACATTTTTTGTATCTTTGCACGATTAAATATAAACAAATAATTATGTATAAATTGAAACACGTACGCATTGCGGGTCTCGCCTCATTTATAACAATGATGGCAACAGGTCTGTCAGCACATGCTGCCGTACATTATGTAAAAACAGGTTCCAACAGTGGCGACGGTAAATCGTGGGCAACCGCGTACACAACTATCGACGAGGCTCTCGACGCATCGCAGCCGGGCGATGAAATATGGGTTGCCGCCGGAACATACAAACCGACGCGCCTTATCAACACATCGGTAAAAAACTCACGTACTTTTTTTCTTAAAGACGGTGTATCTCTTTACGGCGGCTTCTCGGGTACAGAAAGCAGCAAAGACGAACGTGTGCTAAAAGCAGGCGGCAACATCTGGGACATGGCAAACGAAACCATACTCAGCGGTGACGATGACGTGCCGGATGTATGGGAGCGCGAAATATCTTCAGGTACCACATACCGCTACACATGGAAAACCGAGAACAGCCAGATACCAGGTTCGCAGAACAATGCCACACACGTATTGTATAACGGGGACATTATACGCAACAACATCATCATAGACGGATTTACCATTACCGGCGGCAATGCCAACCAGCATAAGGCAAAGGCATCGGGCGGCGGAATATATGCAACCGGCAACGTCAGCATAAACGCTTGCCGTATAATAGAAAACTCTACATATTTCCGCAATGAGCCGCTCAGCGACGACATTCAGGCACTTGGCGGAGGCATATATCTCAACGGTGCCGGTGATGCCTCTGTAACCAACTGCTATTTCTCGCGCAACTATGCCAATTCAAGCTATACAATAGGCAGGGGCGGCGGACTGTATGCAAAGAATGCGAAAGTATCGGGATGCGCGTTTGACAACTGTGTCGGAGAGGACGGCGGCGGTGCCGTGTATCAGATAAACGGTACACTCGCAGACTGTACGTTCAGCAACTGTTACGGTTCCGCAGGCGGCGCGCTCTATGCAGCCGGCACTGTAGAAAGAGTTTCGGCAAGCGAGTGCCGTTCGCTCAACGGCGGCGGCATATACGTTGACAAAGGCGGCACCGTGACCCACGCAAAGGTGTGGAACTGTTATGCCGATGCCACTGAGTACGGCGACAACCTCGGAGGCTCAGGCGGAGGTATCTTTGTGCATGGCGGAAATGTTTTGGGATGTGTTGTATACAACAACATGTCATTTAACGGCGGCGGCATATGCATACGCTCAGGCAGGGTTATAAACAGCACCGTGCAGAACAACGCGACACGCAAGGACAATCCCGCCATGGCAAACATAGACGAATGGCCGGAGAGCGGAGCCATCGCCGGTGTGGCAAACTGCATCCGCGGTATGGATACCGATGCGTCAAACTTCACAGCTCCCACAACTTTTACAGGCATGTCTGATGACGACATGCAGAAAGAGGCTCTTGCACTTGCAGACTGGAGCCTTGCAGCAGGAAGCGAATTTATTGATGCCGGGACACCTACCGAAGGATTGCAGGAAGCAACCGACTTTGCCGGCAATGCACGCGTTACGGGCAGAAGCATTGATGTCGGGGCGTATGAGTATAATACAGGAAGCACCGGAATAGACAAACCTGAAAGCGGCATGAACAGCAGCAGAATAAGTTCAATAAGCTATTATAGCTTTTCGGGCATGCCTCTTGGTCAGGCCGCTCCGAAACACGGATGCTACATTGTACGAATTAACTTCACCGACGGACATACTGTCTATCGTAGACATTTAATAAAATAATACGTTGCCGTGTAAACCATAATCGGCAATATACATGTGCCTAACGGCTTATATATACTTATATCATAAACATATTAAATTCAAATTTATGAAAAAAATTCTATCTTTTGCATTGACCCTATTCTGTTTAGTGACAATCAATGCCATGGAGCCTCTCACACCCGAGCAGCTCGCAAAACTTGCAATTCAAATCAACAGCTCGGAAGACGGATTCTCCCTCAGTTCTACTGTCAGTCCGGAATATACCGACGCGTCTAATCCGACCACTATCAACATCCAGAACTTCAACGGTACCGGTATGCCGCTCAGAATGAACGTAGACTGGGAGACAGCAACCGTATCAGTAATACCATCTACTTTCGACCAGGAGTTTGACGAAGACACGTATCAGACATTTTATCTAATGGTAGTCAATGCCGAAGCCGCTGAGCTTGCCTCACCTATGGACAGCAAGTTCCAAAGTTCCAAAATTACAGGTACGATAAGCGAGGACGGCATAACGCTCGATTCGTGGAACATCGTAAGAGTGCCGCAGACATTCAGCTCTATGACAAAGGTATATTCAAAAACGCAAAACACAAGAATCGTGAAAGCCAACGCTACAATGTCACAACAGCGTCTGGACTGGGATGCCGACTGGGAGAACCTTGTCGATGCAGAAGAGATGGAATTCCGCATATACACCGAGGCCGAAGGCGAGAACCTCATGGTCTACGGATGGGACGGCATGGAATCGTGCGTAAAGTTCAAACAGAATGTAGAGAACGGCAAATACACATACTCCAACAACGCAGCCGACGTAATATACAATTATAAAGGCAAAAGGGACTATGTATTGTGCACCCTGCCCGGATACACATGGGACGAGCTGAGCAGTTTTACGGCAGATAAAGCCAAGCCTGTGGTATCAGAGGAAATAACCGACAACAAAGAACTTGTTTTCGGTCAATGGATAGTGGAGTCTTTCGGAGAAAGTTACAACAATGAGCGTACTTTTGGCAAAACCGCAAAAATAACTTTCGACAATCCATTGCCTATAACGATTGCAACGGAACCGAATGCCACATTTACATTCGACGGCAAAAAAGAAAGCGTTATAATATCATTCATGACCACAAACGGGAACTTCAAGGCAGAAATAAACGGAGAAAGCTATACCGTATCAAATATTACCCCGAACACAAACAAGAGCATAGAATTGCCGCTTAACGGCGCAACAACGGTATCTGTTTATGCCGACGGGCTGTCACGTCTTAATATCAACGAACAGGGACTTACGGCAATAGACCTTACCAACGCTCCCGCGCTGACCATGCTGCAGCTTGCCAACAACGCGCTGACCGAACTTAATGCTACAGGTAACCCGCTGCTTACAGGCATTTATGCCGAAAACAACAACATTGCATCCATTGACATTACAAACAATACTGCTATCAGGGTGCTCTCAATATTCAACAACAACATCAGCGGCACACTCGACCTGTCGGCAATGCAGGCGTTGTCGAAAGTAGACATAGACAACAACAACGTAAGCGAACTGATATTGCCAACCCACTCATACTTAGTGGAGGTAGACTGTGAGAACAATCAGCTTGCCAATATTGACATTGCAGGACGCAAAGGTCTGAGAGACATCAATATATACGGTAACAATATCAAGTCGCTCAACCTGTCCGGACTTGCTGCACTTGAGAGCCTTTATGCCGGTGAAAATGAAATAACCGAAATAAAGAACCTTGCAGACTGCAAGGTAATTGAGACATTAAACATAAGCTCAAACCAACTGACAGACATAGACATAAGCGTTGCACCGACCATAACGGGACTCTATCTTTACAATAATAACATCTCTACTCTTGATATATCGAAAAACCCGAATCTTTCATGGATAAACGTAAGCGACAACCATATCGGTGCACTCGACTTGTCTAAGCTGACTAATCTGCGACTGCTCCATGCAAATAACAACGAACTGAAGGAGCTTGACCTGTCTAACTCTCCCTACTGTTCACAGCTTACTGTCGGCAACAACAACATCGACAAGCTCGACCTGTCAAAGCTGACCGCACTCTATTGGCTCAAGGTTGACGGAAACAACCTTACAGAACTCGACGTTACCAACAGCGCATACCTCAGCCTTCTGGAATGCGGCAACAACAAGCTCACTTCGCTCGACATCAGCAAGAACACATATCTGCGCCGCCTTGCAGCCGAGGGCAACATGCTGACATCCATAGACATTGCTTCAAACCCAAATTTGTGCGGCATCACACTGCAAGACAATGCCATGGACGCACAGACCATAAACAACATGATAGACCACTTGATTAATGTAAGCGAAATGGAGCCTCTTGAAGGAAGCGAGTGGATAACCATTCTCGACATAAGCCGCATGCCAGGCACAAAAGATGCAAACATCGCCGCTGCAACAGCCAAGGGCTGGAATGTCATGGCAGAAGTGCCAACCAGCATCAACGATATTGATATGAACAATGGTGAAGTGGCATCAGTAAGCTATTACACCGTTTCAGGAATGTCACTCGGCTCAGCTGTTCCACAACCGGGATATTACATCAAACAAATTACCTTTACTGACGGACGCACCGTTTCACGCAAGTGCTTCGTGAAGTAAATGTATTAATGAAACAATAATTACGGGCGGTGTACCAGCTTTTGGTACACCGCCCGTTTTTTTTGCCCATCCGAAATTTGGAGTGATACGCCGTCATTACTGTCTGCGGGCTGCTTCCTATGGAAAAAACCAAACATAATCATAAGAAAATGT
>ERZ840371.1386-NODE-1386-length-24951-cov-3.205455_pt1 | contig 24951 bp, 23 predicted proteins | sample MGYA00519937_ERZ840371 | MGnify/ENA primary metagenome ERZ840371 (study PRJEB31850, sample SAMEA3708873) | human gut metagenome | biome: human gut; feature: human-associated habitat; material: faeces | place: China | collected 2014 ... | reverse complement strand
TTTGGGGCGCGTCACCTTCTCGTGAATGCCCGGCAACGAGAGGCATCCCTCTTCCATTGTCTCCGTCTCCGTGTCGTCGTATTCGAGTATATGCGGGTTTATATATGCCCTGCGGAAGTCCTTATACTCCGGCAGGTCGTCCGAAAGCACGTCAAGATCTATCACGACAAGGCGTATGTCCTTGCCTATCTGCGGCGCGGCAAGCCCCACACCCTCCGATTCCGTAAGTGTTTCAAACATGTCTCTGATGAGTTCTTTCAGTCCGGGATAGTCTGCCGGAATGTCCTGCGACTCTTTTCTGAGCACAGGCTGTCCATATATATATATAGGTAATATCATTATTATAATCCAAACAGTTAAATTTTAACTCCATAAAGAGGATATGTCAGGGCATCATGCGCTTAGACTCCATATATCCCTGCAATATTATCGTTGCACTGATCTCGTCTACAAGCGCCTTGTTCTGCCTTGCCTTTTTCTTCAGTCCGCTGTCTATTATTGCCCTGTGTGCCATGACGGAGGTGAAACGCTCGTCATAATACTCTACGGGAATGTCAGGACGGACCTTGCGCCAGCGGTTTACAAACTGCTCAACACGGGCGAGATTTTCGCTCGGGCGCCCGTTTGTCTGCATAGGCTTGCCCACAACGATAAGCTCTACAGGCTCACGGCTGACATAAGCCTGTATATAATCGAACAGCTCATGCGTAGAAACAGTCGCCAATCCTCCGGCTATAATCTTCAGAGGATCGGTGACTGCCAAGCCTGTACGTTTCTTCCCGTAATCTATTGAAAGGATACGAGCCACGTATGCAAATGTCTTTTATTTGTTAAACAGCAGCCATGCGTCAGGATACTGCGAGCGCAGAGCGTCACGCTTGCTTACAGCCTCGCTCTTGGTGTCGGATGTAGCAGCAACGACACGATACATGTTTATCGCCGAGTTGTAGGCAACCTGAGCGTCATATCCCCTGTTCTTCAGCGTGTTCTGCAGTCCTTCGGCGTTTGCCCTTACCGAGAAAGAGCCAACAACCACATTGAAACTCTTAAGACCGGAACCGTTAACAACCGACAAAGCTTCCTGACGTACAGGAACATTATCTGCATTATCTACAACGACCGTCTCTGTTGCAGGCTTCTCAACCACAGGAGTAACAACGGCAATCTCCTCTACCGGCTGCGGTGCAACGTTCGTCTGCTCCTGAGCCTGTGCCTTCTCGTATGCCTTACGGTAGGCACTTTCAGAGGATTTACAACTTGTAAAAGCAAGTGCCACACACAAACCGGCACACAGTACCATGTACTTCTTCATAATTTTCTGATGTTATTAGAAATTAAACTTTATTTCAAGATAAAACAATATACTTTGCGAAGTTACACAAAATAAGCCTAATTAAAGGGAAAAACGCACATAAAGTTTGTTAAATGGGCATAATGACACAATTTTAACAAAAATAAGCAGCACTTTTTTGTAATGAAAAAGAAAACGCCGTATATTTGTTTTCGGAAGATAAACTTACGTCCGTCAAACCGTAACGGATAAAAACATGTATAACTATATAAAATAAAAGAAGTATGAAAACATTAGGTTACATCGGTGCATTCCTCGGCGGCGCCATTGCAGGAACGGCTTTAGGTCTTTTAATCGCTCCGGAAAAGGGCAAGGACACGCGCGAAAAGATTACGGATGCCGTGGATGACTTTTGCAAAAAGCACAATCTTAAACTGAGCCGCAAGGAAATCTGCGACTTTGCAGACGACATACAAGAGGCAGCTACGGAAACAGAAGTAATATAAGAGAACACAAAAGATGTTTTCCAACGACAGAAATATCGGTATCGTAGGACGCCTTATAGAGATGTTCAGACATTACATCGGGCTTCAGAACGAGTATCTGAGGCTTGATGTAATAGAAAAAGTGGTACGGCTTATTACCGGCTTGCTGATATTCTCGGCGATGTTCCTGTTCATTGTGATTATCCTTATATATCTGTCCTTTGCCGCTGCATACGCCATGGGACCGCATATAGGATATCCGGGGGCGTTCTGTATAGTGGCGGCAGTATACATTATTATAGTCATGCTTTTCTTCTTATTCAGAAAAACATGGATAGAAAAGCCGCTCATAAGGTTCATCACGGGTTTATTAATGGAGAAATGACAGTATGACAGAACAGACACAACAACGCCCGCAATATACGTCGCTCAGCGAAATACAGCTGCGCAAGGCTGAACTGTTGAAAGAAATACGCAAGGACAGCAAGGAGATAAACACCCTTTGGCACGGGCTTTTCAATAAGCCGGCGGCAAGCAGCAGGAAGGGACTGAGCGTCTCAGGCATAGTAAACACGGGTGCCGGAGTGATAGACGGCATGCTGTTTGCATGGAAGCTATACAGGAAACTGAGGAAATAGTACCGTTTTATTATATATCAACCGTCTGTCCGTCGTATGCAAGTGTCATGCCGTGGGGCAGCGAGGCGTTGACTTCGCTGTGAAGTCCTATGTCGTGGTTGCAATGTATAAAGAAAGTCCTGTCTGCCCCTACCCTCTTTGCAAACTTTATGGCACCGGAAACGTTCTGATGCGAATGGTGCTCCGGAGCAAAGCGGAGCGCATTTACCACAAGCACACGCACTCCTTTTATCAGTTCAAGCTCACTGTCGTCCATTGTCTTCATATCGGTGATATAGGCAAGGTCGCCTATTCTGAAGCCTAAGATAGGCATATTGCCGTGAAAAAGCTGCACGGGCATCACCGTGATATCTCCAAAACGCATTCTTTCGTGAGGATGTATCACATGAAGGCTTATGTCCGGCACACCGGGATACCGCTTTTCTTCAAAACAATAAGGAATTGTTTTCATAAGCCCCTGGACTGTATTGTTGTCGGCATAAACGTCAATCTGTCCGAAACAGCAATACGGTCGGAGATCGTCCAGTCCTCCTGTATGGTCATAATGGATATGAGTTAGCAGCAGCGCGTCTATCTTACGGAAAGGCACTCCAAGCATCTGCTGGCGGAAGTCGGGACCACAGTCAATCAATATCCTCGTCGTTTCCGTCTCAACCAATGCCGAACAGCGCAAGCGCCTGTCATGTTCGTCATTGCTTCTACACACCTTACAGCCGCAACCTATAACCGGTACTCCAACGGATGTACCGGTTCCCAAGAATGTAAGTCTCATAAATATACTTATCTTTTTACCTCCGCATTTATTATTCTAACGCAACAAAAGCCTCCAGCATCTGACTTATACTTCACCTCTGAATCTTCCTTCAGTTTGTATTTCAAGTGTATTTGCTCTGCAATATTCATATTATTCAATATTATTGTTACTCACTTCACGAAACGAGTTCTTCAGATTCTTAAATTCCTTCCACCCACAACGAGCATTTTATTATGGGCACTCACGGAGCAGGTATTGTTGTAATTCGAGTTCAGTCATGACTTTTTGTCGTTATATGCAGATTGGCTAATTAAATTAATCTATATATTGTATGGTTAAAGAGAGTTTTATCATTTAATTACTTTCCAATAGCCTCCATAATCACCACCTACACGGCGAATAATACCTTCTGCCTTCAACCGGTTGATATGCTTTTGAATAGCACTGGACGCAACGCCAATGGTTTCAGAAAGAACTTTTCTCGTGATTTGCGGGTTCTCTTTTATGAGTCGAAGAACTTCAGCAATAGTTGTATCCTCATTTGTCTGACCACCTGTCTGACCACCTGTCTGACCACCTGTCTGACCACCTGTCTGACCACCATGATCAGTAACATCATCAGAACTAATATAAACACCTTCTACTCCGTCAATATTGAACTTAGGCAATACCAATACAAAGCTGTCCCAAGGAGTTGAGAATGTCGGATCCATGCCCTCGGTGTAGCCGTCATGTCCCTTGTAAGCAGACATAATTTTCTTGAAGCCAGAGCCTCGACGCTCCATATACTTCAGGCGACTGAAGATGTCGGCAAGTACAGGATTACGGCGACGAGAAGCCATATTCATCAGGTTTATATCTTTGATAGAGACACCATCCATAAGACCTCCAGGAGAATATATTTCCAGTCGGTCGTCATACATGTCAATGTGAACTTCACTCCCCAACTCCAAATAGTTACGATGAATGAGGGCGTTTACCAATCCTTCTTCCACGGCACGCTCCGGGTACTCTGGGTATTCAAGGCGATTGTCAGGAGTCTTGCGCCAAGCCTTCTTTGAGTTACGACGCACAAAGTCAAGACCAGCCTGCAGGAGAGTAATCAGACTTCCGCTGTACTCCTCATCATCCAGCGCTTCCATCACACCATTTGCCTTGTCCAAACCGTTCCATCGAGTGCAGAACAGACGAGAGTGACGCACAGGAGAGTAGTCGGCAATAAGAGCACCAGCATTGGTCAACTCGCCCTTCTCATTAATGATGCCAAACGATTCGTAGTCGCTATCCTCAAATGAACGATTTGTACGCTTAAAGTAAGTGGCGCGCAAAACCGTGAAAGCCATATCCTCAAATCTCCAACGAGACACCAAACTGTCATACGACATATTGGAACCCTTCAACACTAACTCCTTGTGCTTCGACGTGCTTGCTACAACGCTTTCATTGCCAACGCGCACGAACGCTTGCATCTGTCCATCGCCAATATAATAGTAAGGAGTCTGTTTTCCTGACATAACATCAAGCACTACCAACTCTTTATCCTCACATTTGGCAAACGATAGGTTAAAGTCTGGTATAGGGTCAATATGTGCCTTGATAGCTTCGCTAATCTTCTCCGCATCGCCTTTTGCATCGGCAAGTCCAATCAGCGTATCATCATCAGCGATACCCCACACAAGTTTGCCGCCAATGCCGTTGGCAAAGGCACTTACACTCTTACACCAACTCTTCGGTTTCTTCACCTCCAGAGCCTGCTTCTTATCGTATTCTGTAGTTTCGCCTATCAGTTGGCGTATATCGAGTTGTTTCATACACTTATCATTATTATATATTGATTAGAACGAGTTCTTCAGATTCTAAAATTCCTTGAATTTCCTTCTTCGTTTTTTACACTCGGGAAAATCTGAATAAATTCAACTTTTCCTCTCGCTTAACCAAAACGTTCCATTCACAGCAAGTTTTCTCTTGTGGGTACTCGCGGAGGAAGTATTGTTGTAGTTCAAGTTCGGTCATAACTTATTTGTTTATAAAACAAGATTATTAGTAATATATTATTACGATATACACAATAAATATTTAAGTTCTTCTATCGATTTATTTATATACACATATGATTGGGGTGCACAATTCTTATACCAAAGTTTTTAGTTACGATAGACTATTTCTTGAATTATCAAATTCAATTTATAAAAGTACAAAAATAATTGCAGCCCATCGCATAAATGGACGAAAATCTGCAATTTGACGATGTAAAAAAGATGTTTTAGTTCAATTCCAATTCAAAAAAACGACATGTTTTACTACTAATATCGTTTTATGATTGTTTATTTCTTTGGATACTTTTCTATATTGAATCTATAGAAACAACAATGTCCATGCTTGCCGAGCCCCATAAGCTGTCGCATCTGGACATAATATTCAAAATCAGGCTGCAATAATTCTTATGTCATGCGCTTTTTAACCGTTAAAATGCTTATAGTCATATGTTTTTCGTATTTTTGCAGTAAACTTGTATTAAAAGTAACATAGTAATAACCATTTAAAACAGGAGGAGGATTAAGAAACAGATAAAACAAGAGCGGAACGCTATTGGAAACAGTTCTCTCGAAGAGAGACATTCCACAAATTGTAAAAAATCGCTGTACTGAAATATACAGCATAAACATTAACTATGAAGAATGTCTCCATTCAAACATTTGATAACGAACAAATAAACAGATATTGAGCTTTTAGCTCTTGTTCTCTCTTCTAAGAATATCACCAATATTCATAGTGCATGGGAACAAGCAGATTGAATGGTTACACACCTTCTTATTTTATTAAAACAAACTATGAAACAACAAAAATCGCGTTTTAGATGGATATTCTCCATACTTATCCTGCTAACATTTTTAGGTACAGAAAATATTTCTGCGCAGCAAAGACGTACAACGACAAGAAAAACGACAACAAGAAGGACAACAACTGTCAAAAGAACGACCACTCCAAAAACAACTGTAAACAAGCCGCAGCCAAGTGGAAAGTTTGGATTTTATAGTCTTCCTGCGTATGCTAAACAAGCATGGTATGACGACTCGGGTATTTACTATATAGAAGATGTATATGCTGGAAATGCAGCAAGATTTATCTCTATTGATACTGGTGAATTCCATACAATAATGCCGAGCAATAAGGGAATTTATGAAGGCGGACACCCGACAATTAGTAAAATATTTACTTACAATAACAACATATATTATCTTGTCGGGAACAAAATTTGCAAGGGTGACATTAATTCAAATTCCATGACGGATTGGCTTATAAATGTCAACGACATAGTAGATATTTCTCCAAATGGACGATATGTATTAATAATAAATACAGCCTTAAACACAGAGCTTATTGATATTGAGCAAGGGAAGTCAATACAACGTTGGGACAAATATCTCAATAAAAATATCGTAGTTTGTAACGATGGCTCTTGTTGGACAAATAATACGGACTTTAATGATTATACAAGAGATATATACAGGATTAATACAAATGGCAAATCTACAAAATATCCTATACCATTCGAATATTATAAGAACAACACCCCATATGATATTGAGTTTACTCTCCAGTTTGCAAAAGATGGATATGTTTATTATCCGTATGGCCGCCGTCTTTACAGAATATCTTCCACTTCACCGGAAAATGGCTGGGAAGAATATCTGAAGATTCCACCAACCATAAATGCAAGTTTTTCTGGTGGGACAGCAACTTTTATTATAGACTCAAAGAGTAATGTCCTTTTCTCTCATAACGGAGCTCTATATTATAAAGCAACAGATAAGGACAATCCTATCATATTGGCAGAAGGAGGGTTCGGTTCTTTTGACTCTGATGTCAAAAGTGAAAAGGGGTTTCGAAATAACATGACAATCCATCCAACTAATAATAGAACTAACATATGTGACAAATATGACAATTTTATATTTGTAAACGATAATATAATAAGTATTTACAACCCAAATGGTATAAAAGGATGGCCTAACGCAAAAAACAGATGTTGTGAAATAGGGAAATAATATTATAATACATTGCTGCCTATTAAAACTTTTTGAGCGGCAGAAAGATTAGGGCTGATTCCATTTACAGGATTCAGCCCTAAACAGTTACCTTGATTTTAACAACAGGACATAAAGTTAACATGGGTAAAAGTAATCTTCTTATCGGACTGTAAAATGTAAAAATATCCTTCATTTGTTAATATCACAGCAATGTTTTACTACAAAACTTTTATTCATTTTAGAAAGAATGCTTATGAAAAACGGATAATCCATGTATATATTTTTCATTTTTATTGACTTTAGCGGGAACAAAACATGCACAGATGGGTTGGATTTGTGCCATTTTCAGAATGCGAAAAGCCTTTTTAACATCTCCTTTGCCATTTTCACTCATTTTTTATAGCCCAACAAACATCTTTTTACTGCGTTTTACGTGGTATTTAATACTGTTTTATGCGGCAATTAATACTCCCTTACTTCACAAAACAGCATTCCTTATTCCGAAATTAATACCGTTTTACCTTGTAATTAATATCTCCTTATTTTGCAAGGAAGCATCCGTTACAGAGTAAAACAGTATTAATTGCGAGGTAAGGAGATATAAAATACATGGCAACATAATATTGCATATTTTCCAAACGCGATGTAACAGCTTCATTTAAAGGATATTACAAGCGGACCATATCACAAGTAACATAACCTTGCGCCACAAACATGAAAGACATTATTAAGGCTATAAATCTATGCGCCGAAATGGGAAAACGGCAGGAATGGAGCGGAAAGACTGTCAAAAATGCGTCTTTATTTGTTAAAAAGACAAAGCCGTCATGTTAATTTCTGTTTTAAAATATTATGGTAATTTTGTAGAATTGATTTTTATGACATTAATTGTTGAAAACCAAATATAGAAAAAATATCGGTACAAATATCCTTTGGATTAAGGGAGGGAATAAAAAAAGACGCTTTTAGGGAGTGAAAGGATGAGAAAAGACGCTAATTACAACTCTGTCGTTAAAATCATATCAACAAGATTAAAACGGATTTTGCGAAACAGCATCATACTCCTTATTCCGAGATTATTTTCCTCCATATAGTTGCCATGTTGTTCAGTTTGAACGTCAAATGATGGAACTATTACCGAATTACCTCCAAGTGTCATAGTGGCATTAGGCAATTTGTAACAGAGCAACGACCAAACGCCTCCAACTCCAGCCATATTGACGGTGTCACTTGGGCAATGAGATGTAAGGTATTCTTTATTGGCATCGAAGAAAGACTTATTGAGACTACCAAAATCGGCATCTCCGCTGTCAAGTTTCATCATTAGTACCTGGCTGTTGATTTCGGATTTGGTCATAAGATTCATCGCAGAAGAAAAACACATATTAGGGCGCACATTTGAGGGGGCTGCAGCAACCGCCGGTACTTGTATCTCTTTGTTCGAGAAGTCGAGTGTCACGTCCTTAAGCTGAAGCATTAGCTCACTGCCTACAATAAATTCAAGTACATCAATATATTTGTCGGCTTCTTCATTATGGCTCCTTATATCAATGACATAGAAAGGAACATCATTTATTTTGATATTTCCTAACACCAGTTCTTTGGCGATGGCATATCTTCCTGCTGACGATGCAACGCCGGTAGCAACGACATTGGCATCAAGGAATTCCAGTCCGTAGGCTCGTGCCAAAGAATCGGTTATCACATTTACACCTGCTCCTGTATCAAAAGTTATTTTCACGGGATTGCCATTGATCCGTGCTTCCGTGATTTGCATTAAATATTGCTGACTGCCGGTTTTGCCTACACGAGCTGTATCAAACGGGATTATGCCCTTATCTCCAGCGATTGAGATTTGATACGGAGAATACTTTGTCAAAGACTTGTATTGTTCAGCCCTGTCTGCATACGGCGCAAGATTAACAGAATCAGCCATTCGGTAAGCCGATGACAATACTGCGGATAACAGATTATAAGCTTCTTCATTTTTGCCGACCCTACTTAAATCCATTGAGAACATTACAGAACTTGACAGGAGCAAATTCAAATCAAGTTTATCCGATTGCGTTTTAAACAGTTCATCAAAGGCAGGTATAGAAATATCAGGGCGATTAAAGCGGTTGCCAATCATGCAGCGCGAGAATACCTCCAAGAAAGGATTTATCGAATCCTTTGGGGTGTTATAATAAATATCATACAGACCAAAGAAGTCAGATGAGTTCATGGCTGTTCCGAGACGTTCGTCTATGCTTTGTGCCTTTGCCGCAAAACATGACAATGCTATTGTTATAATAAGAATAAGATTTTTCATAAGTGAGTCGGTTTTTATAATTGCAAAGTTACGCATTTTTTTGAGACTTTGGTTAACAAACAACTACCCAAATAAATGTTTTGCAACACCTTCCAAAGGATGATTTGTAATATTATAACGAATATAAACAGGACTCATCTTAAAATACCGTATCTATACACCATTGCCCTACCTTATTGTCATACAATATTTCTAATCTGTTTTTTTGTCAGAATTATTGTTTGGCAAATTCGCTATAATTCAGTACTTTTGCTGCAAACTATCAATAAAAGAAGATTTTAAGAAACAGCCATTCATCAACAAAGACATATTACAGACAACTTGCAGGCAATTGAAAGTCAAGGATGTGTCTTTTGGGGATGCCTATTCAATTATATATGGTACAAACTAAAACCGAACCGCATTGTTTCCTCAATCGTGATTACACATGTTTATTGCGAGGGATATGTATGATTATGATTGTTGTTTCACACACAGTAAACGAATTTACAGAACTTTTAATACAATACCATCTCAACAGCATTTGGATATGCGGGAAATTTGCTACAGGAATATTCTTTTTCTTAAGTGGATATGGATTGACTCTATCCATAAAACGGAACAAAGTTGATTCTGTCTATATATTCAGGCATATACGCAACCTTATATATCCATACTTTATATTTTGGCTATTTTATTTCCTTACCGGATTATGTGTCGGACGTTTTTCGTCAGGTAATATCCCATACATAGATTTTCTATTCTTGAAAATGCCGAATGCAGACACTTGGTTTTTCAGGACAATATTGGGTGTATATATAGTTTATTTTGCCATGGCAAGATTTATAAAGCCATTTGCTAATATCTGTATAGCCGTAATCATTATTCTTTACGTTTTTGTTCTTGCATATTTGGGCGTTTCTTCTTGGTGGTGGAATACAATACTTTGTTTCCCTGTTGGTATTTTATACGCGAACTATTCTCATCTCTTAGCCAAGAGCGCCTCGATAAAGTCTTTACTATTCATTATATGTCTATTCATCATATCTTATAAATATGTTCCATCCTATTATGTCAGGGAGATATGCCCAGCTGTTATATGCTGCCTGTTTTTTGCATATCTTTCACTAAGAGTGAGTATTCCCCTGAAGCAATCAATTATACCAATAAGTATAGTTTCATTCATCGGTCAGAATAGTCTGTATATGTACTTTATGGAGACTATTCCCATTGATTATATGAATTCAAAGGAAGCAGGATTTATCGTATTTGTCTTCGGTAGCATTATCGCCACTATTGTATTGACTTACCTTGGAAAAAGAGTTGAAACATATCTGTTATAGTTCAGCTTAAATTTTTCAAAAACAATTAGAAAAGCATATTTGCCATAAATGTCCCGAAGTAGCAGTATTAAGCGCATTCCCTCTTTATGTACTGGATTATTTGGGATGTGAAAGAACCATTGCGAAGTTAAATTCTTAATCAAAAGTTGAGTTTTAATTATCAGTAAAGCCTGACATAATTCACTGATAATAATATTTAACGTGAGTTCGATGAATATCACAAGAAAGATAAATTCATCGAACTAACGTTATTTATTTACCACACAAAGACCGTTGATGTGATGAATAATAGTAACCATAAACAGCAGAATTAATGAATTCTAAGTTTCCTCTTACTTGATACATATCAACAGGAGGACATAGTAACTCTATTCCCTAATAATATATCATTTACTTTTGGTATTGTCAAGTAACATGTTTAATTGTGCCTGAAGTTCGTCCCGGTTGGGGAGATACAACTGATAACGTGCAGCAAAAAGTTGGTTATCTATACCTTGAAGGGCATACTCCATTAGCAGCTCGTCTTTTTTTGCCCCAAGAACAATACCAACCGGAGGATTATCGTCTGACTGACAGATTTCATTCTTAAAGTAATTTAGATAAAGATTCATCTGACCTATATCACCATGCTTTATTTCTGCACGTTTCAAGTCTATAAGAACATAGCACTTTAGGATTGCATGGTAGAAGACCAAATCCACCTTGAAGCGTCTCGAACCAACCTGTACGATATATTGACGACCAATAAAGGCAAAGCCTCTGCCTAATTCCAACAAGAATTGCTCCATATTAGCCTTCAAAGCCTTCTCAAGTTCCGTTTCTTTGTAACGCTTCTGCTGGGGTATACCTGTAAACTCAAGTACATACGGGTCACGAATAATGTCTGACGGTGATAAAACCTGATGCCCTTTATTAGCAAGTGCAAGAACTCCCTCTTTGTCTATACTGAGAGCAAGCCTTTGGAATAATGACGAGTTAATTTGGCGTTTCAGTTCTCTGACCTTCCAGCCTTCTTTAATACATTCTTTCATGTAGAATTGCATTTCCATCGGGTCGTCACACTTGAGCAGTTCAATGTAATGACTCCAGCTCAATTTGTGTGACACTGTCGCACATTTTGGGAAAGCAAGATAAAATTTGCGCATGTATGTCAATACAGAGCGGCTGAAGCCACGTCCTTTCAGACGGGTCAAATCTTTAGACAGATTAGCCAACAACTTATCACCATACTTAGCTTTTGCGTTACCACCTTGCTCGAACTCCACGATATACTGACCTGTCTGCCAGTTTGCATCAAGCAGTTCCGTGTTAACAGCAATCGCAGCCTTTGCTTTTGCATCCACCCAAAGATTTGAAATAAGTGAGACAAGTCTCACATATTCGGGATCATCAGATGGCAATTGACTTATATGTCGCATTTTAATGTCATTCATATATTGTTAATTTTATAACTTAGTATACTAATTAACGCAAGTCCGATAAATTATACATATCTGTATATTTTATATGACTAACGATAATTGTTGTAACTTTAAGGTACTGGAACTTAATAAAATACAAATAATAATCACTATGTTCGCCGAGTACAAAGTTACAGAATTATTTTATATGGCAGATGACTTCTACAAGTTTTTTTATACCATGATGGTAAAAACATGTTCAGATACAACAACGCACAGCCATGGTTCGTAAAGAAAGATATTCCAGCACAACCGGAATAGTGATATCAAAAGCCGTCACTGAGGTTACGGTATAAACAAGCCTTTGCAGCAGTGAGTGATATCACTGCTGCAAAGGTAAATAATACTGTTTCAGTCATAAGCCTTTAAAAGGCACAGACAGAAACAGTATCACATATTTTATTTATGAAAAACAAACGTCAATTGACGGGATTTAGTTCTTTGGCGTCATTATCAGTTCAAAGCTGTTGCCTTTCAGTACAACATCGTTTACAAAGCTGCGTATGTCGTCCGGTGTCACCTTCTCGAATGTCTTGATGTATCCGTTGTAGAAGTCGAGACCGAACTTATGATACTGCTTCAGCACACTTGCCCAATATCCGTTGTCGTCAAAGCCTTCGCGCGCCGACTTTATGGCATACTTCTTAACCTTCTCCAGCTCATCGGCTGGCACTCCGTTTATACCGATTTCTTTCAGACGTCCGTTTATTATGTCAACACACTCCTTCTCATGCCCCGGCTCTATCGGGCAGTTCACCGGCATATTGAAATGCGGTTTGTCGTCACCGTTTATGTCGGCTACGACGGAACAGTGTGAGCGGATAGAATAAGCCCAGCCTTTCTCCTCACGTATCTCACGGCGATAGATATTAGACATTATATTTCCAAGAAGACGTGCCGTGACAGCAGTACGAGGGGTATATTCCACCTCCCCGTCACGATAAACATACACTATGCTCTGCGGTGTCTCCATTACACGGCTGAACTCTACATGCGAAGGTTCTGTGGCAAGATGATATCCCACGTCTTTTGCCTTCTCCTTACGACCGGCAGAGGGCAATGAAGCAAGATACATCTCAACAAGAGGACGCAGCTTCTCCTCATCAAAGTTTCCTGCTATATAAAACGTAAAGTCTGAAGCATCGGCAAAGCGGTCGCGATAAATCCTTATTATATCATCATAGTCAACACTATTAAGTTCATCTGCGGTAATCTTGGCTGCCAGCGGATGATGTGAATAAACATAGCGGAAAATAGAGTCAGCCATTTCCACCTTCGGGTTATTACTCTGGTTCTCTATTGAATTGCGCTTGGATGCAATAAGATTATCGAACGCCTCGTCATCGCGGCTTATTGCTGTCATCTTAAGATGTATCAGCTGCATTGCAACGGCAAGGTCATCAGGAGTTGCCGAGGCATTAAGCCCCTCTTCCGTTAGTTCTACAAACGGAATGACGCTGACCTTTGTGCCCACAAGCAGTTTCTGCAACTCATCCTTCTTGTAACCTCCCCATGCACCGGCACCGATCACATCATTAAGAACCTTCAACGACGCAGCACGTTCAGGAGTATAGTTCTGAGAATATCCACCGGGACTTGTGGCACTAATCCTTATATCGTTGGGCTTTACGGACGAATGGCGCAGATAAACCTTTATACCATTACTGAGCGTCCACACTTTTGCATCGAAACGGTCGAGCATCTCTTCACTTACAATCTTTCCGGCATCAGGATCTTGGCTTAATATGGAACCATGAACATCACTGTCCACGTATGGTCCAACATCAGATGAACGCCCCTCATGGAACGCATCTATGATGTCCTGTCCCTGCGGCAGCGGTTCGTCCTTATCTACAGGACAAAAAGCCGTAATCACAACGTTCCTGTCCGTCTTGCTTATATTGTCCGCCACATACCTGTTTGCCTCTGCAAGCGTCATGTCCTTCTCGACATTTCCTATAATATCCATATAGTCCTCTATCGAAGGCAACGGCTCGCCGTCTATGAAGTTACGTATATATTCCTGCGAGAACTCATAGTTTGAACGGCTGTCACGGTTGGCATAATAGTCGTCTATCAGCGCACGCACTTTCTTTGCCGCACGGTCATACTCCGTCTGCGTGAAGCCATACTTGTGCAGGCGTGCCACCTCACGTGCCAGGACTCTTGCGGCACTTGCCATACTGTCGCGCTTAACAACGGCGCGGAGCGAGAAGGCATCCTTTGAACCGGCAACAGAAAAGCCCTCATCATGAACCGACACCGATGTGAACGGCGAGGTCTTGACACGCGAAATGTCTCCAAGACGTTCGTTGAACATCATCTTGACCACCGACTTTACATAGTCGTTGCGGAAGAAAGCCATAGTGGGCACATCACTGTCCGCAAGCCCTTCGTGCTTGAAATATACCGTAAGCAGGCGTGTACTCTGCTCAGGATCGCTCTCTACGGCACATATAATATCCTCATTGTCGGGCACATCATACTTATCAGGCACACCGGCACCCTTCGGTGTCTTTATCGGCGAAAAGAGTTTCTTTATCATCTTCTCCGTATAGTCGATGTCAACATTGCCCACAACCACTATTGCCTGATTTGCCGGATAATACCATTTGTGATAATATCGGCGCAAATCATCATAGGCAAAGTTCCTGACAACGCTCATCAGTCCTATGGGCATGCGGTAACCATAGCGGCTTCCGGAGAATATCACCGGCGCACAACGCTCAAGCATGCGGTATCCTGCACCGCTGCGCATGAGCCATTCACTCTCTATGACGCCGCGCTCCTTGTCTATTTCTGCATCCTCAAGCAACAAATCATGACTCCAGTCGTGCAATACAAGCAGACAAGAGTCGAGCGACGACTGATTGTCTGTCGGAACGTTACATATACGATAGACTGTCTCATCTGTGGATGTATACGCATTGAGGTCTGCGCCGAACTTCACTCCAAGCGTCTCCATGTATGAAATAACACTGTTTCCCGGAAAGTTTTTAGTACCGTTAAAACACATGTGTTCAAGAAAGTGTGCCAGTCCGCGCTGGCTTTCATCCTCATTAACGGAGCCTACTTTCTGCGCTATATAGAAGTCGGCACGGTTCTCGGGGCGGTTATTATACCTTATATAATAAGTAAGCCCGTTCTTCAGTTTTCCCACTCTCACGTTCGCATCGGTCCTTATGACCTGCGCCGATACCGCAAACGGCAACAGCACTGCAAACAAAACAACAAATACTTTTCTTAATCTCATTATCATTATTTTTTTAAGTTATCTCCTATTTAACATCATTTCGACGAATATTACAAACCACCCCTGCCTCTCCTTTTCCAAAGGAGGAGACACAGCACAGACATTTCCTCAGAACACAAGGCCCGCACTTATGCAGAACACATTGCCTCTTTCAGATGCCGCATAACTGTCGTGCCTGTAATACAAAGAAAGCTGCAATGCGTTGTTCCTGCTTACCGCATATCTGATATTATATTTTGCAGAATAAGAACGCCTTGCAGACGAGGCATACATGAAATCCGAATAAACCGTATCCAACAGTCCGCTTTCACTGCTTTCAGGATTTTCTACAGTCAAATGCGAAGATACCGGACGATATAGTGCCCATGACAACTCCGCCATTCCATGCCAGCGCCGGCAATACTGGCTATACATCCTGACGCTGTGTTCCATATTCCAGTTGTTTATAAGCCACTCCCTTTCCGGTTCGGCATATATCTGGCAACGGTGAGAATACCCGAACAACGGTTCGTATGACAACACTACATTTCCAAACTTATGCTCTATAAGCCCCCTCAACGACACCATATAGGCGTTGTCGGAATACATCTCTACCGCTCCTATCTGAGGATAAACGGACGACGCTGCATCACCGAAAAGATTTTCAGTGCCATGACGCCGGTATATCTCACTTTCCAAAGTTGCTCCCCACGATGTCCGTCCGACATGCCTATAGCCTAACCCGGCTTCAAGACTGTTATGCCAGATGCTGTTAAGGGGAAGCTTGTTCATGTCGTCAAGAACCGTTTCAAGCGTCATGCGCTGCAGATGCAGGGTGGCTAATATGCCGTTGCCTTTCTCCGGAGTGACATTTACCTGCACCCCATATTGCTCCCCGTCATAATGCGTTGTAAAGCCGTTGCCGCGGAACCTCACATAGTCCGTGCCGAGACCCGTAAGATGATATACCGTTGTCTGTCCAAGCTCGCTCATAAAATCGATGTCTCCCGTCTGCTTGTATTTCATAAAGTCGCCGCCAACGGCAAAAACATACCGCCCGGCAATTCTATATGCCACACCGGCAGACAAATCAAGGCGCCCTGTAATATTACGCGGTCTTGGGTCCACATCCCTATAATGATGTCCGGCAGTATAACCGAGCATGGCACCCCATGCCAGTCTTCCGTTATACGAAGAATAACCTCCCAGGAACCTGTATGTCTCATTGTCCATGTCGCCGCCAACGGCATCTGCCGTGATATAAGGATATACAAGTTCGGCATCAGCCACCTCGTTCCAAACAGGCGAGCGCCTTTTCCCTGCCGTATACTCACCTTCGCCCCACAATGTAGCATTATTATGCTTTATATACGAACCGACATTGAAAGACATCGCATCACTGCCTTTGCCGTACATACTGCACACGGCATCACTTTTATTATCTAACGCATATCCGACATTGACAACGGTATAGCTGTAAGCCTGCATAAACTGCTTCAATGCAGGATTGTCATAGACCGATTTTCCTATATCCGTCATCCGGCTGTCGTGGCGTTCAACACGCTCAAGCACGCCGAGCGTATCCGTACGTTGCGCAACGGCATGTTCCGCCGCAAGCAACAGAGCCATACAGGATATTATGTATGATGTCCTCATGCCCTTCACTGTTTTAATACGGGTGTCACACCGTCATACGTAACTGTCGTGCACTTGCTTCCGCCTGCATCCATAGCCGTGCCCTGCCTTTCTATTTCAGAGGGAATACAGTCGGGGTTGAAGTCCTCGGTGCTGTTGTTTGTATCTTTCAACACCGGATGCCCCTTGTCGTCGAGATAAAGCATCTTGCGCCTTACACTACGGAAAAACCTCGTCTTGTCCTTGTCTATCTTGCCGCAATGTGTCCACCCCATATCGAGGGAGGGGGCACACAAGTTCCACACATAGTCTGACGCCACGCTGCAGTTGACAATATCGACCACCCACTCATTTGGCATCATATATGCCGACTGTGACATCGGGAACGTACCAGCCTCGAGCACCATGGTATAGTTGTATGTATACCGGTAGTCTTTCAGATAGGTTTCCTTTGCCACCGGTATGCGTGCAATGCCGTAAGCCTTGAAGCCCCTGTTGTGAAGCATCCAGAATGACTGGGTGTAACAATACCATTTGTCAAGGTTGGGCACGTCTGGATTGTCAATATCGGGATGTGCCGGCGAGTTTGAATCATCATACCATTCAAAGTCGGCGCCCGACAAATCGAACGAGTTTGGGTTTGCCACGCGGTGGTCTATTGCCACATCGGCAAGCGTAAAATACTCTCCGGGCTGCACAGGGTGTTCCTTTCCGTTGCCCGGAACAGTATACAGAGCCTGCACGGTTACAGCCTTGTCCATAACGTCAGGTTCATAAATGTATTTCTGTGTTGTCAGGAACTTTGTCTCAAACAGCGTTATTCCGTCGGCATAGACCACATGACCGGTATTGTTGTAAAGCTTCACATAGTCGTCACCATAATATGAGTTGCCCGACGACTGCAATGTTCCGGCAAAGAACACCTCGGATATTATCAGGTCGTCATTCTGTATATTGTGATGTGCCTTCATCTTCACCAACGTATTGTCTGCCGTAATCTGCACAGACTGTACAAACGCCCTTACCTCAGACACGGCACCGTTGGGCAGCAGTGCCTCAGCTGTATATGTCACATCATACAGTCCGGTCATCAGCTTTATGCCGTCTGCCGAAGCGAATGCCGCCGTACGCTCCGTAGATATATTCTTAAAAACGTATGTCTCATTGCTCAGTCCGGCATTCCGCACGTCATCGGGCAGGTCTACAACAACCTCCACGCCACACAAGGGGATGCTGCTTTTCAGCTCATCATCGCAGCTGCACACAAGCATTGCCACGACAACAATTACAAAGTATCTAATGTTTCTTCTCATAACATATTTATATTTTATTGTTCATCATATCTTTACATTAAGCTCCATGCCAAAATACGGACTGCTCGACCGCCGTACGGTAAGCCCGTTGCTCATATAGTCGGGCAGGTGGTCTATGATACGGTTTACAAACACGGCAAGCTTCATATAGCGCCCTATCGTCTTCGTGGCTTTAAGGTTTACGTATATTGCCGCCGGTATGCGCTGCGGACGGTAGACATCACCATTGTAGGTCTTGACAAGATATCCCAATAAATAATTACCCGCAACAGACTCATCGCTGTAATCATGGAGTTTTCCATCGGCAACGTCCATGTACTGAGCCGGAACACCGTCCTGCCACAAGCGCGTGGTCTTGACATACCACATACACTGCACCGTGGTGGTGAAGATAAGTCCCCAACGTGGCACCTGCGTGTCAAACATAAAATTGGTGTTGAGCTGCTCGTTCACTCTCCCGTCATCGGTATCATAAAGTCCTACATACCTGTTGCTCACGACAATATTGTCAACGACGTCGCCCACAGTAGAGTAAAGCATCTGCGAATTGCTGTATGTTGAGCGGAACCATGCGCCCGTTACGGTGAGCGCAGTACGCAGGGCTTTCCACCTCACCGTGCTTATCTGCAACTCCACGCCCTCCTTTTTCAGCCTGCTCCCGTTCGTAACACGGCTGTATCCCCTCAACACCCGCTCTACGGTATACGGAAGTGAGGCTATGTCGGGCGGTGCCGTAAGCGACGGCGCATCTATCGCCGAGGCATCATACTTGTTGTATTCGTATGGTGCATACACGGTTGAATAGCGGAAGCCGTCGGTAAGGTTCTCATTGAAATATGTTACGGACATTGTGTTTCCCGCAAGCTCCATACCAAGACGGAACTCCAGTTTATGGTTGCGGGCGGGACGGATGCCATAGTTGGCGGCATCGTTTATATATGTCCGCAGGTTCACGCGACTCAGCTCCTTGGGGCGGTTAATGTCATAATAGCCAAGCTGTACAATGTCATCATAGTGGCACTGAGGATACAAATAGTCTATTGTCGGCATCTTTGTTGTCATGCCATATCCTCCTGCCACAAGTATCTTTAAGCCGTTGCTTCCGCCTATCGCGGGGAAATGCCACACGGCGTTGACACGCGGGTCGGCGAAAACACGGCGGCTCATGTCATAACGGCTGCCGAGAGAGGGCATGGTGACGGCACGCACGCCAGCCTGAAGTTCTATCCTGTTGCCCGAGAATGCGGCGGACATGTTTTCTTCCATATAGGCAGAAAGCACCTGAAGCCCCGGGATGTCCTTATATGCACGGGGACGTGTTGTCCACGATGCACTCAGCGGACGCGTAAGATCGTAGACCTGACCGCGTCCGTAGTTCTTAGAGAATGTCCATTCGAAGCCTGCTTTATAGCTGTTTTTCACCTTATTAATATAACAGGTGCCGTTGGCTTTGAGCTTCATAAAGACATTCAACGGTTTGCCGTCGCAAAGATAGTCGGCTATATATTCGCCGAGAAGATACTGCCCGTCGTGCACACCGGCGTACATTGTCGTCGGGGCAACCGATGCACGCTGAGGAGCAACCTGCTTATGGCGTTCAAGCCGGTCTGCCTGATAGCTCACGGAGGTGTTAAGGCTCAGGTTTGACAACCACTCCGTATCCCTCATCCCAAGGTTCAGTTCGTTTGTAAATGCAAAGCGGTTGTATGACGACTTATATTCGTTGAGCTTGTTATACGACAGGTCCGGATCAGTCTTATAGTCGTCAAACGAACCCGTATAGTCAAGTCCTGCATTCCATGTCATAAGCATACGGCTCATGCTTATCCGCCTGTTCATACGCGCGGATAAGGTAAGCCGCTTGTAGTTCTCAAGACTGTTGCGGGGATCTGTCTTTGAGTCGAGATAGCTGAGGTCAAGGTTTATAATTGTCGCCCGTGGCAGCGCAAATCCTTTTCCGATGCTGAACAGCTTGCTATATTCATCGGTCTTGAAACGTGCCGTCAGCGGTGTTTCCCGCTTTATGCGCCTTATGTTTACCATTCCGCTTGTAAGATTTCCATATTCCACGGAGGGTATTCCCCTGACAATCTCCACACTCTCGATGTTATCCGTCGGTATTGTGCGCATGTCCACGCCGCGGTTAGTCATGTCTCTTGAGTATTCGGGCGAGGTTACATCGCTTGCGGCATTTGGTATTCCCTGCATGTTTGCATCGCCGTTTATAGGTGCGCCGTCGACAAGGAACAGGGTTCCGAGCGATGATATGTTGTAGTCGGCATTGGCGGTCTTCGTCCCCGTGGCGCCAAGCGTGCCGGTTTCGCGCAGCGAAATAGAGTTTACGGCTCCCATGCCAGGGTCTTTGGATATGTTGCCGGGCAGCAGTTCGAGCAGGTCCGTGAAACTTGTCGGCTGAAGATGTTCCATTGCCGAACGGCTGATACGCGAGCTGCTTGTCATTCCGCCCGCCTCCCGCGCCGTGACAATTACCTCTTTCAACGTATCTCCTACAATGGTGCCGGCATTTTTCTCTTGCCTTTTCTGTGCCTGTGCTTCAAGTACCGATACGGCACAGATGACTATTGCAATACTTATCCTTACTGACATAAATGCTATATGCTGTTTTTTGTAAAATGGTGTGCAAAAATATGAAAAACATTTATCACGAACAATGTTCTATTAGTGGCTGACATGCGAAATACCCACTAATGATGATGTTGTGTATCAGGTAGTTTACCGACAATTAAGTATTGCCGTACCCGACTTATAGCTATAACTTTGCAGCCGACAAATCATTAAACTTTTAAACAAATTATGAAAAAGATTTTTACATTATTGTCTGTATTTCTCATGGCAACGGGTATCAATGCCGGGGAAATAGACTACCAGTTCAACTGGGGTACGTCGATTGAAGGCAATGTCAGTCAGGCTGCCAACGTGATAGGCGTTAAGAAGGCGTCGGACGGGAACTACTTTGTATCGTTGGTCTGGGGCGGAACGACGGCTGCGGGAAAGACCATATCGTGGGGAGGACAGAACCTGCAGGACGCAAGCGGTGCCGACATAGAGGGCGCAGACTACAGCAGCGGCAACAGCTATACGCCAAACCTGCTGTTTGCCAAGACCGACAAGACGACAGGAAACCCGATATGGAAGGTGTATACAAACTTCGGATATGTGAACAACAGCAACTGTTCTTTTACATCTACAGCTGACGGCGGTGCAATATTACTGGTATCGGTACGACAGTCGGAGGGTGCAGACTATCGTCTTGCAAATATTGTAGGCTCCGACGGAACTGTGACTTATCTCCAGCACACCGATGCAGACAAGTGGTCATACCGTTCGGTACTGATAAAGATTGATGCCGTCGGCAAGGTGGTATGGACACGGACAATAAATGCACTTGACGAGACAAAGGAGGGAAAGGGCGCATCGACACCGTTCTATACATACGACATCGTGACTGGAACAGACAACAGGATTTATGTGTCGGGGCGCATGTGCACGACTGTCTATTTTCCAGGAAAGAACGGAAGGCTCGTTGCCAAAGACGCCATATACAACGACGGCTGGACGGGAGACTCGCAGACATCATGCGGCAATGGCTTCATAGCCGAGTTTTCAGAGGACGGATATATAAACAACGTGATGACATTTGCCGGCGAGGACTATAAGTATACACAGATACAGCAAATGGTAATAGACGGCACAACGATGTATGCCGCGGGCGTGGCAAAGAAGTCTTCTACAGGCATCATGCCTACACTGAGCGTCATCGACCTGAAAGACAACTCTTTGAAGGTTTATAAGGAATATGCGGTGGCTGCTAACAGCGGCGGCAAACAGAACTTTAGAGTCTACAGCCTGTCACTTGCAGACGGCAGCCTCTACATGACAGGAAATCTTGCAGGCAGCATGACCGACAACAACATTACGCTTACGGCTGTAGGAACGGCTGCGACACTCGACGGATTTATTGCAAGACTTGACACTGAAGGCAACCTGCTCGCCGCAAAGAACTACGGAACGCTGAACACCGGCATAATGGGTACGGCGGAAGTTAACGGAGGTATCGTTGCATTGGCTTATCAAATGACAGGTGCAGGTGCCGTTGCCTTGGCATACGACAAGGCACTGAGCAGCGAGCTTTCACGAACAACGCTTATGACAAGCGGGACAACGGCAACAGCATCTGCCCCGCTCTTCGACGGCGAGAACATTGTTGTACTTGCACGGGGAGCAAAGGCGGCATCGGCATTCTACGGAACAACCGAAGTCAAGCCCGCCCTTAAGCAGAGTTTCGGTGTTCTCCTTGGCTCATGGAAGGTTACGGGCAACGTTTCATCGGGCATCAATGCCGTAAGCGCTGATTTCAGCAACGGCAGTGAGACATACAGCATAAACGGAATAAGAATGACGGACCGGAGAAATACAGGCAACGGCATATTGATTTCAAACGGCAAGAAAACAATCGTCAGGAAATAGCTCCTGCATATAATACTCTTAAAACAAGTATTCGGAAAGATGAAGAAGATACGTGTATTTGGCATTATAATCCTGTCGGCGGCAATGATGTCGTTTACCGCCGACAGGGTTATACGCAAACAGAACGACGGAACGGCAGTTGTCAACACAACAACCCTCGCACGGGACGTGAAGGGATACAATGGTCCGATACCACTGGAAATACATATAAAGAACAACCGCATCGTAAAGATAGTGGCACTTACCAACTCGGAAACAAGAAAATATATGAACCTCGTGAACCAAAAACTTATTCCGAAATGGACAGGCATGAAGGTGGACAAGGCTCTTTCAACAAACATGGACGGTGTGAGCGGGGCGACAATATCATCGGATGCCGTTAAAGAAAATGTAAGGCGCGGACTTAAATACTACAGGAAAAAGAAATGAATGGCTGTGTAATCCCTACGGTAAAGACAACAAAAAGAGCGTGAAGTAAAATCACTTCATTATCAGCTAATTGCACCACGCCTGTGATAACCCATAGCTTTACGGTCCGTAACCCATAGCTTTACATGTCCTAAAGCTATGGGTTACGGACCGTAAAAATATCCTTTATGACCGGAAGCATCATAAGAAATGGAACATATCTGTATAACAGGACTTACGGATGTTGCCGCCAAAAACTACAACAGACGTTGAGATGCCTAAACAATATTTACCTCCGGATGTATTTCTATTCCGAACTTGTCGCGCACATCCCTGCGTATTGCCTCGCAAAGGGCAACGATGTCGTTGCCTGTGGCACCACCGCGATTGACCAGCACAAGCGCCTGCTTGTCATGAACGCCTGCCCTGCCGAGTGTCCTTCCTTTCCATCCACATACGTCAATCATCCATCCCGCAGGTATTTTCTCATGGTCTTCGTCCACGGTATAATGGGGCATACCAGGATACATGGCTGCAATCTCCTTGTATTTTGACCTCGGAACGACAGCATTCATAAAGAAGCTGCCGGCATTTCCCTCTGTCTTGGGGTCGGGAAGCTTGGCATTACGTATATCTATTATAATGTCACGCAACTGGCACGCCGTAGGCTCCGATATTCCTTTACGGGCAAGTTCGCCACGGATATTGCCATAGTCGAGGCACGGTTTATAGACAGTGGACAGGCGATATGTAACGTGTGTTATGATGAAACGGTTGCGCCACTCACCTTTAAAGCGGCTGTTGCGGTAAGAATAACAACAATCGGCATTTGAAAACTCAAACATACGACCGGTGGAAATCTCCACAGCCTCTACCTTATATATAAGGTCTTTCGCCTCGACACCGTATGCCCCGATATTCTGAACCGCGCTTGCGCCCACCTCGCCGGGTATAAGAGAGAGGTTCTCCATGCCATGCCAGCCGTTTTCAACACACATGTCAACAATGTCGTCCCACGTCTCTCCGCTGCCGCAACGCAAAAGCACGCCGTCGGTGACCGTCTCATACGTAAAGCCCTTTATAGCTGAATGGAACACCGTTCCGGCATAATCGCCGGTAAGGAGCAGATTGCTTCCGCCACCAATGACAAGCTTCGGACCGGCAACATTGCCACAGTTACCAAGAACAGACTTTAGTTCGTCTACATCATCGAACTCTATAAAACGACGGCACTTGGCGTCTATGCCAAATGTATTGTGAGCGGCAAGGCTATAGTCCTTTATATCTTTCATAAAAAATCCGGATTAAGAAGAGGCGGAGCACGGTCTTTTACTAACCACGACCGGCACGCCTGTTATGAAAATCATTCCGACAGCTGCATCAGTTTCCAGTCTCCGCCGACACGCTTGAACGTGAGTTGCATCTCCATACCGTTGGAAATGCCGCGCATCAGGAATATCTTCTGGTTTCCCGAAGCCCTGCCATGTCCGTAGATAATGTTATATATGCTCCCTGAAGGAAGCTCTGGTGCGAATGCCGGCCATGTCTCCGGTGCAATCTCACCTGTCATTGTGCTGAAGTCG
>ERZ840371.1351-NODE-1351-length-25486-cov-3.388424_pt1 | contig 25486 bp, 14 predicted proteins | sample MGYA00519937_ERZ840371 | MGnify/ENA primary metagenome ERZ840371 (study PRJEB31850, sample SAMEA3708873) | human gut metagenome | biome: human gut; feature: human-associated habitat; material: faeces | place: China | collected 2014 ... | reverse complement strand
ACAATTTCTGGGTATTGGAACTGTTCTTTCCACCAATGACAATCATGGCATCTACCTGTGAAGCTATCTGTCTTGCCTCGGTCTGCCGAACTTCAGTGGCGTTGCAAATCGTATTTAAACATTTTATATCATAACCCTTTTTCTCGAAAATTTCAACTATTTCTTTAAATTTCTTTAAATTAAATGTAGTTTGTGATACAATGCTTATATTTTTTGCCAAAATATTCAAATTATTAGCCTCTTCTATGCTGCCAACCACATAGGTATCCTCACCTGACCATCCGCGTATTCCCCTGACCTCAGGATGTGCGGCATTTCCGACAATTATCACCGTACGTCCTGCCTTCGATTCTTCCTCAACTATTCTGTATATTTTGGACACAAAAGGACATGTCGCATCCTCTATCTGCATGCCGCACTCCCTAAGTCTGTCAAATTCTGCGCGGCTTGCCCCATGTGCGCGCACAACAATCGTTCCTTCAGAAAGCTGTGTCAGGTCAGTGTCCTCATCAACAACCTTTACCCCATGCTTTTCTAAATCAGCCACTACCTGCTCATTATGAATTATTGGTCCATAGGTATATACATGCTCCTTATCCACATTAGCATATACCTTCTCAACAGCTCTCTTTACACCAAAACAAAAGCCCGCTGTCTTTGCAACTATTACTTCCATCTATACACTATATTCACTTTCCCGGCTATACCGATATTTCTATTATTACCACACATTTGTCATTGGCTGCTTACACTTCTTTTTGTATTATAACCAGCTATTTTCATACTTATACCCCTGCATACTGCAAGCATTGCCTGCAGTACTGCCATTAATAAATATCATTACGCAAAAATACACAAAGACCCGTCAACAAATTAATTCTTGTGAATTACTTGTCGACAGGTCTGTTATCCCTGAGCTATAACCTACTGCATGTTAACATACTGAGCCTTATTTAAGAGCTCCTTCTGATTATTGATTATGGAAATTGCCTCCTGCAGGTCCGTTGTCTTCTGATCACCTGTATTCATGTTCTTGATGGTTACCTGATTGGTGTCAATCTCATCCGTGCCCAGTATAATACAGAACGGAATAGTAAGCCTGCTTCCATAGGTGAGCTTTTTCTTGAACTTACCGCCCTCTAGATATATCTGGGTATTGATATCAGCAGCTCTTAATCCCGTTGCAGTCCTGACAGCATAAGTCATATCATCGGTCATCGGTACAACAAGCGCATCTACCGGGCATTCAAGTTCTCTGTTCAGGAAATTATTCTCACACAGAACATAGAATAATCTTGTAAGACCGATGGAGATTCCGACTCCCGGCAGTGACTTCTTTGTGTAGTACTCTGCAAGATTATCATAACGTCCGCCGCTGCACACGCTGCCGTACTCCGGATGATTCTTTATAAATGTCTCATATACCGTTCCGGTGTAGTAGTCAAGACCTCTGGCAATTGACAGATCAATCTTATAATAATCTGCCGGCACACCGAAGCCTGCAATATAATCAATCACGGTTGTAAGCTCCGAAAAACCTGCATCGAACACCTCATTACAGCCGGCAAAGCCCTTAAGCTTCTCAACCTTCTCCTCATTGCTTCCGTCAAATGTGAGAACATCGAGCAGCTGTGAAGCCGTAGCCTCAGGTACCTTGAGTTCAACAAGCTCCTTTGCAACATTGTCACGTCCAATCTTGTCTATCTTATCAATGATCCTTAAGATATCCACGGCGCTTTCCTTCACTCCGAAGTTGTCAAAAAGACCGTTTAACACCTTACGGTTATTGATTCTGATGACGAAATTATCAATTCCTAAGTTGTTGAACAGATTATATATGATACTAGGTATCTCTGCGTCATTGACTATGCTTAAGCTTCCGTCTCCGACAATATCGATATCTGCCTGATAGAACTCTCTGAAACGTCCCTTCTGTGCTCTCTCTCCGCGGTATACCTTTCCAATCTGGTATCTCCTGAATGGGAATGTAAGCTCTGAATAATTCTTGGCAACATACTTTGCAAGAGGCACCGTAAGGTCAAAACGCATCGTAAGGTCTGAATCACCCTTGTTAAATCTGTAAATCTGCTTCTCGGTCTCGCCGCCCGCCTTCGCAAGAAGGATCCTGCTGTCCTCCAATACAGGTGTGTCAAGCGGATAGAAGCCATACCTACGGTACACCTTCTCCATCTCTGATTTAATCTTTTCAAATATAACCTGATCCTTTGGAAGAAGCTCCATAAACCCGGATAAAGTTCTTGGTTCTACAATCTCACTCATGAAAAAATCTCCTGTTATAATATAGTATTTTATGTACAAAGAGCATTGCTTAGGAAGCCCTGATGACGCTTACCTGCATAATTGATTTAAGAATATCATAGAATATTTCAAAATGCAACCTGTCTGAATTTTATAAATTTCTTCCGTATGAATTTTATAATTTCTTCCGGTGCACAACTTGACAAATCCACACTTCGTATGCTAGCATATATATACTCTTTGCACTGCATACAAACCTACAGTACAAACTGAGCAGACCGTGACACCCTGTCATGGAGTCGGGTCACACAGGTGACAGTGGAATCTATTTCATCCACGGGACAGTAGTTGCTAATACTGAATCGTGGGTGTTTTTTTATACTTTTCTAAGAAAACATTTCGTTTTTAAAACCCACACATAAGTGTTATAGAGTGATATCAGCTTTTTAACTATTCACAAGCAGCATGGCAGAGCGAGCTGTTTCAGGGCGAAAACAGACCGCTCTAACACCACCAAAACGACTTATCGCTCAGAAACGGAGATTAAAAACTATGAAAAAAAATGAATCCACAGCACCGGCACCTAACACCAATGACAGCGATTTCGAGAAAATTGCCAACAGAGTATCCTTCATCACAATCGTTGGCAATGTGCTGTTATCAGTCATCAAGCTTTTAGCAGGTATTATCGCTCATTCTAACGCAATGATAAGTGATGCCATACATTCTGCCTCTGATGTTTTCAGCACAATAATCGTGATTATCGGAATTAAGCTATCGGCGAGGAAGCCTGACAAGGAGCACCCTTACGGACATGAACGCATGGAATGTGTTGCCGCCATTGTGCTTTCCATAGTCCTCTTTATCACAGGACTCGGAATAGGTTCAACCGCCGTCAAAAACATTGCAAGCGGCAGCTACAACACCTTACAGATTCCCGGCATTCTTGCCCTTGCAGCAGCGATTCTCTCAATCGTATGCAAAGAGGGCATGTACTGGTACACAAGATACAATGCCAAAAAAATCGATTCCAGCGCTCTCATGGCGGACGCATGGCACCATCGCTCCGATGCATTTTCATCAATCGGAGCACTTGTCGGAATCGCAGGTGCAAGACTTGGCTTCCCGGTAATGGATTCTGTTGCCAGCCTTGTAATATTCGTCTTTATCATAAAAGCAGCATACGATATCTTTAAGGATGCCATAGATAAAATGGTTGACCACTCCTGTGATGACAGGACTGAAAAAGAAATCCGGGACTGCGTCATGGGAAACAAGGATGTGCTTGGAATTGATCTGCTTCAGACACGTATATTCGGCAACAAGATATATGTGGATGTGGAGATTCGTGCAAATGCTTCCTACACATTGAAGGAGGCACACGAAATAGCCGAATCCGTACATAATGATATTGAAAAGAATTTTCCTAAGGTCAAGCATATCATGGTACATGTCAATCCGGCGCTGTAGCAGCCTTTTGGGACAGAGGGGTCAGGTACAGGTGTCCCCGATTTTTGGGACACCTGTACCTGACCCCTCTGTCCCAAAGCATTGGTGCTGATTGGCTTCTAAGCTATCTTCTCAGCATGCTGTTAGGCACATCGTACACACCGATTACGAATTTCTGCACGGTCAGATTATGATGTGCAATTTCTCCTTCGGCTTCAAGCTTAATCACAGTGCGCATTATGTTGACGCAGGATTTTTCGACCTCACTCAGTGTTACCTTGCCCTTGCACATCACGTCCTCCGCCAGCATTCTTGCAAGTCTGGTTGAGGTATTATCAAAGATGCGCGCTCTCACCCTTCCCGGAAGCTCTATCATCGCCATCACAAGGTCATCATTCGTGATGTGTCGAAGAATCGTCTGTATCTCTTTATCAGACATCTCTAATAAGGTGAGGGATGTCTGATTGACAATGGAATAATCCCTCTCATCGACCTCCCTGTTATCCTCACTTAGCGACCTCACCCACTTGTCGCGCTTATCATCCTCTTTTATATAATCGTCCTCAGACCTTTCCTCCTCCTTCTTCTGAAGAATCTCCCTGAGAAACTGCGGCATAAGCGACTGCATGTAGCTTCCAAGCCTGTCTATACTAACACCTGTCTGAATCAGACAGGCGCCCTTGTAATACATAAGCACAGTCAGACCTTCATAGGAGTGGTACTCATCGGCGGCAAGCATGTTAAGCCCTATCTCAGACACAACAGCCGGCTCATCGCCGTCCACAACCTGCAGCATCAGTCTGAAAAGAAATCCCTGCGTCCTGTCGCTCTTATCCAGCTTGTCACATGCATCGCAAAGCGCCAGCAGCCCCTCCTGCCTTGCAAGCTCAGAAAAATCCATTATTCGTCTGTAAGCACCCATCACCCCGGAAATACCGCCGGCATTTTCTCTGTCACCATTGATATCAGCACAGCAGCTTTTCAGCTCATTCAAGAAAAATGTATCCATATTGATTCCTCCTCACCGGTAATTATATATCGACTACTCTATCAGCTTCAATTTCACAAGCCGCGCCCTAATTGCACCCGTTGTCCCGCTTACCCACAAAATACTCCACAAGCATCTGCTGGATATTCTTAGGGTACATGAGATTGGCATACGAAAAGCCCCTTTCACTCACCTTGACAATCGTCTTGATTCCGCGCTCTCTTCCTGCCTCCGTCGCAACCTTGTCAAGTCTTCCGTCCTGCTCTCTCTCTGCAATCAGCCCATCAGCCATCATAATCCTACTCAAGCCTCCAGCCGGGATTTTCTTGACGTCATCCCTCTCACATATACGCTCCAGCTCCTTTTTTATTTCTGAAACATACATATAATCTGCGTAATTAAAATTAGCTGCTTCCTCCTCAAGAAGGAAAAATTCCTGCTTCTCATTCTTCTTACTTGCCTTGGATAAGGTGGGTTTTTCCTTTTCTTTTGCCGCGTTTGCTTTATTTGTGAGCAGCTCCGGATATTCACCGGCACATTTTTCTACAACTGAGAGGAAGCTTTCTCCGTATTTTGAGAATTTATTTTCTCCAACTCCCGAAACATTCAGCATTTCACTCTTAGAGACAGGAACCTTCGCCGCCATGTCAATCAGGGTCTTATCACTGAAAATTATGTACGGAGGCAGATTTTCCTCTCTGGCAAGCTCAAGTCTTAACTTTCTCAGCCTGTCAAACAACTCATAACCGGCAGATGTAAGCGCATCGATTGCCTTAGTCTTTTTATTGGAGGCGGCTGTCCTCTCCGGCAGCTTATCGTCATCCGTAATCTTGACAAGCACTCTTGCATCAGTATTCTTGAGCCTGCTTATATCGCCCATTTTCAGGACCTGATAATCGCCGACTGTGAGATAGCCTTCAAGCACCAGCTGCTCAACCAGACGCCTTAAAAGATTCTTGTTGGAGGAAGCCAGCACACCGTAGGACTTATATTTTGCGGCACCTATCTCCTCCAGCCGCGCTGTCTTTGCGCCGGATACAGTATCTATAATGATATTTCTTCCGTATCTGCCGTTCGCCTCGTATACGCAGTTTATGATTTTCTTTGCCTCATCCGTCATGTCCAGTGTCTCGAACTCATGCAGACAGTTGCCGCAATCGCCGCACGGCTTGTCCGGGTTCTCGCCAAAATATTTCAAAATATAGTTGCGGAGGCATTCCGTGGTGTAGCAGTATTTCTCCATTACCTGAAGCCTTCTGCTGTCCCGCTCCCTTATCGTCTGCTTATCTGTTTCATCCAAATCGGACATTTCCTTGCGCTCCAACAGAAATCTGTTGATAACAATATCCTGCGGTGAAAACAGCAGAATACACTTTGAATCCAGACCATCTCTTCCCGCTCTTCCGGCTTCCTGATAATAATTCTCCATGCTCTGCGGCATGTTGTAATGTATTACGAACCGCACATTCGATTTGTCAATTCCCATGCCGAAGGCGTTGGTGGCAACCACAATGCTTATGTAATCGAATACAAAAGCATCCTGCATGCGCTTTCGCTCCTCAGCGCTCATTCCGGCGTGATATTTCGCAGCCGAAATCCCCCTGCTCTTCAACAAATCATACAGATTGTCGACATTTTTTCTCGTCGCGCAATAAATTATTCCGCTGTCCCCCTCATGCTCCGCAATATAATCCAGAATATACTGCTCTTTTTTCTTAGGCTTCTCCACCTGAAAAAACAGATTCTCCCTGTCAAATCCGGTAACAAGTGTATACGGATTGACCAGCCCGAGCGTACACACAATATCGTCCCTGACATTCTCCGTCGCCGTCGCCGTAAATGCGCTGATTACCGGGCGCCTGTCAAGCAGCCTCACGAACTCCACTATCTTCATGTAGCTTGGTCTGAAATCCTGCCCCCACTGCGATATACAGTGTGCTTCATCCACCGTAAGCATCGATATCTGTATATCCTGTGCAAGCTCCAGAAAGCTGTCCGTAACCAGACGCTCAGGCGCTACATAGATAATCTTGTACACTCCACGCCTCGCTCTGTTGACCGTCTCATAAAACATATTTTCAGAAAGTGAGCTATTGATAAACGCCGCCGGAATACCAGCCTCATTCAACGCCTTAACCTGATCCTGCATGAGTGAGATAAGCGGCGAAATTACAATTGTTATGCCCGGAAGCAGCATCGCCGGAATCTGATAGCACACCGATTTTCCTGCTCCTGTTGGCATGACGGCAAACGCGTCCCTGCCCGACAGTATATTGTCAATTACCTCCTTCTGCCCCGGTCTGAACGCCGCATATCCGAACAGTGCCTTCAGCGCCTCCTCCGGTGTCCCGTAGCTCCTATTTTTCCCCGGCTCATTCTCCTGAAAAGCTACATTATCATAGACCGGCATGTCATATTCCGAAGCAGCCTGCCCTTCAAAATCGCTCTCATACTCTGCATTCTCCGCCATTTTGAACAGGCTGTCCCATGCCCCATCGTCCATGCAGCTCTCATCATAACCCGAATTGTTGTTCATTATATTCTCCCTCATTCCTTTTAATTTATCTCCGCAGCAAAACATATATTCTATTTCAATTATACCTGATTTGTCAGTCAATTTCAACTTATTGTGGAGAATTATTTAGTTATTCCTTCGGTTCACCACCACAGCATCAGTTCACCACCACAGCACCGCTTCATTAAAATATCCACACAAAAAAACCGCCTGCCCTGTTCTCCTGCAGAGCAGACGGTTTTCGTCTATGTATCGATGTGAAATTTATATTACATTCCGTACCTTATTACATAATAGATAATATACACCCGGCCGGGACAACCACCGTTTTTCAACTGTTGTGTTCTCCTTTATCCTGGTCAACGTCTTTTTTCTTTTTTAATCATAAGCACCGCTCCGGCACCAAGGATTATCATTATTGCACCAAGTACTATAAGCCTGTACGGAAGCCATACATTGCCTGTATGTGGTGACTCTATAATCTCTGCATCCGAATTATTCCCATTGTCCGTTTCGGCTTCAGAATTACTATCATCCACCCCAGCATCAACACTGTCCATCGGTTTTTCATCTACAATTACTGTATAGTCCGATGCATGTGTAAATACAAGTCCGGCATTTCCTGCTGCGTCAATTTCATCTGAACAGATAAACTCCAGCTTACCCATCTGCTTATTGAAATAGAACAGATTTGCATACAGCCCGGCATTCTTCTTATCCATATTGATGGTAAGAACCGCCGCAAAACCAAACTCTCCATCGTGGGCAAGTGTCAGGTTCACCCGGTAACGTTCTCCCGTGACATTGTTGATAATATCAAGCGGTATTCCAGCTCCTGCATTTTTACCGTGGGCGATACCAAAATCAATGTCTCCAAAAATATTCTTGATATCCTTGCCGTTTACCGTCCATGTAACTTCATCGCCCATATCGAAGATGACTGTTATATCCCTGTCTTTGATGCTCTCAAAGATATTCTGTGGAACAATGGTGCTTCCGTTCATATCCACATTTATGGTTTCTCCGTCCTTTGCTGCTTCAATCCGGCTCCTGATAACATCCCAGCCGTTTTTCCCACTATCTTCCTTAATAAACGGTTTTCCCGTCTCCGGCTTGCTGCTATCTGTATTTTGGTCTGCCATATCCGTGCCCGGATTTTTATTATCCGTACTTCCCTGATTATCGTCCGGGGCTCCCGTATTGTCATCATCCTGCAGCTTTTCTATCGCCTGCGTATAGCTATGTCCGCAGTTCGCGCAGATATAGGTCATAACGCCCTCTGTTGTCGTGGTAGGCTCCTTCGTCACCTTCGAGGTATAGCTGTGTCCTAAAGCCGCAGTAATGCTTCCGGAGCAGAGCAGCGTATTGCAATCCTTGCAATAAGTATCGCCCGTATAGCCTTCATCCTGACAGGTCGCGGTTCTTGCATTTTTCACTTCTGTATTAGCATGAGCACATAAGCTTCTTGTAATGCTTACCGTCACGCTCTCATTAACATAGCTGCCTTTATCCGCTCCTATGTAGACTGCTGTTGCCGTGACCGCTGTCCCGGCTGCCAGCTCTTTGTCTTTATCGCCGTCCTGCCATGCCCAGTCCATATAATCGGACAGGCTGACATCACCCACCTTTGTAATGCTGTTAGCTGTGCTCATAGTCGAACCCGGCATATTCGGGGCATTCTCTGCCTTATTTACCGTAACCCTTACCTTACAAGAGGCTGTATTATAATTAGTCTCATCTGATGGAGTGAAGGTAATGCCATACTCCGAAGAATTGCTGTCGGATACACCCGGTTTTATGCTGCCATCCGTCCATGCAAAGGTGCCCGGCATTCCTGCCACGCTTCCTGACAAGCTGCTCTCAGAAAGGCACTGCCCATAGGTCAGCTCTGCCGCTGCCGGTACGGTGCTGACAATCGGTGTCGCTTTCTCTATCGTGACAGTCACGGTGATAGCTGCACTGTCATAATTCGTGCTGTCGTCCGGTGTAAATACAGCTATGTAGCCTGTATTATCCACAGTCGGCACAGCTTTACCATTCTGCCAGCTAAAGCTTCCCTCTACATCCGTTTCCACACCACCTACGATATATCTTGCACTGCCACCTGTCAACTTGAAATCATTTTCCAAGACAGCCTTCGGGCTGTAAACCGCTGTGCTGACAGCCGGAGCGGTCAATATAGGAGCGGCCTTAGCCACACTGACAGCAACACTTCCTTCCAATTCCTGATACGCGGCACCATCAGCAGGGGTGAATATCCATGTAGCTGTAGTCGTGCCTGCTGACAACACCTCATCAGGATTCTTCCATGTAAGTATTCCTGCCACAGCCGTATCCGTGCCCTGCTCTACAAAGGAAGCCTCCCCTGTATTCAGGGAAAGTGCAGACAACCTCTGCCCATAGGTCAATGTACTGCTTCCACTTACAGCAACACCACTTCCGCTCTTTTCCGAAACAATGGTCTTATCCACGATTGCAATGGTAAGCGTATAAGCAGCATCCTCGTAATTATGCATAGAAGCCGTGACAATCATGGTTGCTGTCAGTCCTGCCGTTGTGTCCGCCTTTACCCTGTAGGTCAGATTTCCGTTATCATCAACCCTAGCTCCGTCAATAATGCTGTTTGGGTCTGTTACAGAAAGCCTATAGCTCGTCGCGCCTCTATCCTTTGGCAGTTTCCCTGCTATATCGACTGTAACATCACTGCCGTCCGAGCCTTTCGTGTAGGCGTAGCTCTTATTTTCAGTGAGCACATCCGGTGCGGCTGCCTTAGTGATAGTCAATATACCGCCTCTAATAGTCACTTCATAATTTCCATTGGCAGACACTCCTGTAATGTCATATTCGCCCACATCAGAACTTTCATCTGCTTCAGCAGATGTGGTGATGGCAAGCTTCTCTATGGTATCATTCTCCGCCAAGGTGCTTCCTTCTGCCAGCGTATAAGTGAAGTATGGGTCTGCCTCTTTATATTTCCGTACGGCATCCTCAATCGTAACGGAAACTGCTTTCCTGCTGACAACTGGAGCAACCTTGCAGGTCACGCTGTCATAATCTCCCGCCACACTGCTGTCCGGTGTGAATGTCAGCTCATATTCCACCGATGTACCTACACTCGGCATCTCAGATTTATTTGCATCTGTAATGCTCCATGTTCCGCTTACTTTCACACCTGAAGTATTTACAGCCAGGGCATTCGCGTCGGCTATGGTCATGTCCTCCACCCTTGTGCCGTAAATGCCGCTAAGTATCGGTTTTTCAGTAACTGTCAGCTCTGCTTTCTTCACGGTCAACGTAAGCTCTGTGGTCTGTGGTGCGTCTCCCCTGCTCGTGCCGCTTATAAAGCTCTCGCCCATCGGATTGTAAGAAACCATCAGCGTGTATGTTCCTGCTGCAAGGGTATTAAGCCAATCTGCCTTCAAAATAAGCTTATCATCGGACACTTCAAAACTATCTGCAGCAACCGGAGCAGCTCCCATCACAATCGAAGCCACAGTATTGCCGTTAATGGATGCTCCGACTTCCACATCAGCTGCCGAGGTTTTTATAAATTCCGCACTTACTGTAGCTGCAACATCAGTATAGACTACTGTACCCTCGGAATTGATAATCGTCTTATTTCCCGCCTTATCCGTGATACGGGCATATACAATGAATTTTTCACCCGGTTCTACGAAGAAGCTGCTGCCTGTCATCCATGTTCCGTCTGCTTTATAATCGCCTGCACTCTCCACCTTCTGATACTCAATCGTATTCACGCCGCTGGTGGCATCCTCTCCCGTGATACTTACATCTACCGTTTCCTTAAAGAAATATCCGAAGGTTATCTTGTTCAGAAAGCCGGTAAAGCCGTTATCTTTTATCCTGATCTTCCCGGTCGGTACAGCCGTGTCAATCTTTATCTCCGCAGACTTCTTATCCGTGATACCTCCAGCTGCATTTTTCAGATAATATTCTACGGTCTGTATTCCTTCTCCACTGACAGTCAAAGTATCCTGCCATATGTTTTTATCTGCCGAAATAGTATAGCCGCCCAGAGGTGTCAGTGTAACGGCACCCAGATACCAGCCATTATCCCCTGTTGTACCGGAAATCGCAGCATCCTCTGCAGCCAGATAACCAATGCTCCATTCCTTGGATACGCTGCCTGCTCCCTCAAGAGTATAGTTATCATTGCCGAGCGCCGTCACCGTGGCAGTATAATTGCCGGCCTCGGCCGCCCTGTTTGTATTCATGCCGCTGTTTTCATAGGCAAGCGTAAAGCTGTCGCTCCCTATCGCATTCTTCACCGTGGCGGTCACGCTCTGCTCCTTGCCGTTGTAGGTAAGTGACGTGTTTCCGCTCCATTCCAGTATGACCTTCTTAGGCTTGATGGCAGCATTAGTCTCAGCCTGTTGTCCGCTGCCTGCCAGCACATAATTGCCCGCACTTGTTCCGCCGAGTGCTATGTCGCTTATGGTGACAGCCTTGTTTTCTTCTGCATTTGCATCCGCAAATGTGCCTGTAGCAGAGCTGACAATCAGCGTATCTTTATCCTTATCGCTCACTCCGTCTAAGACCGCCGCACTGCAGTCCAAAATTGCGGCTGTAGTGCCGTTATAGGTCTTATCCCTTGCCGTGATACCGGAAACCGTGACCGGCTTTGTTACAATCGTGAATGTCTTCGTCACGCTTCCGTTATAATTTTCTCCTGCTCCGGTAACAATAACGGTTGCTGTTCCCACATTCACATTGTTCTCATAGGATACCGTGTAATCTGTATTCTCGGTAAGTGTCGTGTTATTTAAAACAACATGTGAAACGGCCGGAGTCTGTGCTCCGCCACTGTAGACCACTGTGTCCGTCCCCAAAGTCACGGCTGCTCCCTCTATCGAGGTTTTAGCAGTTTCCACCACGGAAACATTTGAAATCGAATAACTGCCCTTACCCTTTGTCATCGTGTTATCACTCTGACAGTAGGTATATCCTACCGCCAGCAGACTGCTTAAATCATCTCCGCTGGTTCTGTCACCTCCATCGCTGTCCTTAAGCTTCAGGGTGCCGCTGAATATGCCGCCGGAGAGTGTGCCGTTTCTCAGACCCACAGTTTTCTTAAAGGTACCGCAGGATATCAGGACACTGTCTGCAGCTTCGATATTCAGTGCCAGATTGCAGCCGCTGTACTCTCCAAATGTGCCGCCGGATATGGATACACCTTCTGCCCTCGCAATATCGACTCCGTTGCCGCCACATCCGCCAAATCTGCCGCCGGATATGGATACGGTTTTCACGTTCTCTAATTGTACCGGAGACTCATATCTTCCGTTTGTAATGGAAATTTCCTTTGCTTTTTCGGCATAAATACTGTTAGTCCATGGGTTAAACCAATCACCACCTACGCCAATCGTTACGCCTCCCGTTATGCGTAATATTGCGTTTTCTCCATTTACATGAATCGGATTTCCCTGTGTGTTGAACGAACCCTGTGTATTCATTTTAATATTCCCATTTATCACCACTTCTCCGCCTGTGATGTAAAGCATCCGATAGCTAGACGCTCCATCTGCACCGTATAGCTCCCCATTGCCTGTGATAGTGCATTTTCCGCCCTCCACCGTTATCAGTGGTGCCGTCATGTCTTCAATGGTCGGTTCATATTCACAGCCATTCATGTCAATGGTAATGTCATCGCCATCTTTTATCGTAATGCTCTCAATCTTTTTTGAAGCATTATCCATAACCCTGCGATTACACAATAGTGTTACCGTGGCAGTTTTCCCCCTTGCCGCTTCTATGGCATTGTACCAGTTATCATAATAGGCTTCTGTTTCTTCTCCCTGTATTTTTACCTTCGCCTCTCCGTTTGTCGTAAAGGTCAGACTTGAGATATTGGAATAAGCACCTTCCTTTTTTGCCACAAAATAATAGGTGCTCTCATTCTCTGCGCTTCCGCTCAGGGAAACTGTTGTGCTTGTATTCTCTACGGTTGTCGATGCCACAGTAGCCGCATTTTCAATCTCCGCAGCATCGGTAATCGCCGTTTCGCTTTTTACATAGTAGACGGTCGTGCCGACTGTATTCAGTGTCAGCCTGGCATCGATGGCTGCAGCACCCTTCGAGCCTGCTTCTGCACACAAAACAATCTGCTCCGATTCTAACATCACAATCGTATTTGTATCCGTGTCTGAGATTGTCTGTCCGGATTTTTCCATGGCATTTCCAGTATTCAGTGCAGGAACCGTCACAGAAAGCTCCGTGCTTTTGCTGTTTGCCGGGAGATATAAGAGCATCCTGCCATAGTAGTTTTCCACCTTACTCACCTTAGCCGGCGCATAATACTCTCCCTTGTCTGCGGAAAGGATGGCATTATCCTGTTCCACAGTGACAGAGGGTTTCAGTACACCGGCAGAGCCTTTCACCACAAACTCCAGCAGGCGGGAATGACCCAGAGTATGTCCCGTGTGGCCCATTGCATTGACAACGGCCCTATGGAGGGTTTCTGGGGCATCCTGAAACGGGAGCGCTACTACGGCAGGCGCTTCACCAGCAAGCGGGAACTCGCACAGATGATTACTGGCTACATCCACTATTACAATACCAAGCGGGTACAGCGCGGCCTAGGTGTGCTGACTCCGATGGAAAAGTATGCGTTATGCTTTGCGGCATAAAAGCAGCTGGCAACCATGGGCTGCCAGCCGGAAAATTTTATATTTTTTCTCTGTCCTCTTGACGGGGAGTAGTTCAGTTTTATAAAGGCTTACGATTTCTGCTTTTTGCTAAAGTTAATGACATTGCTAAAATACGGCATTTTTCAATCACAAAACATTCTTTAATGTTTCAAAAATGCTTCCGCGATATCAAGATCCTCCGGTGTTGTGATCTTAATATTCTGATAAGATCCCTCTGCCAGAGCAACCTTTGCCCCTGTCTCCTGCTCTACTACCATGGCATCATCTGTAATTTTGCTCATATCTTTCTGACGAATGCTGTCATGAGCCTCACGTATCAGTGAATACAAAAAAATCTGCGGGGTCTGAATTGTCCACACACACTTTCTGTTTGGAGTTTCTTTTACATATCCCTCTTCATCAGAAAGTTTGACTGTATCTTTAGAAGGCATACCAATCACACATGCACCTGTTTCCTTCACTTTCTGCAGACCACGTTTAAGAATTTCTTCTGTCACAAAAGGTCTTGCACCGTCATGGATCAATACATATTCACAGTCTCTGCATTCACAAAGACCTGCATAGACAGAATCATAGCGTTCTTTTCCTCCCGGGATTACTGCCGATACCTTTGTAAATCCATATTTTTGCACGATTTCTTCTTTACAGTAGGAGATAGATTCCTCTCCTGTCACAAGAATAATATCCTGAATCAGCGGACTTTCCTGAAAACAGCGCAGGGAATAATACAGAACCGGGTATCCCTGTATCTCCAGAAACTGCTTCTGTACTTTACTGTGCATTCTTTTTCCCTGCCCTGCCGCCAGAACAATGGCCGTATTTCTTTCTGACATCTCAACGCTCTCCCAGTTTAAGATTCGGCACAGCATTCAGATCCCAGCCATGACGTGTACCTTTAATATATTCATAATAAGCAGCTACTCCGATCATTGCTGCATTATCTGTACAGAAAATCGGTGACGGCCGATAAAAACTGTAATTATTTTTCTTACATGCTTCTTCCATTGCCGCTCTTAACGTTCCATTCGAAGCCACTCCGCCTGCAATTGCAATCTTAGTCATCCCATAATCTTTGGCTGCAAGCATTGTATGCTCCACCAGCACATCAACTACCGCTTTCTGGAAAGATGCTGCCAAATCTGCTCTGTTTATCTCTTCTCCGGTCATCTGCGCATGATTAATATAATTCAACACTGCTGATTTTACACCACTGAAGCTGAAATCGTACGGACAATCTCCAATTTTAGCTTTTGGAAACTCAATTGCATTGGGATTTCCCTCTTTAGAGAGCTTGTCTACCTTTGGTCCTCCCGGATATCCCAGTCCGATAGCTCTTGCAACTTTGTCAAAAGCTTCGCCTGCAGCATCATCACGGGTACGTCCCAGGATTTCAAATTCTCCATAATCCTTAACGATCACAAGGTGTGTATGTCCTCCTGACACGATCAGACATAAAAATGGAGGTTCAAGATCCGGATGTTCAATATAATTTGCTGACACATGGCCCTCAATATGGTGGACCCCTACCAGTGGAAGCTTCTTTGCATAAGCAATTGCCTTCGCCTCAGCAACGCCCACAAGAAGTGCACCTACAAGTCCCGGACCATAAGTGACACCAATTGCATCCAGATCATCAAGAGTTACATCTGCATCTGCCAGTGCCTGTTCAATTACCTGGTTAATCTTTTCAATATGTTTACGGGAAGCAATTTCCGGAACTACCCCACCGTATAAAGTATGAAGAGCGATCTGTGAAGAGATCACATTTGACAGAATAGTTCTTCCGTTTTTGACAACAGAAGCTGCAGTCTCATCACAGGAACTCTCAATTGCAAGAATTAATGTATCTTTCATTTTCTGTTCCTCATATATCCGACGGATAAGTCATCCGTTTTACTACTTGTTCATAATCAGTTTCAGTGACATATTATTCCTCAAAATTCAATTCCAGACTCTTTCCGTCTTTTCCCGGATATGCATTTGGAAAAATTTCACGAACTTTATCCATAAACTCATCCGGTCTGACCAGAGACGGACTGTAATGTGTCAGCCACATCTCCTTTACCCGGGCATCACGGGCCAAAACCGCCGCCTCGCGGAAAGTCATATGCTTGTATCCGCGTGCTTTGTCTGCTTTGTCATCTTCTCCGTACATTCCTTCACAGATAAACAGATCCGATTCCTTTGCATTTCGCAGGATAGATTCTGTTGGTCTGGTATCTGTTGTATAAGTAAGCCTGATTCCTTTTCTCGCAGGTCCAAGTACCATCTCCGGTGTATAGGTAATACCGTCTGCTTCGATGGTCTGCCCTTTCTGGAGCGGATTCCAGTATTTCAGTGGAATATCCTGCTCTTTCGCTCTCTCAGCCGAGAATTTTCCCTGGCGGAGAATCTCAAGGGTATAGCCATAACAGAGTACATTATGGTTCACTTTAAAAGCCGTAATACGATAGCCATTTAATTCAATGACCTGCTCCGGCTGTGTAATCTCAATAAATTTAATTTCAAACGGAAGCTCCGGTGCAATGACGCGAAGTGCATTGACCACTCTCTCCAGACCTTTGGGACCTACCAGAGTCAATGGTTCTGTGCGGTCTGCATTTCCCATAGTAAGAAGAAGTCCCGGAAGCCCGCTGATATGATCTCCATGATAATGAGTAAAACAAATCACATCAATAGGTTTAAAGCTCCATCCCTTCTCCTTAATTGCTACCTGAGTACCTTCACCACAGTCAATGAGCAGACTGCTCCCGTTATATCTTGTCATAAGCGCAGTCAACCATCTGCGCGGCAGAGGCATCATTCCACCGGTTCCAACTAAACATACATCTAACATATATTCCCTCTATTTTCCAGCTTCCGGCAATTCCCTTAAAAGGTGTATGGTCCGGCTGCTGATTTTTTCTGCTTTCATTTCTTTTTCATTCGGGATGTCTGGTCATAAGCAGCGCATCCTCCACAGGATCACTGTAATATGCCTTACGTATTCCATCTCCGGTAAATCCCATACGTTCATAGAGACGGATTGCAGTCTCATTTCCCACACGTACTTCCAGATGGATTGTCGTAACCTCCCTCTCTGCTGCAAGGCGGATCAGGCTCTGCATCAGAAAAGCGCCAATTCCTTCTTTTTGTCTGTCCCTGCGCACAGCCACATTGGTAATATCTCCCTCATCCAGAACCATAAGAAGACCGCAGTAACCCAGAATCTTTTCTTTCTCTTCCACCACCAGAAACATGGCATCATCCCTGGTCAGAAAAGTAAAAAAACCTTCTTTTGTCCATGGCACATGAAAAAGATCCTGCTCAATCTCCATTACCTGATCCAGGTCATCCACAAGCATTTCCCGCAGGATCATATTTTTGTACCTGCCGGTTTCTGCTCTTTTTCTCTCTCTGCACGCTCACGCTCTGCCTGGGAAACGCGGAGATATTCCGGGATATGTTCCATAGCAGTCTCTGTGCGTCCTTCTTTATAATAAATACTGCCAAGAGCTGCCACTGCCGCTGCTCTCTGTTTATTTACATGAGCCGGTGCAAAAGAATACGGAACCTGCAGTTTCTCTGCGATCAGTTCACGAAATACAGGTACACCGTCTCCCAAAAATGTAACCATCTCTCCTCTCTGATTCAGTTCTTCCAGCAGTTCCTCGATCGGTGCTGCCCACTGTTCTCTCAAAGTCATAAGCTGATGCTCTTCAAATCTGTAAATTCCTGTATATACCTGCTTTCTTCTGGCATCCATGATCGGACAGATCAATCCCTGTGCATCATAAAGATTATATGCCAGTGCATCTACTGTCGGTACTGCTACCAATGGTTTCTTCAGGGCAAGTCCCAGGCCTTTGGCTGTTGCCGAGCCGATACGGAGTCCTGTAAAGGATCCCGGTCCCGCTGCCACTGCAATAGCATCTACGGATTCCAGTTCCAGTTCCGTCATCTTCACAATCTCATCTAACATCGGAAGCAAAGTCTGAGAATGTGTTTTCTTATAATTTACAGTATACTCAGCCAGTAATGTATCATCTTCCACAACTGCTACAGATGCAACAATTCCTGAGCTGTCCAAAGCTAAAATTTTCATTTCTACCTCCTAACTGTTCTCCGGACCAATCACTGTAATCCTTCTATAATCAAAGCCTTTCTCCAGATCTTTCTCTATGGTTACTTTGATCAGCTTTTCCGGAAGGATTTCTTCAATCAGATCAGCCCATTCGATCAGACAGATTCCCTGTCCGAAGAAATAATCGTCATATCCGATTTCTTCCATTTCCTCAATGTCACCGATACGGTAAACATCAAAATGATATAAAGGAAGACGTCCGCTTTCGTATTCCTGAATGATCGTGAATGTCGGGCTGCAGATAGGCTCTGTGATTCCAAGCCCTGCCGCAACTCCCTGGGTAAATACGGTTTTTCCAACTCCAAGATCACCTGTCAGAGTATAAATCTGACCCGGTTTCGCATTCTCTCCGATCTTCTTTCCCACCTCAAATGTTTCCTGTGGTGTTTTTGTCTCTATAATCATCTTTTCCACCTTTTTCTTGCAGAATTGTTCTTTGCATATTATAATAGAGCGAACAGCGAAATACAATACTTTTTGAAAAGGAGACTTGAAACTATGGCAAATCCGATAGTTACAATTACCATGGATAATGGCGATGTGATGAAAGCAGAATTATATCCTGAGATTGCACCGAATACAGTTAATAACTTTATCAGTCTTGTAAAAAAAGGCTTCTATGACGGACTTATTTTCCATCGTGTGATCAACGGTTTCATGATCCAGGGAGGATGCCCGGACGGAACAGGTATGGGCGGTCCGGGATACAGCATTAAGGGTGAATTCACTCAGAACAGATTTAAAAATGATCTGAAACATACTGCAGGTGTTCTTTCCATGGCACGCGCCATGCATCCAAACTCAGCAGGAAGCCAGTTCTTTATCATGCACAAAGATGCTCCGCATCTTGACGGTGCTTATGCTGCATTCGGCAAGATCACTGAAGGAATGGATGTTGTAAACCGTATTGCAGAAGAAGATACCGATTACAGCGACCGTCCGCTTGACGAGCAGAAAATCAAATCCATGACAGTAGAAACTTTCGGTGTTGATTATCCGGAACCGGAGAAATGCTGATTCGCTGACTGTTTATGCCCCATGCAGTTTTCAGGCTGCATGGGGCATATTTCATCAGTCCGTAAATACTTTCACTTCACCGTCAATCACTGAATAGTAAAGATCTTTCTCTTTCTTCATCTTCGCTCTTCCATTTGTTCCCTCGGTGATTGCTTTTTCTACAAATGCAATCTGATCCGCCGGAACCAGCAAATGCAGAACTACCCTGTCAGTGTATTCAGAATCAAGGATCGGTAATTTCTGTTCTCCGGCAATATACTGGATCTTGCCTATCCCGGTATAATCCGTAACTACTTCCATAGAAATTCCGTAGGTTTTCTCAATCACTGTGCTGGCGGCAAGACCTTCCTGCAGACTCCTGGAATATGCTCTGACAAGACCTCCTGTTCCAAGAAGTATCCCTCCAAAATATCTGGTAACTACTGCTGCCACATTATAAATATCTTCCCCCAGGATTACATCCAGCATTGGTCTTCCCGCAGTGCCTGACGGCTCACCATCGTCACTGCATCTGGTATATTCCCTGTTCTTTCCCACCGAATATACATAGCAGTTATGTCTGGCATCCCAATATTTCTTCTTCATTTCCTCTATAAAGGCCAGTGCCTCCTCTTCGGTCTGTACAGGACGCACTGTAGCAATAAATCTGGATTTCTTTTCCACGATCTCGCCTTCCCCGCCCTCGTAAACTGTCTTATATTTCTCAAGCATTTCTCATACTCCTCTTTCCGTTCTCTTATTGACTCAGTGTACCATGAATTACAAAAATGTGCCAGCACAGTGTATACTAATCCTGTAAAAAAACACAATAACCATTAAAAAGATCCAAAAGCAATTGTGAATTTTTATTTTTCTGCTTTATTTACTTATTCTTATTTGATATAATAGAACGGATTATAAAGGAGGTTTAACATGAACTACGGTAAAAAGTCGACTGCAAAGAAACGGACGGCACTGATCTCCCGTTCTTCCATGATGGGAAAGCGCGCCAGAGTTTCTTTCATCAGAGTCCTGTTCGTATCACTGATAGCACTCTGCATCGCAGTAACCTGTCTGGGTGTGGGGTCATTCAGGGGTGTAATTGATACTGCTCCTGATGTTGATGATATTGATATTATGCCACTGGGCTATGCAACCTTTCTCTACGATGATGCAGGGAATCAGATCCGTAAACTGGCTGCTCCGGATTCCAACCGACTGCCTGTCACTCTCGAGCAGATACCTGTTGATCTGCAGCATGCAGTTGTCGCAATTGAGGATGAACGTTTCTATGAACATAACGGTATTGACGTAAAAGGTATTCTTCGTGCCGGAATGAAAGCTCTCACTACCGGAGATTTCTCAGAAGGTGCCAGTACGATCACACAGCAGCTTCTTAAGAATAACGTATTTACCAACTGGACCAGTGAATCTACTCAGCTGGAAAGATTTACGCGAAAAATCCAGGAACAGTACCTTGCTGTCCAGGTTGAGAAAAAAACTGATAAAGACACCATTCTTGAGAATTACCTGAACACAATTAACCTGGGTGCCGGTTCCTACGGTGTACAGGCTGCCGCACGACAGTATTTTGACAAGGATATATGGGATCTGAATCTTTCTGAATGTGCAACTCTGGCAGGTATCACACAGAACCCGACGAAATTTAACCCGATCATCAATCCTGACAGCAACAGGAAGAGACGCAAGGAAGTTCTCCAGCATATGCTGGATCAGAACTATATTACTCAGGATCAGTATGATGAAGCTCTTGCAGATGATGTTTATTCCCGTATCCAGGCCGCTCAGGAAAAGAACTCCAGCACTGAGAATACTGTTTACACATATTTTGAAGATGAACTGACAGATCAGATCATCAACGACCTGATGAATATCAAAGGTTACACCAAAAAACAGGCAACCAATCTTCTCTACAGCGGCGGACTTAAAGTATATACAACACAGGATTCCAAGATCCAGAATATCCTGGATGAGGAATATGCAGATCCTTCCAATTATCCGGACACTGTCCAGTATGAACTTGACTATGCCCTGACGGTTACCGATCCTGATGGAAATCAGGTAAACTACAGTAAGGAAATGCTGCAGCTTTATTTTCAGAATGAGGATCCCGATTTCGATCTTCTGTTCGATTCCCCGGAAGATGGACAGACTTATGTAGACAAATATAAGGCAAGCATACTCGCCAACGGAAGTAAAGTTCTTGCAGAGCGTGTCAATTTCGCACCTCAGCCACAGTCTTCCATGAGTGTGATCGACCAGCATACCGGCTATGTAAAAGCTCTGATCGGTGGTCGTGGAGAGAAAACGGCAAGTCTTACACTGAACCGAGCAACGGACACTACCAGACAGCCTGGTTCTACCTTTAAGATCGTGTCCACTTATGCACCTGCTTTAAATGAAAAAGGCATGACTCTTGCAACAACATTTGAAGACGAACCTTATGAATATCCGGATGGTTCCCCTGTAAACAATGCAACCCGTTCTTACAACGGAACAACCACGATCCGTACTGCGATCCAGAATTCCATTAACGTTGTAGCCGTCAAGTGTCTGGAAAAAGTAACTCCTGAGCTTGGATTGAAATATCTGGACAACTTTGGTTTTACAACCCTTGCTCATGGAACAGAGGCTGACAAAGATGCCAATGGTAATGTATGGAGTGATGCAAACCTTGCCACTGCGCTTGGCGGCATCACCCGCGGTGTCACAAATGTTGAACTGTGTGCATCCTATGCAGCCATCGCAAATAACGGAAATTATATCAAGCCAATTTATTACACAAAAATTCTGGATCACAACGGAAACGTCCTGATCGAGAATACTGCTGCCGAACGTTCCGTAATCAAAGAAAGTACTGCTTTTCTTCTCACCAGTGCAATGGAGGATGTTGTAAAACAGGGTACAGGTACAGCCTGCCAGCTTGACAATATGCCTGTTGCCGGAAAAACAGGTACAACCGAAGCCTATAACGACTTGTGGTTTGTGGGTTATACACCATATTATACATGCGCAGTATGGTCCGGTTACGACAACAATGAGAAATTACCTGATTATGCGCGTAACTTCCACAAAGCTTTATGGAAAAAGGTTATGACTCGTATCCATGAGGGACTTCCTTCCAAAGAATTCGAGAAGCCTGCAAGTGTAGAAAAGTTAAGTGTCTGCGAGGAAACCGGACTTCTTCCAAGAGCTGGCTGTCCGGTGATCACTGAATACTTTGACGTAGGTACCATGCCTACTGAATACTGTGACCAGCATTTCTATGACAGTGATGATTATGACTATAATTATGATACAGATTCCTCTGATCAGACTGACAACACCACTGACACTGATAACAGCGAAAACTCTGATAATGGAGATACCGACAACAGTGGTGACAGTAACAATACTGATGACAACGGTAACAGCGGTGACGATGGTACTGATAATACCGGCGGAAGCGATGACAACGGTGACGGTAACGAGGATGATTCCTCTTATCAGGTCGACTATTATTAATACAAAAATACCGGTACAGGAGCACCTCCGAATGATGTTCCTGTACTGCAAAAAATCCACAGTCCTGTCAACTCAGGACTGTGGATTTTTTATGTATTTTCAAAATTGATTCTCAGATATTATACTTCTTTAATAACCATACGCGCAGATCCATAAATACCTGCATCATTTCCGAGAGTTGCAAGAATGATCGGTGTTTTCTTGCATGCTGTAAAAGCATATTTCTCATAGTATTTCTGAATACAGTCGATCAATGGCTGTCCGGCTTTGGAAACACCACCGCCGATAACGATGGCTTCCGGATCTGTCACACATGCAAACATGGCAAGTGTTCCGCCAAGCATTTCTCCTACCTGTGCCATAACATCGCAGGCTACTTTGTCGCCCTCTTTAAAAGCATCCAGAACATTCTTTGCTGAAAGTTTTGTAAATTTGCGAAGAACAGTCTGCTCATCTGTAGCAGCCAGAGTTCTCTGTGCCACGCGAACGATACCTGTTGCAGACGCATACTGCTCCAGACATCCACAGTTACCACAGTTGCAGGCTTCCTTTTCTTCATGGTCAACTGCTGCATGACCGATTTCTCCACCTGCACCATGAGCACCGCCAACAATTTTTCCATCAACGATGATTCCACCGCCGACACCTGTTCCAAGTGTTACCATGATGACATCCTTAGAGCCCTTTGCTCCACCCTGCCACATTTCGCCTAAAGCGGCAACATTTGCGTCATTTCCGACTTTGATCGTTAATCCGGTCAGGTTGCCTAACTCTTCTGCAACATTTACCACGCCCCAGCCAAGATTTACACAGCGGTGTACCACGCCCTGACTGTCAACCGGTCCCGGAACTCCGATTCCGATTCCCTGCACATCATCCTTGCTGATTGCTTCCTGTGCCAGCTTGTTGTCCACTGCCTTTGCGACATCGGAAAGAATCGACTCACCATTATTTTCTGTATTGGTCTTAATTTCCCATTTGTCTAACAGTGTTCCGTTTGTGTCAAAAAATCCGATCTTACAGGTTGTACCCCCGATATCAACTCCAAATGCGTATTTCTTCATGATTTTTCTCCCTGATTTCCCTATATTTTCTGCGTCTATGTACCCACCATAGTTTTGCCTGCATTATCTTAATGATAACGTTTCCATTTTTATCTGTCAATTGTATTCTATGGCATATTTTGCTTTATTTTTTACATCCTTTTTAAGTTACCAGATTTATGAAATAGTGCATTATTTTTAAATTTTAGTTTTCAGCGTCAACCGATGTTTCTTCGACTGATGTCTCCTCATCCGGTATCTCTCCAACCGGTATCTCTCCAACCGGTGTCTCTTCTTCCGGCGTTTCCTCCGCCGGATTATCTTCAGGCTGTCCGCTCCCTCTCTCCTGCTGCTGGAGCAGATCATCCGAAATTCTTGCATACGGCAGAAATTCGAGCGGCTCCAGTCCCTCATGCGCCTTGCTCATAAATGACTGCCATATTTTTCCCGGATAAGTGTTCCCCATTAATCCCTGCAATTTTTTTGGCATGTCATAGCCTACCCAGACACTTGTAGTATAATATCTCGTATAGCCGACAAACCATCCGTCTTTCTGATCGTTTGTCGTTCCTGTCTTGCCCGCACATGGCATATCTCCAAGGTCAAGTCCTTTTCCGGTTCCGTTCGTGATGACGCCTTTTAAAACATCTGTCATCATGCGCGCAGCATTTTTCTTATAGATCAAAACCGGCTTCTGCCCCGAATTATATAAAACCGTTCCGTTTCCATCCTCGATCTTCACGATACAGGTTGGCGTGCGGTAATATCCGTCATTCTCGATTGCTGCAAAACCGGATGCCATCTCTAACGCAGAGACACCGTTCGTGAAACCGCCCAGTGCCGTTGCAAGCCTGTAATCAGACGGACTGATTCTGGAAAAATTCATCGCCTTAAGATAAGACAAGCCTTTATCCGGCGTGAGCTGGTCATACAACTTCCACGCGATTGTATTGACGGATTTTTCCACCGCAGTGCGGACCGTAATCTCTCCAAGATATGTGCCGTTAGCATTCCTTGGGCCATCCTCGATCGGCTCATCAACCACGATCGTGTCCGGCGTATAGTTCTGCTCAAAGCTTGGTGTATACACGGTCAGCGGTTTTATCGCACTACCCGGCTGTCTGAAACTCTGATAGGCACGGTTTAAGGTATAACCCGGAAATTCCTGGCTTCGCCCGCCCACGATCGCACGCACATATCCGTTGTCATTATCAATACAGACCGCAGACGCCTGCAGTTCATAGACACCCTCGTCATTTACCCCGGTATAACCGGAAAGCGTATCATTCACCGACTGCTGCAATCCGTCCTGCAACGACAGGTCAATGGAGGTATAAATGCGGTATCCGCCGGTATAAAGTTTTTTCTGGCATTCACTATAGAGAGCATTGTAAGTGTCCTCATATGCCTGCTGCTCCTCATCTGTCTTAAAATCCTCATGGAAAACAAACCCCTGCTGCTCCATCAGCGCCCTTGTCGCACAGTAGTAGGTGTATGTCTCAACGTAATCATTTTTTGCAAGTGCCTGTGGACGGTTCAATGTGATCTGCTCCGCCACCGCCTGCGCGTAATCCATCTGCGAGATTTTGCCGTCATCGAGCATATTTTTCAAAATACGGTCACGTCGGAAAACGGTGTTGTCTTGGTTTGTCACCGGATCATAGAGCGTCGGGTTATTCGGAATTGCACACAAAAAAGCAATCTGGGACAGAGAAAGACTTTCCACATCACGGTCGAAATATCCTCTCGCCGCAGACTGGATCCCGTAATATCCGTTTCCAAAATAAATATTATTTAAATAGAACTCCAAAATCTGATTCTTGGAATACTTGTTTTCGAGTTCCGTTGCGATATACATCTCTTCCACTTTTCTCTGCCATGTCTTTTCCTGTGACAGAAAAATATTCCGGGCCAGCTGCA
>ERZ840371.1300-NODE-1300-length-26341-cov-7.954234_pt1 | contig 26341 bp, 18 predicted proteins | sample MGYA00519937_ERZ840371 | MGnify/ENA primary metagenome ERZ840371 (study PRJEB31850, sample SAMEA3708873) | human gut metagenome | biome: human gut; feature: human-associated habitat; material: faeces | place: China | collected 2014 ... | reverse complement strand
ATCTGCGTCACACCTTCGCCACCCACGCCCTCACCAGCGGTGTGGACGCCAAAACCCTGTCCGGTATCCTGGGCCACACCAACGCCTCCTTCACGCTGGATACCTACACCCATGTCACCTCAGATATGCAAAAGCAGGCTTGCGGCATCGTGGGCGGCTTCATGGAGGACATCTTCGGAAAGGAGTTGAAACCGTGGCAAGAAAACGAAAAGCCGGCGACGGAACCGTAAGGCAGCGCAAGGACGGGCGTTGGGAGGGGCGCATCGTCATCGGCTATGACGATAACGGCTATCCCAAGACGAAAAATGTCCTCGCCAAGACAAAGAAGGAGTGCATCGAGAAGCTCCAAAAGCTCAAGGAAGAATGCGGCGGGCTGAAGCCGGAGAAGGTGCGGCCCGAGATGCCCTTCGGGGACTGGCTGACATACTGGTACGAGAATCACTCCATGCCCAAGATCCGTCCCACCACGCAGGAGACTTACGAAAGCCGCATCCGACTGCACATCATCCCGGAGATCGGAGACATTCCACTGAACAAGCTGACGCAGAATGACCTGCAGCAGTTCTACGGTCGACTCAAGAAAAGTGGCCGGAAGCGGTTCACCGACAAGTACGGCGAAGGGCTGTCCGACCGAATGGTGCGTATGTGCCACGCCACCTGCCGCTCGGCGTTGGAAAAGGCAGTGCAGGATGGGCTGATTCGTGTCAACCCGGCCATCGGCTGCAAGCTGCCGCCGAAAAAGACACGGGAGATGCAGGTACTGACGCGGGAGGAGCTGCAGCGGTTTCTCATCCAGACGAAGTTCGAAGGCTACTACGAAGTGTTCCTTCTGGACTTGGCAACCGGCCTGCGCCGGGGCGAGCTCATGGCACTGCAATGGGACGACCTGAACTTCAAAACCGGCGTACTGAATGTGAACAAGCAGGTCTACGATGTGCGCGGCCAGCTCCAAATCAGCATACCCAAGACGAAGAACTCCGTCCGCAAGATCGTCCTACCGCCCGCCGTGGTGGCAGTGCTACAGGAGTACAAAAAGACGGTGGACTCTCGCTGGATGTTCCCGTCCCCGGTGAAGGAGGACTGCCCCATCACCCCCGGCGTAGTGCGCCGCAGACTGCAGCTCATCTTGGAACACGCAGGGTGCAAGCATGTTCGCTTCCATGACCTGCGCCATACCTTTGCAACGCTGGCGCTGGAAAACGGCATGGATGTGAAAACACTCTCCGCTATGCTGGGCCATGTGTCGGCGGCCACCACGCTGGACATCTACACCCACATCACCGACGATATGCGGCTCACAGCCGCCGCCAACATCGACCGCGGCATCGGCAAGGCAGCGCCGCAGGAGGACGCTTCAGAGCCGGGGTGGGAAACTGCCCCGGCCCAGGCGGAAAAGCCGAGTATGACCGATTTCAAGCCCTACGTGGGCCGCAAGCGCAAGTCCGGCACCGGCTGCGTCAGCGAGATCAACGACCATCTCTTTGAAGGACGTTATTCCCCCAAATGGCCCGACGGCAAAAAGCACGCCCGCAATGTCTACGCCCATACCCGCGAGGAGTGCGAGGAGAAGCTCAGGGTGCTGATCGCGGAGATGAAAGCGGAGATCGCGGAGTTGAAACGGCGGAAAGCGGAGGGATCTCTGCCGCCGCAGGAGCCAGAGAAGGGTAAGAAGAAAGGCGGGGAGAAAAAACTAAGAAGTCCAAGAATATGAGCAAATAAAGAGAATCACCGGCATGGGTACCGAGTAATTGGTACCCGTGTCAGTGAAGCATGCATTGAAAATGTATCCGTCTGCTCTATTACTACATTTGAGACACTACATATTTTTCGATTGAGAGCAATGTCCTTTCAACCTCACTGATATTTTTGCGAAGCATCCGATGCAACGCTTGATCAATTGGAACATCTTTTCCTTGAATATGCAGCACTTGCTCTCCCAGTTTTACATGCCCTAACCGATTCCTGTACATATTAACCTTGTTTATATAATAATCCTTGAAATGAATGAGTTCATCTGTAGAGGGCATGTTATATTCGGAAATCAATATTGGGAGGATAACTTCCAAGATGTCCAATCTATCCGCAATACTTAACATATAGTCATCATTATTTGCATACGAATAAATGCATGCCTGCTTTTTAGCTTTTCCAACCTGTGCTTTTACGCGCCCGCATTTTCCATCTAATTGTTCCACCATTTTCTTGTTGAGAAGTTCTTTTTGCTCAGGTGTGAATTTGCTCCAACAAATTGTAAGTACTTCCCGAATTCGCAGCTCAAAATCACATGTATTATCCAAAACGAATCCTCTGAGATTAATTAAGTCTTCCGATCGCTGTACAATCTTCGAGATAACTCTTGACAGCTTTTGGTGGAATTCCTCGATTTTACGGCTCGAATAATAAATGCCATCCAAGGGCGGAGATATTGAGGCAACGGCGGAAATCATAGCATCGTACTGGGATGAATAGAATAAAATATCAGTCAAAATATTCGCATCTCGAATAGCACTAATTACATGAGCACCAGTTATTTTGGAGGCCAAATCATAGTCCATTAGAATTAAGTCGTAGTTAGTGGCCTTTAGTTCTTCAATATCAAAGGCCGAACTCCTCTTTGGCGTGATATTGCACCGCAAACAATGCTCAGATACAGTTGATTCCAATGTGGGCTTCTGCAGTCTATACCATCCAGCGTTATCTTCAAACCACAACACATTGAAAATGTAATTCATTTCGCTATGCTCACCTCCAGACCAAATCCATTTGTGTAGCTCTTTATGACCTTGGCTGTACCTCCCATATCTTCGGCGAGCTCTTTAATTTCGTTTAAACCAATTCCAAAGCCTTTTTTAGTAGCATTCATTGACAAGCCAAGTTCAAAGATAAGTTCTTCGGATACCGCAGGATCAATACCAACGCCATCATCACAAAATGCCACAAAGACATGGTGCAAATCTTCTCGGAAAGAGATACAAAGTGAGCTCGCCTTTGCCTTCAGCGAATTACTAACAACATTATCAATAATTATACCGATGGAAGTTGGATCAAATGTGCAGATGAAGTCTGAATCTGTCGCAGAAACCGTATAGCGAAGGCCCTTAAGAGCTATTCCAATGTCAATGTATTGTTGGACAAACTCCGACAAACTACTGGGTTCGGTTTGTTTAAGATGCTGATTCCCTTTTATTGCAAGTTCAGCCATTTTATTAGCTTTGGCATTCGCTTTTGCTATTTCAGCCAAGTAACTTAGAACCGAAGATTTGCCCTCAAAGTTCGCAGATTCGATTATTATCCTTATACCCTGAATGTTACCTCTCACAACTTCCGTATTTGTATAGATTGAATGCATTCCCCCAATCAGATTCTTAGCAGAATTCTCTGTTAGTCCTTGCAAAAAATAGACTTGCTTTTCACGCGCTTCTCTGGCAACCCGCTCCTCACGAAGTGCGTTTTCCTGAGCAGCATTTTGCTTTTCCAAAGAAACATTGTGAGACATAATCTGCGAAGTTTTGTCTCGAACAGTTTTTGCCAGCTCAGCAAGTGCTGGGCTTTGTGCCTTTTGGGCTGCTCTTTCAAGTTTTTCAATAGATACACTAAGGCTCTGATCGTCACCAGATTCGTCTTTCCTTGTCAACAAGGCTGGATTATAATCGATCTCAATAATGTCACTCCGACGGCTTAAATCGGCAAATTCGGCAATAATTGCTTCGGGTGTTTCTAAGGGCATGATAGTCTTTCCATTAGGATCTGATTTTAGAGGTTCACCCCAATTGATAATGTTAACAACATACCGTTCAATTACTTTCAAAACTTTCTGGAGAAAGAATGTCCCTAAAGACTCTACAGCAGGAGTGTTAACAAAACCATGTGCGCGACTACTTGTTTCAACAAACCCATCGTTATCACCATGAATAGAAATACGCCCCATTATTTCACGCGTACCAAGATTTCGGTTATAGCCCTGCGCTTTTCGCTTATCAATGTTAAAGAAATCTTCTCCCGGTTCACCATAAGGATTGATTCTAAAACCATTTTTGTATATAAAGACAGATCCATAGTTCACAGGCTGTACACCGCCCATCAAACGTGTGAATCCAGCTTTTGCACTTTTGTTTAGATAAAACAGAGATATGGTAATATCGTGCAATAGCGGGTAATGAGTGTTTTTTTCGGAAAACTTAAATATAAATTCTCCTCTGTCATACAACTCAGTCGTTATCTTTTTTCCGTCTGCTGAAATACCAACCTTTATGTTGGTTGTTTTCAGATTCATTTTTTCAAAAACATCGTTAACAACGACACCATTAACGATTTCTCGCTCCCACCCATCTCTTTTTTTCTTTGCAGAGCGGATCTTTTCGTCATCCAGAAGCATTTCGGGAACACTGAATGTAATGGAAAATGGATCGTTTTTATCATCAATATCAGGATTGATGAGCTTCATCAGCGATTTTTTGAGCTTTAACACCGAAGCCCGATCCCATTCTTCACGCAAACCTGAAATAGTAAGTATAGTCCCTTTAGGCGCATTATCTGGCAGAGACGAAAGCTTGTGATATTGGACAGGGATACTCATAAACTCTTGGGAATCGTCAACCTCAAACTTGTCCCAATCAATGTGAATTACATTCGCCTTAAAATCGCTATCAGTTTTCGTTGTTAGCGTCAATTTTGAGCCTAAACGATCACAAGAAAATCGTCCAACACCTTTTGCTCCAGCAAGATTGCGCTTAATGCTATTGCGAAAACTAACATTGTTTTTTTCCTTTTTAGCAGAATAAGCAACAAAAAGCCATTTGCCGAGTATATCGTCATAACTCATTCCGCAGCCATCGTCGGAAATGATGATCTGAGGATTAGTACCGTTTAAATCTTGGAATGTGATCACAACGGAATGAGCGCCGGCATCATACGAATTTTTTACTAACTCAAAAACAGCAATAAATTTATCACTTATCAAATCACGGCCAATGATATTTTTAAGTCCAGTGCTAATTCTGAATGAAAGATTATTCATACTGTCCATCCTCTTTAAGCACCTCCTTAATTGCGCGTCCAATTTGTTCCGCAAAAAGCGGGGGAACAGCATTTCCTACCTGAGTATAACGAGGAACTTCGTTCTTCCTGCGCTTTCCTCCGGATGTGTATTTTCCCTTGAACTCATACCAATCCGGGAAGCTCTGGATACGCGCATGTTCGCGCACAGTAAGAATGCGAGGCTCACAATAGTGTACCAGTTCGTCTGGAATAGATGTAATAGTTGGTGACTGTGAATTTGGATCCAACACGGTGACTCCGCGCCTATTTAGATTATCTACAATTCCGTCAGTTGGAGTGATGCGCTTTCCTCTTGGTGCTGTGCGCAATAAATCTTCGTGCAACTTAACTGTATCTGCGCGGTGATTTACAAATCTATGGCTATTTACTACTCTGGTATCAGTGGAGAGTTTTTGCCGCATAAGTTTTTGATAACCTGATTGAATGGCACCATATATTCCGGCATTGAATCCCTTGGTATCTGGGGATGGAACGGTTCCACATGATTTTTCGAGGTCACTTATTGCATCACGAACACTGGTTGTACACATGATTCCTTTTTCTTTGCAGAACGCCGCTCTGTTTTCTGCAAGAACCGCAAAAACACGTTTTGGATCGTGTCCTTTCATTGCAACCAGAATGAAACGTTTGCGATTTTGTGGAATACCAAAGTGTGACATGTCAATAATACTATGCGCAACTTGGTATCCTTCTTCAGTCAGTGCTTGTTCTACATACGTGGAATACTGTTTAGCGCCTTTCTTGTCTTTGAAATTCACAGTAAAACCATGAACATTTTCGAATATAATTACCTGGGGTGCAACAAGTTTAATAAATTGAATATAAGATTCTACCAGCTTATTTCGTTGATCGTTCGCATTTCTCTTTCCGGCCATGGAAAAGCCCTGACACGGAGGACCTCCAGCAACTAATGTGACATGGCCGCGCAGCGCCTTCAAGTTATCTTCGTTTTTGCTTATTAACTCATTTATATCATGTGCTTCCGTGGAGAGCCATTCAGGCCAAACAAAATGAGGAACAGTGTCGATAAGATTAAATTTCAAAGTTGAAAAGGCATCCGCATTTTTTTCAACTGCAAATAATCCATGCCAACCTGCATTGAACAGACCTGTTGATAGTCCGCCACATCCAGCAAATATGTCAATGTAGTTCAATGCCTTTTCCATAATTCAGCTCTCCCTAAACTGGATACAAAAACTCATGATAATTATATTACTTTTTGCAGAAAAGTCAATAAACGGAGGCTTGTAATGAAAAAAGCTTTTTTCTCACGCGTGGAAATAAACATGTCGTTCGCTTCATTAATTGCAGAGGCTAAGCAGCAGATGAAAGCTGGCTATAAACCGATAGATTACGAGGTTATAACGGAAATTTATTTGTCCCAAGAAGAGTTCTGTACACTTATGAATAAAATATCGTTTCCTATTTCTCAATATAAAGATCATTATAGGAGATCAATTACCTCAGTCAATGGAGTATGGCAATGTATAGAAGTAAAATGCCTGACAGATGTTAGGGCCATCGCCGTATATACGGCAGGTAGAACTTTTCCATTATATGCAGCACCAATTTTGTGGGAAAATGATTAGCAAGCAGTGCTTACATTAACGCTGAGGAAGTGTGCATTTAAGGTGTTAAATTGGCGCAATAAAAAGGCAATGTGTAAATTTCACTTTTATAATATATAATAGCAACTCACCCTTTGCGCCGCAATAGACAAAGAATAAGAAAAATCCCTCTGAAATCAACGATTTCAGAGGGATTTTGGTCCGAGTAGTGCGGCTCGAACGCACGGTCTCCTGGTCCCAAACTTTTGAATAAAAATTTTTCTACTTTTTCCGACGCATTATAGCCGCTTTTGCTTTATTATGGATGCTCTTCGCAACTCTTGACTCCACTGTTTCCGCATACTCCACGGCTGTCTGTAGTCAAACATGTGGTCAAAAACCGCTTTCTGAACACCCTCGTGACAGGGGACAGAAAGCGGTTTTTTATGGTCTGCTGGAGTGCTGCGGGCAGGTGATCCGGTACCCCGGTTTGCCGCATTGTACCTCTGATGGGGAGGTTAAGCAAGTCCTTTATACAGGGATAGACGGCGCAGAATTTGCGTCGCTATAGACAAAGATATACCCCAAAAGATTCCAACTGAGATTCACACTCGCCTTATCCGAAGAAATGTTCTTTTATATCTGCGACGCCGCCATCCTTGTCGCAGAACCACTCATAATTAGAGTGGCAATTTTGGCAGCGAGCTATCACATCAAAGCCACCAGGCGAGTGCCGGTTGCTGGTAATACTCATAACTTCCAATGGCTTCCCACAGACCGGACAAAGCCTAATTTTTCTCGCTTGACGAGTAGCGCGCTCCTCCTGCTCTGCTTTGAGTGCATCTAAGAGACTGCGCCAGAGATTTGAATTTGGATCATATTCTGCATAGTCTTCAAGCTGTCGACGAATATCATCGGTAGCCAAAACGAGAAACTTATCATCCAAAAACTGACGGTGACGCTTGATATAATCGGCGACTACTATGGGCATATATGTGTTTCTGTCCATCGCATACCGCATTGCCGATAGCAGGATCAAGCGAAAATTAGAATCGCAGATTGGGGCGAGCAGATCCTGTGGGAACAGCAGGAGCACCTTGCCGTCATTCATGAATACGCACAGCGGGTGCTGTTCTTCTGTTACCCGGTCCAGTAAGTTGTTGGTTTGCTCTTTCAGCTCATCAATGGTGATGGACTCATAGTCCTGAAATGTGTCTGATTCGTAATTCATCATCTGACCTCCGTTCACTTTGCCCTCGCTATCAGGTGTTGGCATTGTAGCTCTGACGGAGAGGTTAAGCAACTCCTTTGTGCAGGGATAGGAGGAGCAAAATTTGTATCGCTATAAGCAAAGAATAAAAACTTCCCTTAATTCTGATGGCATTTTAAGGGGCAGCTTGTCAGAATATGGGGAAGAGGCTTGAACACGCGAAATGTAATTGACTTTAATCGTGATTTCAGAATAAATATTTTACGATTGACTCCCAAAGGACGTTGACTTTTATCATAACTGCAAATATAATATTATTGAATCGTTGTAACCGAGGTGATTGTGTGGATTACATGACTGAGCTCTCCGCTATTGCCAAAACACATGGTGGAATTATCGAGACGAAAATAGCTGCACAGAGAGGTATCTCAAAAGCAGTGCTTTACAAACTGTGCAAGGAAAATAAAATTCATCGTATCGTGAAGGGCCAATACATTCTGCCCGATGACATACAGGACGAGCTGCTGGCCATCAGCAACCGTTCCAACAAAGTTATTTTTTCGCACGAAACGGCCCTGTACCTTCACGGTATTTCCGACCGCACACCATTTGAACATACGGTCACTGCACCGTCTGACTGTATTCCGTCTGCGGCAATCAAGTCGGAATGTAAGGTGTATTATATCAAGCCTGAATTGTTTGAACTCGGTAAAACAATGCTGAAAACACCTGCCGGAAACGAAGTCCCCACATACGACTTAGAGCGCACGATCTGCGACGTAATTCGCAGCCGCAACAAACTCGGAACAGAAACGTTTCACGCTGCCTTGAAGTTATATGCGGCAGATCCCCAAAAGGATCTAAACAAACTGAACTTTTATGCAAAACAGATGCGGGTGGCCAATGTCCTGCGCCAGTATTTGGAGGTGCTTCTATGAGTAATGCAATGAGCTTGAAAGCGAAAATCCGAAACATTGCAAAAAAGAAGAATATTCCTGCACAGGTCATTTTGCAGAACTATATGTTCGAGCGCCTGTTGGTGCGCCTGTCTGTCTCTGATTACAGGGAAAAGTTCGTGTTGAAGGGCGGTATGCTGGTGGCAGCCATCGTCGGGCTGGATAATCGCGCTACAATGGATCTGGATACCACTCTGAAAAATCTGCCTCTCACACCGGATGCCATCCACAGCGCACTGGAGCAGATCTGCGCAATTCGCTTTGACGATGGTGTCTCTTTTGAGATCGGAACCATTTCACCCATCCGCGAAGATGACATATACGGCGGATACCGGGTTATGTTGAACGCATGGTTTGACACAATTGTTACTCCGCTGAGTATCGATGTGTCCACTGGCGATGCCATCACGCCTCATGCGGTACAGTACAACTTCTCTGAGATTTTCGATGACGAAAAAACCTACGAGCTGTGGGCATATAACATCGAAACTGTCATGGCGGAAAAAGTGGAGACCATCTTGCGGCGCAGCGTGTTCAACACCCGTCCCAGAGATTTTTATGATGCCTATATATTGGCTACAACGCAGAAATTTGATCAAGCAGTATTTGAAAATGCACTACAGGCAACAGCCAATCACCGTGATACGGCTCGACAGATCGAGGATGTTCCCAGCATTCTTCGGAATATCGAAGAAAGCCCAGAGCTCAAGACAATGTGGGAAAGGTACCGCAAACAATTCACCTATGCAGCGGGTATTGAATACGAGCAGATTATAAATGTGCTGAAAACGCTGCTGGGAATAAATGCGATTGCCAAGAGAGAAGCGCCTGTTACAGATAAATGATTCAAATCTGACGGTAGATGTAGGAATGTGGAGATCTAAGGCTGAGTCCCGTTTTTCGTACAGTTTATAGAAATTAGAGGTAGTCTTGCGCCTCGATGGGGTGATGAAATGCTGATTATAGATAACATAAACAAAACAGTTAAAGAAGACTTGCAAGCAGGTATTCAAAAGGGCAGCAAGATGTCTGTCGCGGCGGCCTGCTTCTCAATCTATGCGTATCAGGAACTCAAAAAGCAACTGGAAGGCATCGATGAACTGCGCTTCATTTTTACCTCTCCCACATTTGTGACCGAAAAGGCTTCCAAGGCTCAACGGGAGTTCTATATTCCTCGCATTTCCAGAGAATGCAGTCTTTACGGTACGGAGTTTGAAGTAAAACTCCGTAATGAGCTGACGCAGAAAGCAATTGCGAAAGAGTGTGCAGACTGGATTCGGCGCAAGGTGGTTTTCAAATCGAACGTGACCCAGGAGCAGATGATGGGGTTTATGACGGTTGATGAAAGCACCTATATGCCTATTAACGGGTTTACCACAGTCGATCTCGGCTGTGAGCGCGGCAACAACGCCTATTATCCGGTGCAGAAGACAGAGAGCTTTGAAAACGCCAACTACTTCCTCAAGCTCTTCGAACAGCTCTGGAATGACAAGAAGAAGCTACAGGAAGTCACTGACGTCGTAATTGAGAATATCTCCGCCGCATATCGTGAAAACGCCCCAGAATACATATACTTTGTTGCGCTCTATAACATCTTCAAAGAGTTCCTTGATGACATTTCCGAAGACGAATTGCCGAATGAGGCAACAGGTTTCAAGGAAAGCAAAATCTGGGGAATGCTCTATAACTTCCAGCGCGATGCAGTTCTTGCCATCATCAGCAAGCTTGAGAAATTCAACGGCTGCATTCTGGCTGACAGTGTTGGTCTCGGCAAGACATTCACTGCGCTTGCGGTGATCAAGTATTATGAAAACCGTAACAAATCTGTGCTTGTTCTCTGCCCGAAAAAGCTCTCTGAGAACTGGAATACATACAAGGGCAACTATGTCAACAATCCCATTGCCACAGACCGCCTGCGCTATGATGTGCTCTATCATACGGATCTTTCCCGCGAGCATGGACAGTCGAATGGCATTGATCTTGACCGTCTAAATTGGGGCAACTATGACCTTGTTGTCATTGATGAGAGCCACAACTTCCGCAATGGCGGGGAGGTGTCCGGCGAGGACGCAAAGGAAAACCGCTATCTGAAACTGCTCAATAAGGTTGTTCGCACTGGCGTGAAAACAAAAGTGCTGATGCTCTCAGCAACACCGGTCAACAACAAGTTTATCGACCTCAAAAATCAGCTTGCACTCGCTTATGAGGGTGATGCCTCGCAGATGAACAAAAAGCTCGACACGACCAAGAGCATTGATGAAATCTTTCGCCAGGCACAGAAAGCTTTCAACGCATGGAGCAAGCTCCCTGCTGACGAACGAACGACGGACGAGCTTTTACGGACACTTGATTTTGATTTCTTTGAACTGCTGGACAGTGTAACGATTGCGCGGTCAAGAAAGCACATCGAAAAATACTACAACACTTCCGACATCGGTAAATTTCCGGAGCGTCTGCCGCCGGTTTCCCTGCGTCCCTGCTTGACCGATTTGAATGATGCGATCAACTATAACGATATTTACAATCTGCTTATGTCGTTGAGCCTGACGATCTATACGCCGTCGAATTATATCATGCCGTCGAAACTGGCAAAGTACATCGACATGACGCACCACAAGGGAAACAGCCTGACCCAGCAAGGACGTGAAGAAGGCATTCGACGTCTTATGAGCATCAACCTTCTCAAGCGTCTGGAAAGCTCAGTCGCTTCTTTCCGCTTGACGATTGATCGCATTAAAAAATTGATCGACGATACGATTGGGACGATCAAAAATTATCAGTCTGGAGACTGTGTCTTGAATCTGACAGAGATTTCCGGCACAGAAGATTTTGATTACGACGATCAGAACACTGATTTCTTCTCCGTTGGCAAGAAGGTCAAAATTGACCTCGCTGATATGGACTATGTTTCATGGATGCGCGAGCTGGAAAAGGATGCGGAGAATCTGGAACTCCTGTCTCTCATGATTGCCGACATCACGCCGGAGCATGACACGAAGCTGCAAACATTGTTCGACTTGATCCGGAAGAAAATCGAGCATCCGATCAATCCCGGTAATAAGAAGATCATTATTTTCACCGCATTCTCTGATACCGCAGACTATCTCTTTGCAAATGTCAGCAGATTTGCAAAAGAGAATTTCGGGCTGGAAACGGCGGAGATCACCGGCACAATTGACGGAAAGACTACCATTCCAAAGCTCCGAGCCGATCTCAACACTGTGCTGACCTGCTTCTCGCCTGTTTCAAAAGGCAAGTCGGTACTCCTGCCCGGAAGCACCGACGAGCTTGATATTCTGATTGCAACTGACTGTATTTCCGAAGGTCAGAACTTGCAGGATTGCGACTATCTCATCAACTACGACATTCATTGGAACCCTGTCCGCATTATCCAGCGGTTCGGGCGAATTGACCGTATCGGCAGCAGAAACGACCATATCCAGCTTGTAAACTTCTGGCCGGATATGGACCTCGACGAGTATATCAACCTGAAAAGCCGTGTGGAAACCCGCATGAAGATTTCGGTCATGACCTCTACCGGCGACGACGACCTGATCAACGCCGAGGAAAAAGGTGATCTTGAATACCGCCGCGCACAGCTCAAGCGGCTGCAAGAGGAAGTCGTGGACATTGAGGACATGACAAGCGGTATTTCCATCATGGATTTGGGGCTCAACGAGTTCCGGCTTGATCTGCTCGAATATATGAAGCAGCACGAGGACATTGAAACCGCACCAAAGGGTCTGCACACCGTTGTTGGGCAGACGGAGGATTCTCCTGCCGGTGTGATTTTCGTCCTCAGAAATATCAACGACAGCGTAAACATTGATAATCGGAACCGGATTCACCCCTTCTACATGGTCTACATCAGCGAAGAAGGCGAAATTGTCTGCGATTACCTCAACCCGAAGAAATTGCTCGACACGATGCGTCTGCTCTGCCGTGGCAAGGGTGAGCCTTGCGCGGAGCTTTGTAAGCGATTCAATGATGAGACGGATGACGGACGCAAAATGGGTGAAATCTCCGAGCTACTGAGCGAGGCGATCAATTCCATCATTGACGCAAAAGAAGAAAACGATATTGACAGTCTGTTCAAGAGCGGCGGCACATCTGCGCTGCTCAATGCAGTTTCGGGACTGGATGATTTTGAGCTGATTTGCTTCTTAGTCGTGAAATAAGGAGGGCTTGCGATGCTTGGATTTCCTGCATCTACGGAGTTTGGCAAAAGAATACCGAAGCAGAAGTTCTATGAGAACCTTGACGTTTCTCCCACTTTGCGCCGTGTGTTTGTCGACCAGATTCGTATGGTGTACTGGCGAAACAAGCTGGCAGCGTCTACGCTGAATATCGCTGCGGGCGAAGCAGTGACCGAGATTGAAGTGTTCGAGGTGCGGCTGAATGATCCGCAGCTTGACGAAGTGGTGCTGAAACAAATAGACAAGGAAATCCCGTACCATATCCTCTTTATTCTGACCTGTGACGGCAAGGCTCAGGCGTGGATCGGCTACAAGGAGGCTGCCGCGTCTGGCAGCAATGCCTTCAAGGTCAGCCGCTATTATCATACCGACTGGATGACGGAAGATGAGCTGCATCTTAGCATCGACGGCTTGAACATGGATGCTATCTATGAAAGCCTCGTTCGCCAGATTGCCGGGGACAAGCTGCAAACAGATTCCGGCGAGAGCCTGAAAGAATCCGTTGAGCGGGATGAAAAGAAGAAGCAGCTTGAAAAGCAGATTGCCGTGCTGGAAAACAAGATGAAGAAAGAGAAGCAGCTTAACCGGCGAATGGAAATGAACGCGGAGTTGAAAAAGCTGAAGATGGGGGTGCTGTAATGAGTTTTTCAGAGAGAATGAAATTTGTTTCCGTAAAGCAGATTCAAATAGATGATATAGACTCCGCCCTAAGGCATCGAATAATTAATTTAATTGAAGATAGATTCAATAACAATCAAGCAAAATTCGTTCTTGATATTATGGGGATTCGCACCAAACCGGATATGAATATGTTCACAGTTTCGATTTCCCGTGGAGGCGAGAATTTTGATAAATTGATTTCGGTTTTGGAAGACCTTCCTTGGTACATTCTATATGATGTCATTGAATACGGGTATGACTATCTAAAGGCTAATTGCAAAGATTGTGCATCTGATTGTGATTCCGTATATGACGAAGATGATGAGGAATTCTATCCTTGCGAATATAAAAGCCAAATGAACAGGTATTCAGAGGGCTTCAACTCAATTCTCGAACAAGAAAAATCCGGGTATCGTCTTATTGGTGGCGTAATTTCTCCGATTGTCGGAGAGGTTGAGGTTGCCTGTATAGAAGAAGCATCGAACACTCAGTTTTCTTCTGTAAATACCCATTTGCAAAAAGCATTGCAATTCTATTCAGATAGAGAGAACCCAGATTATGAAAACTCTATAAAGGAAGCAATCAGTGCGGTTGAATCAGTGTGTTGTATTATTACAGGAATGTCTGGTGCCCAAGCAACACTGGGTAATGCACTGAAACACCTTGAAGATAGTGGGTTGAGCTTACATGGAGCGTTAAAATCCGCTTTCGAGAAAATGTACGGCTATGCTTCGGACACGGATGGCATTCGTCACGGAGGAATAGACTTTAAAAATGCTCCTGCGGAGGATGCCAAGTATATGTTAATTTCTTGCTCCGCATTCATAAATTATCTAATTGAGAAGTATAGCAAAATCGGAGGAACAACCTAATGAACCACATGAAATTTGAATCGCCGGATATGACGGCGCAGAACATAGACCGCATTGCCGCCCTGTTCCCGAACTGCATCACCGAAGCATCGGACGGACACGGCGGAATCAAACGAGCGGTCAATTTTGGGCTGCTGAAACAGATGCTCTCGCCGGACGTGGTGGACGGCGACGAGGCATACGAGTTCACATGGGTCGGCAAGAAGGCAGCTATCGTAGAAGCCAACAAGCCGATCCGGAAGACACTGCGTCCCTGTGTGGCGGAGAGTAAGGACTGGGACTCCACCGAAAATCTCTACATCGAGGGCGACAATCTGGAAGTCCTCAAGCTCTTGCAGGAAAGCTATCTCGGCAAGGTCAAGATGATCTATATTGATCCGCCATACAACACCGGCAACGACTTCATCTACGCCGACGATTTCATGCGCTCGCAGGAAGAAGAAAACGAGCAGATGGGAATGTATGATGAGGAAGAAAACCGCCTGTTCAAGAATACCGACACCAACGGACGTTTTCATTCCGACTGGTGCAGCATGATTTATTCACGGCTGATATTAGCGAGAAATCTGCTAACGAATGATGGGACAATCTTTATCAGCATTGATGATAATGAGGCGGATAGCCTTAAGAAAATATGCGATGAAATATTCGGGGCAAGTTGCTTTGTCTCAAATATTTCATGGCAGAGAACATATTCGACCAGAAATGATTCAACTGGTATCGTAAACGAAGTTGAACACATTATTATTTATAGCAAAATCCCAGGGTGGAGTCCTCGAAAGTTACCACGTACTGAGGAAATGAATAAAATATATAAAACCCCAGATAATGATTCAAGAGCATGGACGAGTAGTTCTATTACTGCTCCTGGTGCTGCAACTCATCAAGGCATGGTCTATGCAATACAGCATCCCTTTACTGGAGAACTCATGTATCCTACAGCAAGTAGATGCTGGTCTTTAGGGCAGTCACAAATGCTTGAAAACCTTCAACTATGGTGTGGATATGAACTGAGGGATCTGAATGATGCGGAAAAACGTGCCGCAGTATGTGGCATCGAAGTAAGTAATGTAAAAAAAGATGTAAAGGGTATAGTCCTAACAGAATCGCTTGAAGTATCAAGGAAAAAAGCTCAAGCAGTTATGGATCGTGGAAACTGGCCGTACTTTTATTTCACTAATGGTGGAAAAGGAGGGATAAGACGAAAGACGTACCTCAATGATATGGGAGGTCGGCTTCCAACAAATTTTTGGCCTTTTACTGAGACAGGTCATACAGACGAAGCAAAGAAAGAGATCAAATCTTTATTTGATGGCAACATACCATTTGATACACCTAAGCCTACGCGCCTGATTAATAGAATCCTTGAAATTTCCACTGATAAAAATGAATTGATACTGGATTTCTTTTCGGGCTCGGCAACAACAGCACATTCAGTCATGAAGAAAAATGCTGAGGACCATGGAATGCGGAAATTCATAATGGTTCAAGTCCCAGAAGAAACATTCTCTAACAAATTTCCTAACATCTGCGAAATTGGCAAAGAACGCATCCGCCGCGCTGGGGATAAGATCAAATCCGAAAGCCCCATGACCACGCAAGACCTCGACATCGGCTTCCGCGTTCTCAAGCTGGACGATACAAACATGAAGGATGTCTATTATGCGCCGGATGACTACGACCAGGGGATGCTTGCGGGTCTGGAATCCAACATCAAGGATGACCGCACCGACCTTGACCTGCTGTTCGGCTGTCTGATTGACTGGGGTTTGCCGCTGTCCCTGCCGTACAACTCCGAGCAAATCGACGGCTGCACCGTCCATACCTACAATGACGGCGACCTGATCGCCTGTTTTGACACAAACATTCCCGAAAGCGTGGTCAAGGAGATTGCCAAGCGCAAGCCCCTTCGCGCCGTCTTCCGCGATTCCGGCTTTGCATCCAGCCCGGAGAAGATCAACGTGTTCGAGATTTTCAAGCTCTATATGCCGGAGGATGCAAATGACATTTCCAAGCGTGTGAGGGTGATTTGATATGGCTTTTTCAGAAGATATAAAAACGAGGACAATGGTTGCATGCGGGAGATGTTGTTGCATTTGCCATAAGTTTTGCGGTAATAATATGGAAGTTCACCATATTAGGGCGCGTGCAGATGGCGGTACAGATACATACGACAATGCAATCCCACTTTGCTTTGATTGTCATGCAGAGGTTCGGCAATATGATCCCAAACATCCAAAAGGAATTAGGTTTACAGAAAAAGAACTAATCCAACATCGTGATAATTGGTATAAAGCCATAGCGTCAAATGGCGAAAAAGAAGCAACGACTGATGCGGAATATAAGCCGGTAAAGATATTAAGAGAAAAAGGACATGAGGATATTCTTCTGCATTGCATATCAACGGGTCAAGAATTAGTGGCAATTATGGATGGTTGTTTCGCTATGGAATGTTCTTATGAAGAACCGAAAACTGCTGAAGAGGCCGAGGAAATTAGTAAATTTATTCAAATTGTAAACGATCAACTTGACTGTTTGGATGAGTATGAGCCAAGTTATCGGGTTGTGATTGCGTTTTCGTTAAATGAATCTATTAGCTCTCTTAATAATGCTGGATTTTTACCATTTATGGCAGTAGAGAAACGAGTATTAACTGGTGGTATTACAAATGCAAAAGAGCCTTTTCCGACCTTGCTGCTTAGAATTGTCCGAAAAGATAGTGACGAGATTATTAAGAGGGAGAATACATGAAACTCCAATTCAAACATCAAAAATTTCAGGCAGATGCGGCAAAAGCGGTCGTTGACGTCTTTGCCGGACAGCCGTACCTTACGCCGACCTATATGATGGATCGTGGTCTTGAAGATGGTGAGCAGCAAGCAATCGCAACAATGGACGATTTTACCGGCTGGCGGAATGAACGCATCGTGCCGGAGCTTTCCGACAAGCTGATTTTGGAGCATCTGCAAAAGGTGCAGCGTACCAATCAGATCAAGCCGTCCGAAAGACTGGAGGGACGCTACAATCTGACCATTGAGATGGAAACAGGTGTCGGCAAGACCTATACCTATATCAAGACCATGTATGAACTGAACAAGCACTACGGTTGGAGCAAGTTCATCGTGGTTGTGCCGAGCATCGCTATCCGCGAGGGCGTTTATAAATCTTTTCAGGTGACGCAGGAGCATTTTGCGGAGGAATACGGCAAGAAGACCCGGTTCTTCATCTACAACTCTGCCCAGCTCACGGAAATTGACCGTTTTGCGTCAGACAGCGCCATCAATGTCATGATCATCAACTCTCAGGCATTCAACGCCAGAGGTAAGGATGCGCGACGCATTTACATGAAGCTGGACGAGTTCCGCTCCCGCCGCCCAATCGACATTATCGCAAAGACAAACCCGATTTTGATCATTGACGAGCCGCAGTCGGTCGAGGGCAAGCAGACAAAGGAACGCCTGAAAGAGTTTAATCCGCTGCTGACGCTGCGCTACTCCGCCACTCATAAGGCGGACAGCATTTATAACATGGTCTATCGCCTTGACGCGATGGAAGCGTACAATAAGCGGCTGGTCAAGAAAATCGCCGTCAAGGGCATCACCGAGTCCGGCAGCACGGCAACCGAGGGATTTGTCTATCTGGAAAGCATCAATCTTTCCAAAGCTGCCCCAACGGCGACCATCCAGTTTGATTACAAGGGCGCATCCGGCATCCGCAAGAAGACAGCGACGGTCGGAATCGGTTATAATCTTCACGACAATTCCGGTAATCTGGATGAGTACAAAGTCGGCTTTGTGGTGAAGTCCATTGACGGACGCGACAACTCCGTGGAGTTTCTGAACGGCGTCAAAATCTTTGCCGGTGACGTCATCGGCAAGGTCAGCGAAGACCAGCTTCGCCGCATTCAGATCCGTGAGACGATTCTTTCTCACTTGGAGCGGGAACGGCAGCTTTTCCATAAGGGCATCAAAGTCCTGTCCCTGTTCTTTATCGACGAGGTTGCGAAGTACAAGCAGTATGATGAGGTTGGGCATCCGTTCAACGGCATCTACGCCGATATGTTCGAGGAAGAGTACAACGACATTCTCAACTCCATGCAGCGGGAGATCGGCGACGAGGACTACATCCGGTATCTGGACGCGATTTCTGCCCATGATACCCACGCCGGTTATTTCTCCGTGGACAAAAAGGGCAAGATGACCGACAGCAAGCTTTCCGACAAGAAGGAGGGCACGTCCGACGATATTGACGCCTATGACCTGATCATGAAGAACAAGGAACTGCTTCTGGATCGTGATCCGAAAAAGTCCCCAGTGCGCTTCATTTTCTCGCACTCCGCACTGCGCGAAGGCTGGGACAACCCGAACGTGTTCCAGATTTGCACACTGAAACAAAGCAGCAGCGAGGTTCGCAAGCGGCAAGAGGTCGGTCGCGGTCTGCGCCTGTGTGTCAATCAGGACGGCGAACGCATGGACGCCAACGTGCTTGGAAACGATGTGCAGTCCATCAATGTTCTGACCGTTATCGCCAGTGAAAGCTATGACAGCTTCGCAAAGGGCTTGCAGACTGAGCTTGCCGATGCAGTTGCCGGACGTCCTGTGGCGGTTACTGCTGATCTGTTCAAGGGTAAGGTCATTGTGGATGCCAGAGGCAACGAACAGGTTGTGGACGGCGATACGGCGCAGGCGATTTATTTTGATTTGATTGTCAACGGCTATATCGACAAGAAGGGCGTACTGACTGATAAATATTATGCTGACAAAGCAAACGGTACGATTCAGGTTGCGGAGGAAGTTGACGATAGCCGTGATTCTGTGATCAATATTCTTGATTCCGTCTATGATAGCCGCGCCATGCAGCCGGAGAACGCCCGCGACAAGAATGTCGAGCTGCAAGTTGATCCTGATAAGCTCGCCATGCCGGAGTTCAAGGCTCTTTGGAAACGCATCAGCCCGAAATCAGTATATGTGGTTGATTTTGACACCAATGAACTTGTTGACAAGGCGATTGCATCCATCAACCGAAATCTCCATGTGCCAAAGATATACTTCAAGGTTGAAACTGGCGCAATGGATGAGATCAAGTCAAAGGACTCGCTTCTTGACGGTAGTGCATTCTCGAAGTCAAAGTCATCTACTTATGACAGCAGCAAGCAAATCCGTGCCAACAGCAGTGTGAAGTATGATCTGATTGGCAAGCTGGTCGGAGAGACCGGTTTGACACGAAAAGCAGTCGTTGCAATTCTGACCGGCATTGAGAAATCCGTTTTTGAGCAGTTCAAATTCAATCCAGAGGAGTTCATTATTAAAGCAGCCGCTTTGATCAATGACGAAAAGGCAACTGCAATCATTCAACACATCACCTACAATGTGCTGGACGAGCATTACGATACGGATATCTTTACCGAACCGACCATCAAGGGCAAGCTCGGAACGAACGCGATGAAGGCACAGCGACATCTATACGACCATATCGTGTATGATTCTACAAACGAACGAGACTTTGCGACCGATCTGGACACGAACGCAGATGTTGCAGTTTATGTGAAGCTGCCGGACAGCTTCTATATTGCAACACCGGTGGGGCATTATAATCCAGACTGGGCGATTGCTTTCTATGAAGGTACCGTCAAACACATCTATTTTGTTGCCGAAACAAAAGGCTCTATGTCCTCTATGCAGCTCCGGCTCATTGAGGAATCCAAAATCCACTGCGCAAGAGAACATTTCAAAGCAATAAGTAACGGAAATGTGGTTTATGATGTCGTGGACAGCTATCAGACGCTTCTTGAACGAGTGATGAGATAACTCGCAACTTATGAGTTGAGAGTTGAATTGATGGGGAGATGCCTATGGACGCACGAAAGCACTTAATCATCATAAAAGGAAAAGACCAGACGGACTCGGTTGCGAACTTTCAGTTCCGCAACGGAAAGTGCGAGGTCGTCTATACCAGTGCGCCCAATAAGACATACAGCTTTCAGAGCAGCAATGTGGAGATCCTTCCTCTGAAAAAGAAAATTGACCCTGCACGGGTGATTGTCATCGCAAATGGGCAAGCCATCAGCGGAATTGATGAGATTCTCGATTTCGGCGGGTATTATCGTATTGTCCGCAACGGAAAGAGAGATTTATCGTTCTACAGGAGCGAAGTGCAGTTCCAGCAGAATTGTCTGGCGGACGGTAAAAATCAAGAAACATTCCAATATTTCAAGGAGACTGCCGCTGCAATCAGTCTGGTGGCGGAAAACGGTATCAACATTCTAAGTATGCAGTATGACAAGATCCAGCAGGTCAGCGAGGATACCGTGTTGGCAAGCTATCTTGCACCGCAGAAAGACGTCAACATGCCACAGATGCCGGAGGCAGTGATCTATCCGTTTGGCCTGAACCAGAGTCAAAAGCTGGCGGTAGAACGGGCGCTTTCCTCCAAAATCAGTATCATTCAGGGGCCACCGGGTACTGGGAAGACACAAACGATCCTGAATATCATCGCCAATGTTGTCCGCAGTGGAAAAACCGTGGCGGTTGTCTCCAACAACAATTCCGCAACGCATAATGTTGTGGAAAAGCTGGAGAAGAAAAATTCAGCTTTTCTGACTGCGTTTCTCGGCAGCCTTGCCAACAAAGAGAGGTTTCTGGATGCACAGACAGGCACCTATCCGAATATGAGCGATTGGGAAATGCCGCCGGAGGAGCAACAGCAATTAGACCGGGAAACGACTGCGCTTTCCAAAGAACTGAACGAAATGCTCAATGCTAAAAACCGCATTGCGGAAATTGAGCAGGAGTTCTTGCAGCTAAACCCGGAGCAGCATTATTTTGAGGAATATTACGCAAGTTACAGTGACATGCCAATGGAGAGCTTGGACAAGCTGTCCTCGCAGAAGCTTCTTGCGCTTTGGATGGAATTTGAACAGCACGCAGAGCGTGAGACTCGCTTGGGCCTGTTGCAAAAAATATCTATCATGTTCCGATTCAACCGTAATGCGCTCAAATTGTTTATCCGTTCCCCAGAACAGGTCATTCCCTATTTGCAAAACCAATTCTATCTCGTAAAGAGGCGGGAACTGGAGGCCGAAAAGCAGGAATTGAACCGAAAGCTGGAGCGCTACGCTTTCGACGCGAAGATGGATGAGCTCACACAGAAGTCCCTGCGGCTGTTTCGGGCGGAGCTGGCAACACGGTATCATTGGCGGAATAATAGACAGTGCTTTGAAAAGAATGATTTCCGCCGAAATTCTGTGGAGTTCACCCGTGAGTACCCGGTGGTGCTCAGCACGACCTATTCCATTAAGGGGACGCTGAGCATTGAACATATCTATGATTACTTGATTGTGGATGAGGCCTCGCAGGTTGATCTGGCTACCGGGGTACTGGCCTTCTCCTGTGCGCGGAATATCGTGATTGTTGGGGACTTAAAGCAACTCCCCAATGTGCTGACAGAGGATGACATTCGCACCAGCGATGCCATTTGGCAGAAGTATTCCTTGGATGAGCGTTATCGCTTTTCTACGCACAGCCTGCTGTCCTCTGCATTGGAGATATGGCAGGACGCACCTGTTACGTTGCTGCGAGAACACTACCGCTGTCACCCGAAGATCATCAACTTCTGCAACCAGAAGTTCTACCACGGGCAACTGATCGTTATGACGAAGGATCATGATGAGCCGGATGTATTGACCATGTACCGGACAACTGCCGGCAACCACGCCCGTGGACATCTCAATCAGCGCCAGATCGATGTCATCCAGCAGGAGGTGCTTCCGCGGCTGCATCAGCAAAATTTCCAGAGCATCGGTATTATCACGCCATATCGAGATCAGGTGACAGCTATCCGCAAGCAGTTGGGAGATACTTATGAGGTGGACACCGTCCACAAGTTTCAGGGGCGGGAGCAGGATGCAATCATTCTGACTTCGGTCGACAATGTCATCACAGATTTTGTGGATGATCCCCATATGCTGAATGTGGCGGTTTCCCGCGCGGTTCATTCTCTGGCTGTGATCACATCGCAGGACCCACGCAATGACCAGACCAACTATGGTGACTTGGCCCGGTACATCGAATACAACAATTTCGAGATCATCCAGAGTCAGATCTATTCTGTATTCGATATGCTCTATCAGGGTTATGCCGAGCAGCGCAGAGAATATCTGCAAAAGCATAAGCGGGTGTCTGAGTACGATTCTGAGAACCTAATGCACTCGGTAATTCAAGAGATATTGTCCGATGAGCCTTTTTCCTCTATCGGCTGTGCGGTGCATTTTTCTCTTGCCACGCTGGTGAAGGATTATGCGCCACTGACAGAGGAAGAACGCAAATATGCCCGCAATCCGCTGACACATGTGGATTTTCTACTGTTCAATCAAATGGATAAGCAACCTGTTCTGGCGATCGAAGTAGACGGCGGATCTCATAAATCCGGGAGCAAGCAGGCAGAGCGGGACGCGAAAAAGAACTCCATTTTGGAGAGCAACCTGGTACAGACCATCGGTTCCGCTGGTGAATCTCTGGCAGCAGGTGCGATCTTTACACTTCCTGCTTTGTTCTTATGGGCAGCAGAAGGCAAAATGGACAAGCCTAGTATTCTTGAGATTACGGTTATTGCATTAATCGGTGGTCTTCTCGGTGTGCTTTTCATGGTGCCACTTCGTAATGCGCTGATCGTAAGAGAGCATGGAGTGCTTCCATATCCGGAAGGAACTGCATGTGCAGAGGTACTTTTAGCCGGTGAAGAGGGAGGAGCAAATGCTTCAACTGTATTCGCAGGACTGGGTATCGCAGGAGCGTTCAAATTCATCATCGATGGTTTGAAACTTGTTCCAAGTGAAATTAATATCCGCGTAAAGGGATATGCAGGTGAAATCGGAACACAGATTTATCCGGCTGTAATGAGTGTCGGTTACATTTGTGGACCTAGAATTTCTTCTTATATGTTCGCCGGTGGTATCATCAGCTGGTTAGTATTGATTCCGGCAATCGTATTATTTGGATCGGATCTTACACTTTATCCTGGTACAGCTCCAATTGGTGAGATGTTTGCCAGCGGTGGAGCAAGTGCTATCTGGGGAAGTTATATTCGTTATATCGGTGCGGGTGCACTCGCAGCTGGAGGTATCATCAGTCTGATCAAGTCATTGCCACTTATTGTACGTACGTTCCGTGATGCATTAAAGAGCATGAATGGAACAAAAGAGGGTGGAAATGTTCGTACCAATCAGGATCTGAACATGAAAATCATCCTTGTAGCAATTGCAATTCTGACCATCCTTGTATGGTTACTTCCACAGATTCCAGTTTCATTACTGGGTGCAGTGATCGTAGTTATTTTCGGATTTTTCTTCGCAACTGTTTCTTCAAGAATGGTTGGTTTAGTAGGAAGTTCCAATAACCCGGTTTCCGGTATGGCAATTGCAACACTTTTGATTGCAACAATTATTCTGAAGGCAACTGGTGATTCCGGTATCCACGGAATGCAGGGAGCGATCGCTATCGGTTCTATCATCTGTATTGTAGCAGCTATTGCTGGTGATACGTCACAGGATTTGAAGACCGGTTATCTGCTTGGTGCAACACCAAAGAAGCAGCAGATCGGTGAGATCATCGGTGTTATCGCAGCAGGTCTTGCAATCAGTGGTGTACTGTATCTGTTAGACTCTGCATGGGGATTCGGTACCGAGCAGCTTGGTGCTCCACAGGCAATGCTGATGAAAATGATCATCGAGGGTGTTATGAACAACAACCTTCCATGGGCATTGGTATTCATCGGTGTATTCCTTGCTATCGCAGCAGAAGTTGTTGGAATTCCGGTACTTCCATTTGCAATTGGTGTATACCTTCCAGTACAGCTGAACGCATGCATCATGGTTGGTGGACTTATCCGTCTTGGCTTTGAGAAGTCTAAGAAGGAGAAGAAAGACAAGGAGCGTATGATCAGCGATGGTATGCTATACTGCTCAGGTATGATCGCAGGTGAAGGTATTGTTGGTATCCTTCTTGCCGTATTTGCTGTATTTAAGATTGACGAGGTTATCGACTTGTCCGGGAAGCTCAACCTTTCTGAGCCGGTAGCTACAATCGGAAGTCTGGTTGTATTTGCACTGATTATTCTTTTGGTACTGAAATTTTCTTTTTGGAAGAAGAAAAAAGAAAGTAAATAGAGATGAAGAAAAAAACAAACAAAGATCAACAGGAAAATTATCTGGAAAGAAAACCAAAGCGTCATGAAGCCATTGCATGGGCGAAGGACGAAAAAGGAATCGTTACACTGGATATCGAAAATACCGGCTTTTTCAACCGGCTGGCACAGAAATTTTTCCACAAGCCAAAGGTTACGCACATTCACCTTGACGAAATGGGAAGTTTTGTCTGGCCAATCATGGATGGTGAGAAAGACATCATCGCCATTGGCAAAGAAGTGGAGGAGCAGTTCGGAGAGAAAGCCAATCCATTGTACGAAAGACTGGCAAAATTCTTTCAGGTACTTGACAGTTATCATTTTATTACCTGGAATTAGGAACACATGCGCGTGCATCAAATTAAATACATTTGGCTGACCTCTTGAACTTATGAAGGGTTTGTACTAAAATAGCTTTAAACCAATTAAGGTGAATAATGATCATTATTTAAGGAGGATTCTATTATGGCATACGTAATTTCTGATTCATGCGTTAGCTGTGGTACATGTGCAGGCGAGTGTCCTGTAGGAGCAATCTCTGCAGGTGCTTCTCAGTACGAGATCGACGGATCTGCTTGTGTAGATTGTGGTACATGTGCAGGTGTTTGCCCTACTGGAGCTATCTCTCAGGGCTAATCACAGTTACATACAAGTAAACGAAAAACTGTCTCACTCGGTGAGGCAGTTTTTTTGTACATAAAAAAGGAACTGTAAAAGTTCCCTTTTAAGATGGATGTATATAAAATGGATAGGAATTAGATAAATCCGAAATGTTCCAGTGCTGCGGCGATTCCGCCCTCACTGGATTTTTTTGTAACGTAAGCCACTTTTTCCTTCAGGGATTCCGGATCGGCGTTGCCCATCGCGACACTGTTCGGAACGTAGGTTAGCATTGGCAGATCGTTGTTGCTATCGCCGAAGACGTAAGCCTCTTTCTTGGTGAGTCCGTAGTGATCTAAGACGTACTGCAGACCGGTTGCTTTCGTATAGCCGATCGGTACAAACTCGCGGAATAAACCGCCGCGGTCAATACAGTCAAAGAATTGGTCGCTCACTTTGCGGAATTCTGTAAGTTGTGCTTCGTCGCGTATCCAGGTGACAAATTTATCGCAGCGAAAATTTGGTGCTGTCCAAGGATCAAATACTTCAAAGCCTTTTTCTAAATTTTCTTCCTGCAGCTTGAGAGCGTCTGGATCATGAATTGGGCGGGAAATGTCAAATATTGTGGAATCACAGGATTCAAATACAATATCCATATCGACTTCTTTTGCCTTCTTGAGCAGCTGCATGGTTGTTTCGTGGGATTGCGTTACATGCATCAGTTGCCTGGTGTCACAGTAGATATCCGTTCCGCAGCCGCATACGAATCCGTCAAATCCGATCGACTGAAAACGTTCTTCCAGGTTGTGAAAACAGCGTCCGGTATTGATAAACATTAAGTTGCCGTTGGCACGCGCTGCGCGGATCGCATTGACCGCGCTTGCCGGGATCGAACCGTCGATCTCCGAAGTTAAAGTTCCATCTACATCAAAAAAAGCGATTTTTCTCATAAAGTTTTCCTCGTATTCAAGTTATGCCAATCACATTCATAATAATGTGATGCTTCGTGCATTTATTTAAATTATTGTAACTGTTCAGAGCCAACCTCCAAAATGCTACGCAT
>ERZ840371.1296-NODE-1296-length-26446-cov-8.763821_pt1 | contig 26446 bp, 26 predicted proteins | sample MGYA00519937_ERZ840371 | MGnify/ENA primary metagenome ERZ840371 (study PRJEB31850, sample SAMEA3708873) | human gut metagenome | biome: human gut; feature: human-associated habitat; material: faeces | place: China | collected 2014 ... | reverse complement strand
TGTATCGCATGCTCCGGGAGTTCGTGGATTTTGCCAATGTATTTCACTAACTCTCTATTTACATCTATATCGAATTGCTAATTGACGTAATCTTATATCCATATTATTATGAAAATAAATAAGACATTTTTGTAAGAATTTGGAGGTAATAGCATGCGAGAGTATGATGATGCGGTACTGGAATGCTTCCTGGACAAACAGCTCCAGCTTTTTCCAGAAGCTGTAGCAGAGACACTGGATGAGGCAGAAGATTTTCTGGAAGAGTGCATGGCAGTCGTGGTAGATTCCGTGGAGGATGTCATTGAGTATTTTGATGAGGCCGGCATGGATGTGGACGGCGCTGTGGATGATGAGATTCTGGAGGCAGATGAAGTATTCGATATCGGAGACGGCAGATATCTGATCGTAGAAGCGTAGAACCGAAGATTATTGTACACAGAAACTGGAATGAACCGGAGCTCTCCGACATATATATGTTGGAGGGCTTCTTTGCGTAAGTCTCCTGTAAAAATCTCTTCCCCATTTGTAGGGAATGCGTTATAATGAACTAATGGACTTTTACAGAAAGGTATGGTAAGGAAAATGTTAGAAGGACAAAAATGTCTGGTCATCGGCTCCGGCATCAGCGGGATCGGTGCAGTGGCTTTATTGGAAAAATACCATGCAGACGTGGTTCTGTATGACAGCAGTGATAAATTGACAAAGGAAGATCTGGAGGCGAAGCTTCCCGGGGAAAGCAAGGCAGTCTGTATCGCCGGAGAACTGCCGGAGGAGGTAGAACTGAGCATTCAGGCAGCCGTTTTAAGCCCCGGAGTACCTACGGATATTCCGCTGGTGAACCGTATGAGGGACCGTGGGGTACAGATTCTGGGAGAGATCGAACTGGGATTCCTTGCGGAACAGGGCAGAGTGATCGCCATTACCGGCACTAACGGCAAGACTACCACCACCACATTGACCGGTGAGATCATGAAAGCTTATTTCGGTGAGGAGAAGACCTTTGTAGTGGGTAATATTGGCAACCCTTATACACTGGAAGTAACGAAGACGTCAAAGGATAGTGTCACCGTGGGAGAGATCAGTTCTTTCCAGTTAGAGACCATACATACATTCCATCCGGTGGTATCGGCGATCCTGAATATCACACCGGATCACCTGAACAGACATCATACCATGGAGGCCTATGTGGCAGCCAAGGAAGCAGTGGCTTCCCACCAGACAAAAAATGATATCTGTGTATTGAATTATGACAATGATTATACCAGAGATTTCGCAGGAAGATGTCCTGCCACCCCGGTACTGTTCTCCTCCCATCACGAGCTGGAAAACGGTTACTTCCTGCGGGGAGATAAGATCATTAAGAGTGTGAACGGCGCAGAGACTGAACTAATGGATATTCACAAGGATATGAATCTGGTAGGCCTGTGCAATGTGGAAAATGTCATGGCAGCCATTGCTATTGCAGAGGGTATGCAGGTGCCCCTGGAGACGATTCTTACTGTGATCCGCAGTTTCCACGCAGTGGAGCACAGAATTGAGTTCGTAGCCACCAAGGGCGGTGTGGATTATTACAACGATTCCAAGGGAACCAATCCCGATGCCGCTATTCAGGGCATCAAAGCCATGAGCAAGCCCACGGTTCTCATCGGCGGCGGCTATGACAAGCAGAGTGAGTACGATGAGTGGATCGACAGCTTTGACGGCAAGGTAAAATGCCTTGTCCTCATCGGACAGACCAGAGAGAAGATTGCCGAATGTGCCAGAAAGCATGGCTTTGACAAGATCCGTTTTGCGGACACTTATGAGGAATGCCTGAAGCTGTGTACCGAACTGGCCCAGCCGGGAGAAGCGGTACTGTTGTCTCCGGCCTGTGCAAGCTGGGGCATGTTCCCGAACTATGAAGTCAGAGGACAGCTTTTCAAGGAATATGTACACGGACTGGCGGAATAAGAAATCATAACAGAAGTAAGGAGTAAAAGCAGGCATGGCGGAAACGCGGGGAAGAAGACGTAAAAAGAAACAACAATCCGAATACTTTTTTGACTACAGCCTGCTTTTTATTGTGCTGTTTTTACTGGGCTTCGGACTGATCATGATCTATTCGGCCAGCTCCTATGAGGCTTATGATTCCTATGGAGATGCCGCCTATTATATGAAGAAACAGCTGATCGCCAATATCATCGGTCTGGTCTTCATGATGGTCATTGCCAATATCCCGTATACCTTCTGGGAACGGTTTGCCACCCTGGGATATGTGGTGTCCATGATCCTGATCTTCCTGGTAAAGACACCCTTGGGTATCACTTCCCACGGCGCTACCAGATGGATCGGTATCCCACATACAGGCTTCAACCTGCAGCCTGCGGAAGTAGCGAAATTGTGTATGATCCTGTTCCTGGCAAGTCTGGTATGCAAGATGGGAAAAAGCGTCCGTACCATGAAAGGCTTCTTTACCATGATGGCGGCACCCCTGCCGATCGCAGCATCGGTGTACCTCATTACGGATAATTTGAGTTCCGCCATTATTATTATGGGTATTGCGGTGCTGATGGTATTCGTGGCAAGCCCGGATTACAAGAAATTCATCATCATGGGCGGCAGCGTACTGGCGGCGGCTGAACTTTTGGTAGTCGCAGTCGTACAGTTGGGAGATAAGATCGGTGGCAAGTTCCGTCTGGCAAGAATCCAGGCGTGGCTGAACCCGGAAAGTCAGGCACAGGATAAAGGCTTCCAGACCCTGCAGGCACTGTATGCCATCGGAAGCGGTGGCATCTGGGGCAAGGGACTGGGGCAGAGTATGCAGAAGTTAAGCTTCCTGCCCGAGGCACAGAACGACATGATCTTCTCCATTATCTGCGAGGAACTGGGATTGTTCGGAGCGGTTGCCATTATTCTCATGTTCATTATGCTGTTGTGGCGGATGATGGTCATTGCCAATAATGCACCGGACCTGTTCGGCGCCATGCTGGTGGTGGGCGTTATGGGACATATCGCAATCCAGGCGATCTTAAACATTGCCGTAGTTACCAACTCCATTCCCAACACCGGAATTTCCCTGCCGTTTATCAGTTACGGTGGTTCTTCGGCATTGTTTTTGCTGTCGGAGATCGGACTGGTATTAAGCGTGGCGCGCAGGATCCAGTTAAAAGAGCTGTAGAAAAATACATATTCAGAAGACATGGTACGAAACAGTGCTTTCCTACATAAGATAAGATTATCATAAAAACGGGGATGGTGCTGTATGAAAGGAATCCGCATGCAGGGAGGCATTCCGCTGCAGGGGAAGGTACGCATACAGGGATCAAAGAATGCGGCACTTCCGATCCTGGCGGCAACGCTTCTTACCAATGAAGTATCCTATATTCAGAACTGCCCACGTATTGCAGATGTACATCGTTTTGTGCATCTGCTTCGGGAACTGGGATGTCTGGTGCACTGGCAGGAAAAAGGGATCCGGGTACAGCCGGGAGAAAATGAAGAACTTCCCTGCGAGAGAGCGGAGGACAGACGGATGCAGGGGGAAGCTATCACCGGAATGCGTTCATCTCTGTGCCTGTTGGGAGCATTGCTGGGAAGATGTGGTTATGTGACCATGGAGCATCCGGGTGGGTGCGTCATCGGAGAACGGCCGATCGATCTGCACATCAGGGCACTACAGCAGATGGGCGTCGAATTCCGGGAGGAAGAAGGGCTTCTGTCTGCACAGGTGAAGGATGGGAAAATGCACGGGGCAGAGATCACACTGGAGTTTCCCAGTGTGGGAGCTACGGAGAATATTTTGCTGGCTGCGGTGAAGGCGGATGGAGACACCAGGATACTGGGGGCCGCCAGAGAACCGGAAGTGACGGCATTGTGCGAATTTCTGACGGCATGTGGTGCACAGATTGAGGGGATTGGAGGATCGGAACTTCTGGTTCATGGTGACAGACCACTTCATAGTACACGGTACACAGTTCCGTCAGACCGGATTGTAGCCGGGACATATCTGTTCGCCTGTATCGGCTGTGGAGGCAGTGTACTTTTGACAGAGGCTCCCTGGGAGCAGATGGAAGCGGTGACCTTTGTGGCGGAAAAAATGGGTGCACAGTGTATCACCTCGGAGGAAGGTCTGTTCGTACAGTGTTCCAAAAGACCGCAGGCCATACCGTATTTACGGACCGGACCTTACCCGGGGTTTCCCACGGATCTGCAGTCGGTGGCAATGGCGGTGCTGACGAAAGCGGAAGGATGCAGCTGCATTGAAGAGAATATTTTCGAGAATCGTTTTCGTATTGCGGAACCGCTAAAGGGCATGGGAGCAGAGATTGTTCTGAAGGACGGAAGACATGCCGTGATCACCGGAGTGGAGCATTTACGGGGAAGCCGGATGGAAGCCTGTGAACTTCGCGGCGGTGCGGCACTGGTTCTGGCGGGGCTTGCGGCAGAAGGCGAGAGTTTCGTGACAGGACAGCACTTTATAGAACGCGGATATGAAAATATCTGCAGAGACTTGAGAGAATTAGGAGCACGGATCATCAGTGTATAGAGACCGAAGCAAAATTATCAGAAGAATAGTGATCATAGGCATCCTGCTGCTGGCACTGGGCGGTGGTGCGGTGGCATTGCACTCCGTGTATACGGTACGTACCGTGTATGTGGAGGGCAATGTGCATTATACCGAGGACGAGATCATGGAGATCGTGATGTCGGGACCTTTGGGAGATAATTCCCTGTATCTGTCTCTGAAATACCGGGACAGAGGGATTCAGGACATTCCCTTTGTGGATGTGATGAATGTATCGATTCTGGCACCCGACACGATCAAGATCACTGTATATGAAAAAGCACTGGCGGGATATGTGAAATATCTGGATACTTATATGTATTTTGATAAAGACGGCTATGTGGTGGAAAGTTCCGGGATCCGCACCCAGGGAATACCGCAGATCACGGGGCTTTCCTTCAACCATGTGGTGCTGGGAGAGCAGCTGCCGGTGGAGGATCCGCAGGTGTTTTCCAGGATCATGGATCTGACAAAGCTTTTGAACAAATATTCACTGGCTGCGGACAAGATCTATCTGCATTCTTCCGGTGACATTACGATCTACTTCGGACAGATCAAGGTGTCCATGGGCAGTGACAACAGCCATATAGAGGACAAGCTGCAGTTGTTGCCGGACTTCCTGGAGAAGTTACAGGGTAAAAGCGGAACCCTGCAAATGGAAAACTACGAGGAAGGAAAGGGTAAATTTACCTTCAAACCGGACGCGTGAAACATTTGTGAAACATTTTGAAAAAATAGGTTGCTAAATTTGTAAAATGATTATATGATAGTCTATGTGAAGTTGAAAAAGGTTAAAAGGAGGAACTAACCTTGCTGGAGATTAAGACGAATGACGCGGATGTAGCTGCCAAGATCATCGTAGTCGGTGTAGGTGGCGCGGGTAACAACGCTGTAAATAGAATGATAGATGAGAAAATTGACGGAGTGGATTTTATCGGGGTGAATACCGATAAGCAGGCATTGCAGCTCTGCAAGGCTCCGAAACTGTTACAGATCGGTGAGAAGCTGACCAAGGGTCTTGGTGCGGGAGCCAAGCCTGAGATCGGTGAGAAAGCAGCCGAGGAGAGTGCAGAAGAGATTTCCGCAGCTCTGAAGGGTGCAGACATGGTATTCGTCACCTGTGGTATGGGCGGCGGTACCGGAACCGGAGCTGCTCCGGTAGTGGCCAAGCTTGCAAAGGATATGGGCATCTTAACCGTTGGTGTGGTAACGAAGCCTTTCCGTTTTGAAGCAAAAGCCCGTATGGTCAATGCATTAAACGGTATCGAGCGTATCAAGGAACACGTGGATACCCTGATCGTAATTCCCAATGATAAGCTTCTGGAGATCGTGGACAGACGTACCACCATGCCGGAAGCACTGAAGAAGGCGGATGAAGTACTGCAGCAGGCAGTACAGGGAATCACTGACCTGATCAATGTTCCCGCAGTTATCAATCTGGATTTCGCAGATGTACAGACGGTTATGAAGGACAAGGGTATTGCTCACATCGGTATCGGTGAAGGCAAGGGCGATGACAAGGCTATGGAAGCTGTCAAGATGGCAGTGGAGAGCCCTCTGTTAGAGACTACGATTTCCGGTGCTACCCATGTTATCATCAATATTTCCGGTGACATTACCCTGGCAGATGCTTCCGATGCGGCAAGCTATGTTCAGGAGCTGGCAGGAGACGATGTAAATATTATCTTCGGTGCCATGTATGATGAGTCCAAGTCCGACAGTTGCACCATTACGGTTATTGCTACCGGTCTGGAAGACAAGGCCAACAACGGTGTACAGAATCGTCTGGGAGGAGGCGCTGCATTCAGACAGCCTGCTTCCCATATGACTCCCAGTTCTCTGAAGGGAATGAATATACAGTCTACCGCTCCTACGACATCCCAGGGACAGGGAGGACAGGCTCCGAGACCCATACAGCCGGTGCCCGGTATTCATAAGCCTACAGATATCAGAAGCTCTGTAGAAGAGAAGTCTCTGAAGATTCCTGATTTCTTACAGAGAAAGTAATACTTAGTATTTGTTTTTATCATAACGGAACATAATAAGAGCCACGACACAGAATACTGTGTTGTGGCTTGTTTTGCGTGGAGATTTTAGGAAAGCATATTAGTCTGCCGTTCTCTTTTTCCTGTGCAGAGAAATAATCCTCTCCCCCAGTACAAAGAACGCACCGATCGCACAAGGTAACAGCATGGTGGCGAAACGGTAGAGAAGCACGGCAGACAGGGCTTTGGCCTCCGGCAGGAGACGCCGAAACAGCAATGTGAAGACGGCTTCTACGGATCCAATCCCCGCCGGAGTGGGGATGACCCCCGCCAGCGACTGGCTGAGGGAGGTCAGAGCAAAACATTGCAGGAAAGAAAAGGGCAGATCGCCGGATTCTCCTCTAAGAGAATTGCAGAACACGATCCATGGAATGATATACCAGGTAGTGAATTTTAATACATTACACAGGAACAATCGAAGTAGCAGTAATGGATCTCGTAACAGAGACCGGCTTTCCGCCTGTAGCAGGGCAAGCTTATGCCCGGCACCGGTGAGTTTTTCCTCCCAGGAGGGATGCTTTGCACGGAACCGGTTGGCCAGCAGATTACATGCGGTCTGCATCCAGGGTACGGTAGCGACAGCTAACAGAACTCCTGCAATCACACAGACTCCTGCAAATCCCAGCAGGATATAACATTGATAATCGGCAAATGAAGCATGAATAAATCCATAGGTTGCCAAAAACAATAGCAGACTATAGACTGCCATAGAGACCTTGTGGACAATATATTGGAAAAAGTACATGCCGGTGGCATTGGGAACCGGGATACCGGCTTTGTTCAGGTAATAGATTCCTGCGATGCCGGAACCGCTGCCCAGCGTGGCTGTCTTATAGAAAGAGCAGTAGAAAGCATTACAGAATCCCTTCCAGCGGGGATATTCCGGGTGCGTTTTATGCACGATCAGCCAGGTGATGTGCCCTTCAAAGATATGGTAGAGGATCACGGTCAGGAACAGGGACATGACCACTTGCGGGGAGACATTGGCAAGCTCCGTCAGCATATCTCCCATGGAATCCCGGAAGCTGTAATACAGGATACCTAATAACAGACAGACAAACAGAAGCTTTCCTGCGAATTTTAATCTCTTTTTGGTAGTATCCGACACAGACGTTTCCTCCTTTTTGAACCTTTTGGCAAGTAAAAATCTATTTTGATTGTCTCTCTTTTGCCTGAAAATGGAAAGAAACAGATTTTGAAAAACGTAGTCTTTTCACCGCATAAGTTTATCTTTTTTTTAGAATAAGGTAAGAGAATATCCATTGATTGTGTGGAAAAAAGTGGCTATGATTGATTTATTACAACAGATTTGGACAATAATACAGGAATGAGAAAGGGAAAATGTATGCAGGAAGTCAAACAACCAAACAAAAAACCGTTCATATTCTATTATATGATTGCACTGATCGTGATTATCCTGATCAACAGTCTTCTGGTACCGCAGATCGTACAGCGGGCAGTGAAGGAAGTAGATTACAACACTTTTATGCAGATGACTTATGATAAACAGATCGATGAGGTACAGGTCCAGGACAATCAGATCGTATTCACGGCAAAAGATGACAAGACCATCTACAAGACCGGTCTGATGGATGATCCGGACAGAACGCAGAGACTGTATGACAGCGGGGCAAAATTCTCCAGTGAGATCGTGGAGGAAGCATCGCCGGTTTTAAGCTTCCTGATCAGCTGGCTGCTGCCGTTGATTATCATTATTGGCTTCGGACAATTGATGTACCGTCAGATGGCAAAAAAGGCCGGCGGTGACTCTATGATGTTCGGCATGGGCGGCATGGGCAAGAGCAATGCGAAGGTCTATGTAAAGTCTTCCAACGGTATCAAGTTCACTGATGTGGCAGGAGAGGACGAGGCGAAGGAAAATCTGACAGAGATCGTGGAATACCTGCATGACCCCGACAAATACAAAGAGATCGGTGCTTCCATGCCGAAGGGTATCCTCTTAGTAGGCCCTCCCGGAACCGGTAAGACGATGTTAGCCAAGGCAGTAGCCGGAGAAGCCAATGTTCCCTTTTTCTCCATGTCAGGTTCGGAATTCGTGGAGATGTTCGTAGGTATGGGTGCCTCCAAAGTAAGAGACCTGTTCAAACAGGCAAAGGAAAAGGCTCCCTGTATCGTATTTATCGATGAGATCGATGCCATCGGTAAAAAGCGTGACGGACAGGTGGGCGGTAACGATGAGAGAGAACAGACCCTGAACCAGCTGTTAACGGAGATGGATGGCTTTGAAGGCAACAACGGCGTTATCATTTTGGCGGCCACCAACCGTCCGGAGAGTCTGGATCCCGCATTGTTACGTCCCGGACGTTTTGACAGACGTGTGCCGGTAGAGCTTCCCGACCTGAAAGGAAGAGAAGAAATCCTGAAAGTGCATGCCCGTAAGATCAAAGTCGCAGATAATGTGGACTTCAACAAGATCGCCCGTATGGCTTCCGGAGCCTCCGGTGCAGAGCTTGCCAATATCGTCAATGAGGCAGCTCTTCGGGCAGTCAGAGATGGACGTAAGTTCGCAACCCAGGCAGACTTAGAAGAGAGTATTGAAGTAGTCATTGCCGGTTATCAGAAAAAGAATGCCATCCTTACAGATAAGGAAAAGCGGATCGTGGCATACCATGAGATCGGACACGCACTGGTGGCAGCGAAGCAGACCAATTCCGCACCGGTACAGAAGATCACTATTGTGCCCCGTACCTCCGGTGCACTGGGTTATACCATGCAGGTGGAAGAGGAAGGCAATCATTATCTGATGAGCAAGGAAGAGATGGAGAACAAGATCGCTACATTGACCGGTGGACGTGCCGCGGAAGAGATCGCCTTCGGTTCTGTGACCACAGGAGCTTCCAACGATATCGAGCAGGCAACCAAGCTTGCCAGAGGCATGATCACCCGCTACGGTATGAGCAAGGATTTTGACATGGTAGCCATGGAGACCGTGACGAACCAGTATCTGGGCGGCGATGCTTCCCTGACCTGCTCCATGGAGACACAGACTGCCATCGACAGAGAAGTCGTGGAACTGGTGAAGAAGCAGCATGAAAAGGCAGGACAGATCCTGTTGGAAAACCGTGCGAAACTGGATGAACTGTCCCAGTATTTATATGAAAAAGAGACCATTACCGGAGAAGAATTTATGAAGATATTGAATTCCTAAATGGTTCCCGGAGAAGACGGAATCGGCGTTTGTGCCGGTTCCGTTTTTCGTTAAGAAAATCTTAATCATATGGTAAAGGCATCTTAACCCGTGCCTGCTGTTATCTTAAAAAAGAAACCGCTATACTTTTCCTGTAAGAAAAAGCTGTGGAATGGCAAATTTACAGATTACGGGAAGGGACTGGATATTAAGATGCGAAACAGAAACTACTTTAACAACAATAACATGCAAAAAGGAATCGCACTGGCGACCTGTATGGCAATCGTCATGGGACTGTTCACCGGGTGCGGGAAGAAGAACGATCTGCAGATTGCAGCGTCACCTGATGAAGTGCAGAAAGGGCGATATGTAGAGACGGAACTCTCACTTCCGGAGGAATGGAAGGACAAAAATATCAGCCAGATCTTTCGTTCGGGTGATGAATTACATTTTCTCGTGGCAGGAGGATCGGAAGGTCAGGTCTCTTTAGAGGAATGGATGCTGGGCGAAGGGGATACTCTGACGGAAGTGACGAAGGACTGGCTGAAGGCGCTTCCCGAGGGAAAGGGTCTGGAGAGCAGTGACAGTTTTACACTGTTGCAGGATGCGGAGGGGAATCAGTACCTGTACGGCAACTGTTACCGGGATGAGGAGAGCTCTTCCGCACATCTGTGGAAGGAAGCGGGCGGCAGTGCGTTGGATATTACACCACAGAAGTGGCTGGAGCCTATGGATATGGATGGCTATCGGTTCTATGATACGCCGCAGTATGTGACACTGACAGAGGATGAATTGTTAGTGGGACTGTCTTATTTTTCCCTGGATGTTGTATTGGCACAGGACGGAAGCCTGGTGAGCAGCCAGGAGAGCGACAGCCTGACAGACAGTGGTAGTCTGTCGGATAATAAGTGGGTCAGTGCTGTGGGAGATACGTTGTATCTGGCACAGGCAGATGAACAGGGCTCTGTGAACGGATTGTTACAGATGCAGCTGGATGGAAATAACGGGGCAAAAGCTAAGGGAGTGATTCCCTTTTCCCAGGACAGCTATAGCTCTGCTTATTTCAGTGTGCTGGAAGACGGCACAGTCTATGCGGCGGATGCAGACGGATTCTTCCGCTGCGACGCAGGCAATACCAACTGGCAGAAGCTGCTTCAGGGAATCGATACCGGTTTTTCTCTGTCGGATCAGTGGTGCAGGGATATTGTGGCGCTGGCGGACGGCAGTGTATACGCGTGGTTTGGAAGTGAGAGCGGGGATAAAATAATGATTTACCGCTACGATCCCGATGCGGTGACAGAGGTGACCGAAGAACTGACGCTGTATACCGTAGAGGAGAGCTTCTTTTTACAGCAGGCTGCGGTGCAGTATCATAAGCAGCATCCGGAGATACTGATCCATGTGGATGCGGCAATCTCCATGACGGATAAATACAGCGGAAATGCGGATTATCAGCAGGTCTATCAGGATCTGAACACTTCCCTGACCTCCGGCAACGGACCGGATCTCATGGTGATGGATCATCTGAAACTGGACACATATGCCTCTAAGGGCTTGCTGTTTAATCTGCAAGAGATATTGCAGCCCATGGAAGAGGACGGAACCCTGCTTTCCAACATCACAACAGCCTATGAAGAGGCGGATGGAAGACGGTATGCGGTGCCGCTGCAATTCGGATTATTGTTAGCTGTCGGCAGGGATGTGCAGCCGAAGGAAATGAGCAGCATGGACGCTATTGCAAAGACGGTATCCGGAAAGACGGAGAGTTATATGGGAGACCGTACCTGCGGCGAACTGGTGGAAGAGTTCTATCCGTTGATCGTGGATGATATTTTACAGAACCGTCAGGTGAATCGTGATACCTTACGTCCCTGGCTGGAAGATTTGAAGAAGATTGCGGATAACTGTGGTATCCTGCCTTCCAGAAAAGAAGGCCGTGCAGCGAATATCTGGGATCTGGGATCTGATGTGAAACTGGTACTTCAGGAGACTGACGGCTTTAATCAGGCAATGACACCCTATGCTGTGGCAGAACTGTTGAATGCCAATGTGGTATCTGTGGAAAATGCATTTTATCCGAAGATGGTCATTGGAATCAACAGCCGGAGTGAACACGTGGAGATCGCAAAGGATTTCCTGCGGTTTGCTCTGTCCGAAGAATTGCAGAGCGTGGATACCTATGAGGGATTCCCCGTCAATGCCAAAGCGCTGGAGACACAGGCCGCAGCCGATCGCAGCATGGCGGAAGCCTATACCACCTATGATATCGACGGCAGTACCGCAGAGTTCGCTATCAAAGCCTACTCTGAGGAGACCGCAAAACAGCTGATGGATCTATGCAAGACTGCAACCCTGTGCCTCAAGGAAGACACTCAGATCGAGACTTCCCTGACCGAGAGCTTACAGGCATACCTAAACGGGCAGGCGAGTGTGGAGGAAGCCATGGATGCGGTGGAAGGAAGCCTGAAGATGTATCTGGCGGAGTAGCGCTCCGCCCTTAAAAAAGAGATGTGCCCTAACCGGCACACCTCTTTTTCAACATAATACCGCCTGACTGGCAACAGTGTCTGTGCAAGCGGTACGTTCCTTGCAATTTTCTATATTTGCTAGATTATTACCGCCGAAATTATTGCATTGGATTTTGAGGCGGTAATAGGACCAGGAAAAAAAGTATATATCAGAAATCATCCTCGTCAGCATTGTCATTCCAACCGGAAGTTATGTGAAGTTCACCGGTTTCCAGATTCATAGACATATTGTCACCCATACGCATATGAAGACATCAATAAGAAATTGTATTTCTGAATCGGATGACTTTGCCGTAACATGAACTACATTGGTGATGAATCCGTGGTATGGTTTTAAATATACAGGAGTTGTATAAGCCACGAACCCTGTTTGAGGATAAAAATAATAATTTTTCCATGCCTCATGTATATAATGGGAATTGCTATAGAAAGAACCGTTAGCACTTTCGTAAAAGGCCGTGAGGTTTTTTATACTGTTATTCGTTAACTGTAATAATTTTTTTAATATAGATTTATTGTATGTAATTACTTTTTCCAAAACATAAGGAGCATAGAAGTTTTTTGCGTACAATTTCGCATATCGTGTGACTGGCGTTCTACAGTCGATTCCCACAGGAAAGTAACTTGTAAACATAGGATAAAGCCGCTATAATTTTAAGTATAAGAAAGGCGGTGGAGAATTTACTTATGGAGATTTATGTGGATGCGGATGCCTGTCCGGTGGTGGACATAGTGGAAAAAACAGCACGGAAGTATCAGATTCCGGTGACACTTCTGTGCGATACCAATCATATACTGACTTCCGGTTACAGCGAGGTAGTGGTCGTAGGAGCCGGGGCAGATGCAGTGGATTATAAGCTGATCAGTCTCTGCCACAGGGGAGATATCGTGGTATCTCAGGATTATGGCGTGGCAGCTATGGCACTTGGTAAGGGAGCCTACGCCATCCACCAGTCCGGCAAATGGTACACGGATGAGAATATTGATCAGATGCTCATGGAAAGACATCTGAATAAAAAGGCAAGACGTGCTTCTCAGAAAAATCATTTCAAAGGTCCGAAGAAGCGGACAGGAGAGGATGACGAGAGGTTCGAACAATCCTTTGAACGGATGGTAAAAGCAGCACTGGAGGAATCAGAATGATACTTTTTTCAAAGAAAAGCGAAAAGAAGACTTACGACCGGAGCAATCAAAAACCTGTCATCAAAGCCAGCATCTGCAACGGCGAACAGGTGGCGGGATTCAAGGATATCCACACGGGAAAATTCGAAGAAGTCATGCTGATCCGCAGGGCAGAGGATCTTGAGACATTTAAGACGATGTATGGAATTGAGGAAGAGATTGCGAAGGAATACTGAGATGTCTAATGCCAACATAGATGAACAGAATGGACAGGCTGTACTGGATTTGATTATGGGGCGGTTAGGGCGGAAAGATTCTGCAGTGGAGTACTGGAAGGGGTCCTTCAGAACGGATCGATAACCAAATGGCTTAAAAGGCTGGAAAAATCGCCTGATGCAATTGAAGAAAGTGAGTAGTGCGGTGGTATAGAAGAGTAATTGATTTTATAGAGCGAGGAACAGACTATGAAAAGAAAAATTATTTTAGCACTGATGACAATATGTATTTTATCGTTTGCTTCCTGCGGAAAACAGGAAACTACAGCGACAGCAGAACCTATTCCCACTACTGTTGAATCTGCACAAGTAGAACTTACAGAAACAACCACGGAGACATCCTTGGTAGATTATTCACAGAGAGAAGGCAGCTTGAAAGAGTCTCACCCTAATATCATTATTTTTACAAATGAAAAAAGCTCAGGAACACCCTATTCCTGAACTTTTTAAAGTAAAAAAATAATGCGGAAGATGGGACTTGAACCCACACGGTATTGCTACCACAAGATCCTTAGTCTTGCTCGTCTGCCAATTCCGACACTTCCGCATAGCGACACAAAATAATTACTATCTCGCATCACGCAAGAATGATAATAACATCTTCCCACAGCAATGTCAACATGATTTTGAAATTTGTAGGAATTATTTATACACTTAGAACAGTTTGGGAGAAATGTAAAGATAGAAAATTATGACGATGGCGTCTTAGATTTATTTCTGATATAATACATAACAGAAAATACACTACAGATGATTATTGGAAAAATATAAACAGAAGAAGGAACAACAGTTATGGAATCAAGAGTAGAAAAAGCAGCAGAAAGAAAAATGTGTGGCTACAATTGTGCGCAGGCAGTGGCATGCACGTATTGTGATCTGGCGGGAATTGATGAAGAGACGGCTAGGAATCTTACTCAGGGATTTGCGGCAGGTATCGGCGGCAGCATGGAAGCTACCTGCGGAGCTGTCATCGGTGCGGTCAATGTACTGGGACTGATCAATAAAAATCCGCAGCAGACCATGCAAGGGTCCAGAAGGATAATTCAGAGCTTCAAGGAGCAGAACGGAACCGTGATCTGTAAGGAATTAAAAGGCATCAACGATGGCATTGTAAAGAGAGAATGCATCGACTGCGTCAGAGATGCAGCGGCTTTACTGGAAGCAGAATTACCGGAAAGCTATGGAAAGTCGAAACCGGTAGTACCATAGAGGTGTGACAGCATGAGTACAAAAGAAACTTCAGCGGATAAAACAAAATACCGCCTGGCGGAAGCGGCGAAAAAGTGTATGGCAGCTTCCGGCACCGATGCCATGACCGTGACGCAGATTGTGCAGACCTGCGGCGTGACGAGGCAGACTTTTTACCGGAACTTTCAGGACAAATATGACCTGATCAACTGGTATTTTGATAAGCTCTTACTGGAATCTTTTGCCCAGATGGGAGACGGACTTACTGTATACGAAGGACTGACCAGAAAGTTTGAATTCATTCAAAATGAGAGAGTCTTTTTTGCTGGGGCATTCCGATCGGATGATCATAATTCTCTAAAGGAACATGACTACGAGCTGATCCTGAATTTCTATACACAGCTGATCAGGCGTAAGACCGGCCGACAGCTTGAAGAGAACCTTTTATTTCCCTTGCAGCTTTATTGCAGAGGATCTATTGATATGACTGTGGAATGGATTTTCGCTCCGAGGGAGAGAACGCCGGAGCAGATGGCGGCGCTGTTGGTAAGTGCACTTCCTATGCCGGTGACAGAATTATTTCAGCAGTTGGGTGTATTGCGGTAGTGAAAAAATCACCAAAAATATTTGTGAAAAATTACTAAAATAGATGTACACATTGTGAACTTTCTGTAAAAAGTGACAGTCGGGGCAAACTGTCACTTTCTTTATGCGATGTTTGCAGTTAGAATAAAATTATCAATAAGATTGTTTTTATGTCGAAAGGAGATTATGTATCATGGCAAACAGAATTATGCTCAACCAGACCTCTTATCACGGTGCAGGAGCAATTGCAGAAATCGTAACCGAAGCAAAGGCTCATGCTTTTCAGAAGGCATTCGTATGTTCCGATCCCGACCTGATCAAGTTCGGTGTGACCGGAAAAGTAACCGGACTGCTTGACAAAGAAGGTCTTGCTTATGAAATTTATTCCGATATTAAGGCTAATCCTACTATTGACAATGTGAAAAACGGTGTGGCTGCTTTCAAGGCATCCGGTGCAGATTATATCATCGCCATCGGTGGTGGTTCTTCCATGGATACCTCCAAAGCCATCGGTATCATCATTGCCAACCCTGAATTCGAAGATGTACGCAGCCTGGAAGGCGTAGCACCTACCAAGAAACCCTGTGTACCCATCATCGCAGTACCCACCACAGCCGGTACCGCAGCTGAGGTTACGATCAACTACGTTATCACCGATGTAGAGCGCAAGCGTAAATTCGTCTGTGTAGATCCTCATGACATGCCCATCATCGCTGTGGTAGATCCCGAGATGATGTCTTCTATGCCCAAGGGACTGACTGCTTCTACCGGTATGGATGCTCTGACCCATGCAATCGAAGGTTACACCACCAAGGCGGCATGGGAGATGACCGATATGTTCCACCTGAAGGCAATCGAGATCATTTCCAAGTCCCTGCGCGGCGCTGTAGCCAATACCAAGGAAGGCCGTGAAGGCATGGCTCTGGGCCAGTACATTGCAGGTATGGGCTTCTCCAACGTAGGTCTTGGTATTGCCCATTCCATGGCACATACGCTGGGTGCTGTCTATGATACCCCTCATGGTGTAGCCTGCGCAATGATGCTCCCCATCGTTATGGAGTACAATGCTGACTGCACCGGTGAAAAGTATCGTGAGATCGCTCGTGCTATGGGAGTGGAAGGTGTAGACCAGATGGATCAGGCAACCTATCGTAAGGCTGCTGTAGATGCCGTTCGCAAGCTGTCCGAGGATGTAGGAATTCCTTCCAAGCTGGAAGCACTGAAGGAAGAGGATCTTCCTTTCCTGGCAGAGTCCGCACATGCAGATGCCTGCGCACCCGGTAACCCCAAGGATGCAAGTGTAGAGGATCTGACCGCATTGTTCCGCAAGCTAATGTAATCATTAAATTATTCTCTCATTGACGGTACAATTATATCTGGTATACATGGTATATGTACTATATAATTTATTGTGGAGGAAATTATAATGACACTCGAAAAAAGAAAAGAAAAAGAACAAAAAGAACTAACCAGGCTGCGAAAGATTAATCAAAAGCCGCAAACTGCGAAGTACATCAAATGGATATTCGTACTCGTAATACTTGTACATGTTATTGATGAGATTGCTTCGAACTGTGCAGCTTATGTACAATCATCTGTCGTTAATGACTTTTTTGTTGTCGGACAGGGCATGACCTATGAGAATGGTCTGGCTGTGCTGGCTTCCTTTAGTGGGGTAACACTTCTGCTTCAGCTTGTGGCACCATTCTACAAATCACTGGCGGACAGATTTGGCCGTAAACCGTTCCTTGTGATCAACACTTATGGTATGGCACTTGGATTAGGCTTATGCTTTGTGTCTAAGTCTTTCGGTTCCTATATTATCGGAACAATGATCACTACATTTTTCATTGCACATGATATGCAGGTTGTTTATATTCTTGAAGTTGCTCCTTCAGATAAGAGAACACGTTTCTACGGTATCACGAAATGCATCGGTACTCTGGGACTGGCACTTGTGCCACTGTTTCGAGGAATCTTTATGGGCAACGATCCGACAAAGTGGCGTATGGTATTCTTCGTACCGGTACTGATCGCGATTGCAATTGCAACACTCTGTCTGTTAACTGCCAGAGAGACAAAGGTATACCTTGCAGAAAGAATCAGTGTTCTGGAACGTCCGCTGGAAGAGAGAATTGCTGAAAAAGAAGCTGCAAAAGAGCAGAAGAAATCCGCCAACAAAGTTGGAATGTGGGCTACCATCAAACTGCTCCTTAGACATAAGGATCTGCGTTGGTTAGTACTTTGTGCAAACTTATATATGTTCTCTACTATGGCGATGACAGGTTATTATGAATCAATCATGACAACAAACGGAATGGCTACAGAAGAAGTTACAAAAGCACTGTTTGCATTCCCATTCATGTTTGCAGCGTTGTTACTGCTTTGTGGTTTCATGGGAGACAGTCTTGGAAGAAAGAAAACAGCAGTTATCATGGGTTCAACTTCCATCATTGCATTTATGCTTTTTGCATTAGGATGTAAAAACGGCTGGGGTGCAATCCCGGTAGGTCTTCTTTATGGTCTCTACCTTGGTTCTTATTATCAGGTTGGAGATTACATGTGGATCATGGCTGCAGAGAAGGCACCAACGGAAAACAGAGCATCTTCAACAGCTGCGATCACTCTGTTATCTTATGTGGGTCTGTTTACAGGATTAATCCTTCTGACAGTTATGCTGGCTGGTGGCATGGCTATTACGACAGCCTGTCTCATCATCACAATGCCTACATTGATCACTTCCATGATTCTTCTGATGACAAAGGTGAAAGAAACAAAAGGTACAGATTTGGAAAGCGTAGGAAGAGAATAAAATGCGTCCGGATTTATTACTCCGTTATTTGAGAAAGAAACAGATCAAAGATAATAAAAAACGTTTTGAACAAAAGAATCTGCAGTTTTCTGTAGATAGCCTATATGACTTAAACTATATGGGAGATTCCAATCCTGATCACAATCTGGATATACATAGTCCGCAGAATACAGTCGGTGAACTGCCGGTTCTTCTGGTGATCCATGGGGGTGGTTATACCCAGTGTGAAAAATTTGTTAACGACGCATACAGTAAAGTTTTTGCAGAGAAAGGATACCGTGTCGTTAATATGAATTATTCGCTTCAGCCGGAAGCTGATTTTATCGAAGTAATGCGTGAGATATTTGCGGCACTTCACTGGATTGAGGCGAATGCACAAAATTATGGCTTTGACTGTTCCCGCTTATTTGTAACAGGTGACAGTGCGGGTGGCCATTATGCAATGCTGGTAGCTGCAATTCAAAAGAGTGTACAGCTGCAGGAGTATTATCAGATACGTCCGGTTGATTCCGGGATCCGTGGGGTGGTTGCCAACTGCCCTATGACGGAGTTATATACAGCAAAAGACGGCAAAGATACGACAAGTCGTTTTCTTCGCAAATATGTCCTTAAAGATCATGTGAACGATGAGACATATATAAAGAATATATCCATTCCATATTTGCTGGATAAAACGGACTTATCAGGCATTATGATCATTACATCTAAGACAGATCCGTTACTTTATGAGGAAGACTGCAGGCTTCATAAGATTTTTGTTGATGCAGGGGTTTCACACGTATACAAAGAGTATGTCGGAAGAGAACATGTATTAGGCCATGTATTTAATGTATTAGATCCTGATTGGGAAGAGTCGCAGGAAGCGTGTCAGGATATGTGCGAGTATTTTTCAAAGTGCTAAGTTTAAATTCCTGAAAGAGAATTTTATAAAGACGATAGCAAGAACCGGGTGACTTAAAAAGCACCCGGTTCTTGCTATTTCAACCAAAATCCTACTCTATATATGTGTAATAAGCCGGCAGATATTTTTCAATCAGATCAAATGGTGCAGGTCCGATGGAGAGCACTGCCTGGTGGAAGGATTTGTCATTATAATTATTAATATTGAGAAGCTTTGTTTCTGTTTTTAATTCTTCAAATTCCAGAAAACCAATATAATACTTCAGATAATGAGTTGGTTCTTCTACAATAAGCTCAAAAATATTTTCGATTGCTTCATCATTGTTGATCCCGTAATTATTCCAGAATTCTCTGGTGTCTTCAATCGTCCACTCTTTGTAATGGATACCAATGTCGGTGGATGCATAGAGACTTAAGGTGGCATCCTGATTTAATTCCATTAAAGTCGCTACATCTTCATTCAGAGTGGCATAATGGTAAGAATGCAGCTCGGCATAAGTAGCCCAGCCTTCAACATAACCGGAATAATTGAGCAGTGAGCGTACCGGCTGGATGCCGGACTGATACGTCATAACTGTCTGATAGAGATGCCCAGGGAATCCTTCGTGAGCAAGTGTGGTAAAATAAGAAATGTCAGACGTATCCGTTGTTTCATTTATGTAGATAGAGTTATTGGAATAATCATCAATTGGTGTAACTACGTAATAGGCGGGAGCCAGATAATCGGCTACGCAGTCATCAATATAACTGACTGTAAAATTCGTATCAGGTGGAGCTGGAAAATCAGCAAGCATCCACGCTTTTAGACAGTAGGGCTCACGGCGGACCATTGACCTGTGGAAGAAATGAATGCAAAAGTAGAAGCGTATAATCTTTTTTATCAGCGATTTGAGGATGTGCGAGGACCATTGGAAATCCCTGCAAAGTAAGATAAAAGTTCAATGAAAGAATTTGAAAAATCGTTTCAGGGAAGATTATCCTGTTATAGTGTTAATACAAGAGGTAAATTTATTCGTTCATACAGTTCACTGGAGGAAGCGAAAAAGGGAGCTATGTATTGGCTTAAGGTCTGGGGAGGTATTGACAGCGAGAATGTCATTCCGCATGGAAGTATCCGCTATGATGCATTTGAGATTCACAAACGGGAGCTTCGTGCGGCTGAATTGTATATGACTTTTATTACAAGATATGCAGATGTTATTGAGGTGATCAAAAAATATGATTATCCGGGAAATGCTGTAGATGAAGTGGCAGAGGTACTTGGAATTACCAGAGACGAGGTTGGATTCATATACGGTTTGTTTGATCCGGTATTGTTTTCTACTTCAAGACTCCAGACAATAAAGAAAATGCTAGGAGAAAATCTATGAGATATTATAATTTCGCACTGTATGCAAGTGCAGAACAGATAAGAGAGAATACAACAATTAATCTTCGGGAATACGCTTATGAGAATACTTATGCTGCTTTAAATAATTATATGTATAAAAGACTAGATAATTATATATATTTTTATGCATATCGTGAGGAGGGAAATACAACTTTTGCAGTTTATGCGTATGATGAAAAGAAAGTTGTGTTTGGTCAGCAAATATATAATTAATCTTCTGAAGAAATATAGGAATGAATGTCTGTTCATTTTTACCTATAATATGGATAATCCTGGATTTTCATATCAGATATTGCCTGAGATAGAAAAATATGTAGTTCCGGTAATGCTTGTGATAAGGGAATTGGATGATGATCAGGCAGTTGTGGCAATGGTTGACTCTAACCTGCATAGAGAGAATCTGAAGCCAAGTGAGAAAGCATTTGCATATAAGATGAAGCTGGATGCAATGAAGCATCAGGGAAAGCGGACAGCAGAAAAAAAGCATTAGTTTTAAATGAAAGGGAGGGTGCGGTTGATGGCTGATGTATTACTGAAGACTGAAAAATTAAGCAGAAAATTTGCACAGGGAAATACAGGGAATACCGTATTAAACGAAGTAGATATAGAAATCTATCAGGATGATTTTACGTATATCAATAAGCTGGGGGGCTTTTTGTGCTCCACGTCTTAATGAGTTATATTCCAAGATTATTCAATATATGTAAGGGACGATATAGACACATTTACCCGTTGTAGCCAATCCCCATATCACCTCGGCTTTACCAACGAGCCACTGCGCAGCTGTTACGCTCCTGACACGACAGAAGAAGTAACTGATAAGTCAGTTTGGTGTAAATAGTATAAAAACATTGGATTCCGTACAAAAAAGTTCCGAAATCAGGAATTTTTGTACGGAATTTCTTTTATTTGCGTACTTGGCGAAAATAAAGCATTTTTATAATACAAAATTACCTGCTTTTGTATTTTTTTCGCCGATATTGGTGTTTTAAATACAAGAAAATTCGTAGGAATCTGCAAGGCACTTTTACATTAGCTTTTTACAGTCGTTGACAGTCACAGCCTTTTACCATAAAATGAACAGTAAGAATGTATGAAAAAGGAAGAGAAAAATGGGAAAATCTGAGAAACAGATGGATAAAGAGCAAGGGCGCAACCAGCGGATCATTGATACAGCGTTCCGGCTTTTTGTGGAAAAGAAAATCGAAGCGGTCAGCATGGATGAGGTCGCAAAAGAAGCCGGTGTGGGACGTGCCACATTGTTCCGCTGTTACAACAATAAGACGGAGCTGGCTATTGCGGTCTGTGCATCGAAATGGAAGGCTTATCTGGACAAGCTGGATGAGGCAAGACCAATCTCTTCGATACACGATATTCCGGCCATCGGAAGATTTATTTTTACGCTGGACAGTTATATCGGCATGTATCAGAACCATAAGGATCTGTTGCAGTATAATGACAACTTCAACAATTATATAACACACCAGACGGTGCGGCAGGAGGAACTGGCGAATTTCCACGCATCCCTGAATTCCGTCAACACAAGACTTCATATGATGTATGCGAAGGCAAAAGAGGACAAGACCTTCCGCACGGATATTCCGGAGGAACAGTTCATGCGTGTGACGGTGCATACTATGATGGCAGCGTGTACCCATTACGCAGGTGGTTTTGTCTGGGGAGCAACGGACAACAAGGATTATACAGGTGATCTGCTGCTTTTAAAGGAAATGATCCTGAATTATGCCCGGAATGACGCCAATCTCTAATTTTCAGGTATACTGATCCCGACAGCCGGTGGAACAGATGACTGATTGACATTGCAATTTCAGAAAATCTGTGATATAGTAGCCACAATTGAATATGGAGTATTCAGGTGCCGGAGCAGTCACGTAAGTAGCTGGCTCCGGTGAAAAGGGAAGCAGGTGTAAGTCCTGCACGAACTCGTCACCGTAATTAGGGAGCTGAAGCCGATAGATCACTGGGAGACCGGGAAGATGGCGGATGCAATGATCTTCAAGCCGGGAGACCTGCCTGAATGCTGTACAGAAACATTTGTTTCAAAGCCACGAGTAACTGGTTGTACGTGTGGAATGCAGAAGGGACAGAATCTTTTTTGCATTCGTTTCTTATGTGTACAAACCCTTTACCTGATACAGGAAAGGGTTTTTGTTTTTGCTACGAAAAACATGTTTCTGACTTACATATTTAAGAACACCGGGGCAAACCCCAAAATCAAAAGAGACAGAAAAACTGTCAGAGGAGGAAACATGAAAAAAAGAATCGTAGCAGTAGTACTGGCAACCGTACTGGGCGCTGTATGCATCACCGGATGTGGCAGCACGCAGGAAGTAGCAGAGAGCACTGTACAGGCAGGCACTGAGGCGCAGACCACCCAGGCAGCGGAAACAGCAGCTACCGAAAGCACCGAAGATGTAGATCAGGCAGCAGCCGATGAAGTAGCAGCATTGATCGATGCCATCTATGTGCAGGAGAGAACTGAGAATACCGATAAGCAGTGTGCAGATGCCAAGGCAGCATGGGATGCACTGACCGACGCACAGAAGGAACTGGTAGAGGGAGAAAATGCAGATCCCGATTATTTCGGCAGAGATACCGGAGATGCTTCCAAGGATGATCCCCGCAATCAGGATGAGATCGGTGAGAACGAGATTCTGGTAGTAAGCTTCGGTACTTCCTTTAACGACAGCCGTGTGGCTGATATCAAGGGTATCGAGGATGCGATTGCAGCAGCCAATCCCGACTGGTCTGTAAGAAGAGCATTTACCGCACAGATCATCATCAATCATATACAGGCAAGAGATGACGAGCATATCGACAATATGGATCAGGCACTGGACCGTGCTGTGGCAAACGGTGTTAAGAACCTGGTAGTACAGCCCACGCATCTGATGCATGGCGCAGAGTATGACGAGCTGATGGAAGCTGTAGAAGCGTATAAGGATCAGTTTGCATCTGTAAAAGTTGCTGAGCCCCTGTTAGGTGAGGTAGGCTCTGATGCTGCCGTAGTAAATGATGACAAGAAGGCTGTTGCAGAAGATCTGACCGCAGAAGCAGTGAAGACCGCTGGGTATGACAGCCTGGATGCTGCAAAGGAAGATGGCGTGGCATTCGTATTCATGGGTCACGGAACCTCCCACACTGCAAAGGTGTCTTACAGCCAGATGCAGACACAGATGAACGAACTGGGATATGAAAATGTATTCATCGGAACCGTAGAAGGTGAGCCGGAAGAGACCGCCTGTGAAGAAGTCATCAAGGCTGTTGCGGAAGCAGGTTACACCAAAGTGGTTCTTCGTCCTTTGATGGTAGTAGCAGGTGATCATGCCAACAATGATATGGCAGGCGAGGATGAGGATTCCTGGTTAAGCCAGTTCAATGCTTCCGGCAAGTTCGACAGCGTGGATACCCAGATCGCAGGTCTCGGCGGGATCAAGGCTATCCAGGATCTGTATGTAGCACATACCGCAGCAGCAATGGCTGAGAAATAAATAAGAATTAAAATAGGAATTAAAATCAGGAATAAAATAAGGATTAAAATAAGTAATGAAAGCAAAGACATTAATGAATAAAATCATAATCGTGGGCGGACTGAGTGCCTGTCTGCTGCTTGGCGGCTGTGGCGCCGGTCAGGCAGCGGATGCGACATCCGTAGAAAGCACGTTTGCCGCACAGGAAAGCACCGCAGCGCAGGCAGAAAGCGCAGAAGCTATAGCGGGAACAACAGAAGCAGCGGCTACAGAGACTGCACAGAACGAAGCACAGCTTCCTGACGGTGTCTACACTGCTGAATTTTCCACGGACAGCTCCATGTTTCATGTCAGTGAAGCCTGCGATGGCAAGGGAACCCTGACGGTAAAAGATGGCATTATGACCATCCACATTTCCTTAGGTTCCAAGAAGATCCTGAATCTTTATCCGGGTCTGGCAGAAGATGCGGCGAAGGAAGGTGCGGTACTGCTGGAGCCCACCACGGATACCGTGACTTACAGCGACGGCATGACGGAAGAAGTCTACGGCTTCGATGTTCCCGTACCTGTGATCGGAGAGGAATTCGATCTGGCACTGATCGGTACCAAGGGAAAATGGTATGACCATAAAGTCGTAGTATCTGATCCGGTGACAGAGGACAGTGAGGGTGGCGTAGCCCCTTTTGATCTGAGTACTGTAGAAGACGGCAGCTACACCATCGAACTGACCATGGAGGGCGGAAGCGGCAGAGCAAGTATCCAGTCCCCTGCACAGCTTGCGATAACTGCCGGAGCGGCAACGGCGACTCTGGAATGGAGCAGCCCGAACTATGATTACATGCTGGTGAATGGTGAGAAATATCTGCCGGTGAATACGGAGGGCAATTCCGTATTTGAAGTGCCGGTGGAAGCACTGGATGCACCCCTTACCATGATCGGTGATACCGTGGCAATGAGCACACCTCATGAGGTGGAATACACCGTAACTTTCCACTCTGAGACACTTGAGAGTGCAGAGAGCGGCAAGTAATACACATTGGTGCCTGCGGCTCAAATATTGCAGGCTATGAAAGGCATGAAAACTTTGAGGTCAGGAAGAAATAGAAGAAAATGGATCTATGTTCTGCTTCTTATGGGACTGCTAGGGCTAAGTGGCTGCGGCAGTCCTTCTTCTGCTTCTATGGAGACATCATCGGAAGCAGCATCTGAGGTTACCCAGACAGCAGAGACCACGCAGGAAGAACAGACAAAATTAGTAAAGACAGGCAGCATGGAGCTGCAATATGCGGAAAATTTTACAGTGGACTATTACGAAGATGGTTATAAGATGCTGACAACTCTTCCCGACAGTCAGCGGTATCTGTTAGTGCCGGAGGGACAGCCGGTACCACAGGGACTGGATGAGGACGTCAGTATCTTGCAGGAACCACTTCAAAATATATATCTGGTGGCATCCGGCGCGATGGACATGTTCGCCTCGCTGGACGCTGTGGATCAGATCCGGTTCTCCGGACAGAAGCAGGAGAACTGGTACATTCAGACAGCAAAGGATGCCATGGCGGCAGGGGATATGATCTATGCCGGAAAATACAGTAAACCGGATTATGAATTACTGGTGTCTGAAGGCTGTGATCTGGCGATCGAGAACCGGATGATCACGCATTCGCCGGAGGTGGTGGAAATGCTTCAAAGCTTTGACATTCCGGTGATGATCGAATATTCCAGCTATGAACAGCATCCTTTGGGAAAAGTGGAATGGGTCAAATTTTTCGGAGCTCTGACCGGAAAGGAAGCGAAGGCGGAAGAAGCCTTTGCGGAGCAGACAGAAATTCTGGAAGAGGTAGAAAGCGGGGAAAAAACAGGGAAGACCATAGCGTTTTTCTATGTGACTTCCAACGGACTGATCCAGGTGAGACAGAGCACGGATTATATTCCGAAGCTGATCGAGCTGGCAGGGGGAAGATATATTTTTGAGAATCTGGAAGACAGCGGAAGCGGACGCTCCACGCTGAACATGCAGGTCGAAGATTTTTATGCCGGAGCGAAAGACGCAGACATCCTGATCTACAACAGTTCCATTGACGGAGGCGTGACCACGGTGGATGAGCTGATCGGCAAATGCAATATTTTGAAAGATTTCAAAGCGGTACAGGAGGGGCAGGTCTATTGCACCACCAATGATATGTACCAGCAGTCCATGGCAGTAGGGTATTTATTGCAGGACATGCATACGGTGTTGACGGACGATGATACCGCTAAGCTGCGTTATCTGTTTCTCTTACAGTAAGATGGAGGACCTAGAAACACAGCGTAAGTATAAGAGCGTTAGAATGAGATTAGAATACGATTGGAACACGAATAGGAAAAGAAGGAGCATTCCTGTAATTCAGAAATAACGTCAATTGAATAAAAGAAAACC
>ERZ840371.1294-NODE-1294-length-26465-cov-4.596630_pt1 | contig 26465 bp, 22 predicted proteins | sample MGYA00519937_ERZ840371 | MGnify/ENA primary metagenome ERZ840371 (study PRJEB31850, sample SAMEA3708873) | human gut metagenome | biome: human gut; feature: human-associated habitat; material: faeces | place: China | collected 2014 ... | reverse complement strand
TGTGCTGTACCATATCTTTGCATATCTAGGAAAACTTGCGTATCAAGGCTCATTCGTTGGTAGTAAATAAGTAGTAAATTGATGAGTTTGTTTCCTTGAAAATGCTGATAGATACTGTATTTTAGCGGATAATCAGATTTTTATTGTGTTTTTTTGTAAAAAAAGAACGGGAAGAAGATTTATAATGTCAATTCCAAAACTTTCAGATATGGATTTACAACAGTTTCAAAAATTGAAGACACCCAGAAAGTGAGCAGTTATATAACCAAGTACATCACAAAAGAAATGATTACCGCCACCAAAGGAAAGCACCGCTATTTATGTAGCAGAAATCTTGACACCGCAGAAGTGGAGAACATCATGCTTGATGATGTTGAAAACTTTATGAAATCCGTTGAACTAAATCCCAAAGTCTGCAACCAAAAGAAATACACCAACGAGGAAACAGGGCAAGAAATTACATATATCAAAGTTAAAAAATAATTTTCTATATTCTCATAGCTTGGCGTGATATAATTAACTTTACAAATAAGAATTCGCAGAGGTGATTTATATGGATAAAAACGAACAGTGGTTGCAATGGGCGGTAGAATTACAAGCTATTGCTCAAGGTGGTTTGTTTTATGGGAAAGATAAATTTGATTTAGAACGTTATGAAAGAATTCGAGATATTTCAGCCGAAATGATTAGCTTTAAAACAGAAATATCTATTGATAAAGTAAAAGATTTATTCTGCAATGATATAGGATATCAAACTCCTAAAATTGATACAAGAGCTGCAATATTTAAGAATGGAAAAATATTGTTAGTTCATGAAGCTAATGGCACGTGGTCATTGCCAGGTGGCTGGTGTGATGTCGATATTTCAGCAGAGGAAAATACAATAAAGGAAGTCAAAGAAGAAGCGGGGCTTGATGTTATAGTAAAACGTGTTATTGCAGTTCAAGATAGAGAGAAACATAATCTTCCTATATATGCATATAAGGTGTGCAAGATATTCATGCAATGTGAAGTGATTGGTGGTGAATTTACAACTAATATTGAAACAATAGGTTTTGACTATTTTGGAATTGATGAACTTCCAAAACTTGCAGAAGAAAAAAACAATAGGGAACAAATTGAGATGTGTTTTAAAGCCATGCAATCAGATACGTGGGAAGCTTTATTTGATTAGTTCCCAGTTTGTTGAAACCGACAAACCCCAATTTGTCGGCTTGCTCAAAATAATGTGGAGATGGTTTTGTTACTTTTTTGTTACTTTTGAAAATGATGTGCTGAAAAGCCCCTTTCTATCGTATTTTTTGAGGTACAAATTCATTCAAGTCCCATCTTCCGCATTTACTGATAGGAAACCTTTTGAAATAGGTTTCCTTTTTTGTTATCATAATTACTATATTCTCATTGTAAATCCTGGTATATGGAGGTAGCATATGGAAACCTGCAATCTAAAGGAATTTCAATCTAAATCGGAGCATATGCATCCTTATGCTATGTAAAAACGACCTTTTGCACATTTTACATATCCTGCTCTTTTCTCAGCAATTTCTGCGTTTTCTTCAACCTAACTTGTCATCCCCACAAAATCCCTTGACACAGGCTTTGTTTCCCCCAATACAATAGCATAAGTTTCACAAAATACGAAGGAGTTTACCTATGTTACAAACCAAGATAAAAGACAACGAATTAGCGCAACAAATGTTGCATCTCGTTGTCCCTATCGCTATACAGCAATTTATGTTAGCACTCGTCAGTGCGACCGATGCCCTGATGCTGGGCTTTGTCGATCAGGCATCCCTGTCCGCAGTTTCCCTTGCCGGACAGATCCAGTTTGTCCTCAATCTCTTTATCGCAGGCATTGCTGCCGGATGCGGTATCATTATCGCGCAATACTGGGGAAAAAAAGACACCGCCTCCATCGAAAAGGTCATGCCGGTAGCGCTCTATACCAACCTGATCTTCGGAGGGACTTTTACCGTACTGGCTTTGTGTATTCCAAGCCACCTCATGCAGATCTTTACCAACGATGCAACCCTGATTGCCAACGGCACCTCCTATTTAAGAGCCGTTGCATTTTCCTATGTCCTCTGTGGCATTTCGCAGATCTATCTGATCCTTTTAAAAAATACAGGGCATGCGGCGCTTAGCTCCAAGATCTCATCTACTGCCGTTGTGATCAATATCTGTCTCAATACCATCTTGATCTTTGGCTTTCTTGGTGCACCACGTCTGGGCATCGTCGGCGCCGCTTACGCCACGGTCACAGCCCGTGTTGTAGAACTGATTTGGGCTTATTTTACAGTACGGCGCAGTGGCGACGTTGCCATCCGCTGGGCTGGCATTTTGCATACTGACAGCACTTTGACCAAGGATTTCTGGCACTATACCACACCTGTCCTTGGTGCTTCCCTTGTCTGGGGCATCGCCTTTGTCCTCTACTCCGTCATCCTGGGACACATGGGCAGTGATGCCGTTGCCGCCAATTCCATTGCCAATATCGTAAAAAGCATGGTGCAGTGCGTCATCCGTGGCGTGAGTGCCGGCGCCGGTATTCTGGTCGGGAATCTGCTGGGTGCCAACCAACTGGAAAAAGCCAAGAATTATGGCGGTCGGATCACGCATATCGCCATTGTTATCGGTATCGTAACCGGTACTCTCCTCATGATCCTGTCTCCATTTATATCGCGCATTGCCCCAATATCGGATACTGCCAGAGGCTATCTTCAATTTATGATGATCGTACTGGGCTTTAACCTCATGGGACAGTCCGTAAATACCACAGTACTGGACGGTATCTTTTGTGCCGGTGGAGATTCCAAATTCGATATGAAAGGTAACCTCGGTGCCATGTGGTGTTTCTCCGTTCCCCTCGGCTTTATTGCAGCCTTTGTCCTCCATGCTCCGGTATGGCTGGTCTACATCATTATCAGTCTGGATGAGATCGTCAAACTTCCGGCAGTCTATATCCATTACAAGAAATATGTCTGGGTACGAAATATCACCCGATAATTTGCCACTTTATGCGAGTGCGCATAAAAAGGTTTATAAACAAGCCAATAGGGACGCTCCTTATGGCAAAAGGAACGTCCCTATTGTACTAGATTTCAAAATAACGTTTTGCGTTGCGGTAAGAAATACCCTCTACGATCTTCTGTAAAGACTTGTCGTCTGCCGGGTACTCTCCGTTTTCTACCCAATTTCCGATCAGTTCGCACATAATGCGGCGGAAATACTCATGTCTTGTGTAAGACAGGAAACTTCTGGAATCTGTCAGCATACCGATAAAGTTGCCAAGGAGGCCTAAGTTCGCCAGCGAAGTCATCTGCTCCATCATGCCGGTCTTATTGTCATTGAACCACCATGCAGAACCATGCTGAATCTTGCCGACTGCCTCAGAAGACTGGAAGCATCCAATGATGGTTCCGATTGCTGCATTGTCGATCGGGTTCAAAGAGTAGATGATGGTCTTTGGCAGTTCATCCGTATATGCCAGGGCATTTAAGAAATCAGCCAGTTCGTTGATCGGTGCACTGGTAGAAATGCTGTCGATGCCTGCATCCGGTCCCAAGGCTTCAAAAATCTTGCGGTTGTTGTCACGCTTTACGCCATAATGCAACTGCATTACCCAGTTCAGACGATGGTACTCTTTGCCAAGATGCATCAGCACGCCCATCTTGTACTTACCGATCTCCTCACGGCTCAACTCCTGTCCTGCCATCTTCTTTGCAAATACTGCCTCAACTTCGTCCTCGGTGACATCTGCATATGCAACATATTCCAGACCATGATCGCTGACACAGCAGCCTGCTTCCTTGAAGTATTCCATTCTCTTGGTAAGCGCAGTCTTGACATCCGCAAAAGATGTGATCTTCATATCTGCTGCCTGTCCCAGTTTCTCCATATATGAAACGAAATCGTCTTTTTCAATATTGACAGCCTTATCCGGTCTCCATGACGGCAGTACTTTTACATTAAAGGTCTCATCTGCTGCGATCATCTTGTGCCAGTGCAGATCGTCGATCGGATCATCTGTGGTTCCGATCATTTCTACATTGGAATCAAGAATCAACTGTCTTGCAGACATAGTCTTTAACTTTTCATTACAGAGATTCCATACTTCCTCAGCAGTATCGCCATTCAAGGCACCTGTATATCCAAAGTATCTCTGCAACTCAAGATGTGACCAGTGATAGAGTGGATTTCCGATAGCCATCTCAAGTGTCTCAGCCCATTTCTGGAATTTTTCACGGTCACTGGCATCGCCTGTGATGTAACGCTCCTCTACACCGTTAGAACGCATCTGACGCCACTTATAGTGATCACCGCCCAGCCATACCTGTGTGATATTGTCAAAATGTGCATCCTCAGCGATCTCCTGCGGGCTCAAATGACAGTGGTAGTCAATGATCGGCATATTTTCTGCAAAATCATGGAACAAATGCTTTGCTGTATCGGTTGTCAAAAGGAAATCTTTATCCATAAATTTTTTCATAATTTTGTGTCCTTTCTGCTCTCGCACTTCTCTTTTATCACAAAATCGCCCACGGATCCTTGCAATCTGTGAACGATTTTGTATGAGTCTATATAATGAATTAAGCGTTCTTTACAAGGTCTACAGCGCTCTTTGTCATAGCCATGATCTCGTCAAACTTACCAGCCTTAACAAGGTCGCCCTTAACCATCCAACTTCCGCCAGCTGCGATGATCTTTGGCTCAGCAAGATACTCTAAGATATTTGCTTCGCTTACGCCACCGGTAGGCATGAAACGCATCTGTGGGAAAGGAGCTGCCAGAGCCTTGATGGTCTTGAGTCCGCCAAACTGTGCTGCCGGGAAGAACTTTGCTACCGGAAGTCCATGGTTTACAACCATCATAAGTTCGGTTGGTGTGCATACACCTGGGAGAATCGGAATATTGTTCTCGCAGCAGTATGTTGTAACTTCTTCAGAATATCCCGGTGTTACGATGAACTTTGCACCACACTCGATTGCCTGCTTGCACTGCTCAACATTTACAACAGTGCCTGCACCTACGAGCATTTCCGGGAAAGCCTCGCTCATAGCCTTGATAGAATCAGCGGCAGCGGCTGTACGGAAAGTAACCTCAGCAACCGGAAGTCCACCATCGATCAAAGCCTGTCCCAAGGGAAGCGCATCCTTTGCGTCCTCAAGAACAACAACCGGAACGATCTTCAGTTCTTCAACTTTTTTTAATAATTCTTGCATTTCCATGATATATTACCTCTTTTCTATTCTATAACTCAATGTCATATCTCGTTCTCATTAAGGAAGTTCTATTCGCTAAGTTGCTTTCGGCCTATACCCCTGAGTATGCAGAGAAGCCACCATCAACTGGAAGAACAACACCTGTGATAAATCCGGCTGCATCGTTGTTCAGAAGGAATAAAAGGCTTCCGATCAACTCTTCTGATTCACCGAAACGTCCCATTGGAGTAGCAGCAAGGATCTTGCCGGTACGAGGAGTTGGTGTTCCATCTTCGTTAAATAACAACTTAGCATTCTGCTTTGTTGAGAAGAATCCCGGTGCAATAGCGTTTACACGGATGCCAGCCTTTGAGAAGTGAACGGCAAGCCACTGTGTAAAGTTGCTGATTGCAGCCTTTGCTCCAGAATAGGCAGGAATTTTGGTGAGTGGAGTGAATGCATTCATTGAGGAAATATTTAAAATATTACATCCTTCTTTGTCTACCATATCCTGGGCAAAGATCTGTGTTGGAAGCAATGTTCCAATGAAATTTAGGTTAAATACAAACTCTACTCCGCTTGTATCCAAGTCGAAGAAAGAAATTGTATCAGCGTCGATATCACCATGCTCGAAGTATTCCTTGTCTGTAGTAGCACGTGGGTTGTTTCCGCCTGCGCCGTTGATAAGGATATCGCATGTACCAAGATCAGCAACAACTGCTTCATGTGTTGCGATCAGGCTGTCTTTTTCCAAAACGTTTGTCTTGTATGCCTTTGCTACACCGCCTTCTGCTACGATTTCGCCAGCAACCTTCTGTGCAGCTTCTTCATTTAAATCAAGGACTGCAACCTTAGCACCAGCCTGTGCAAGTGCCTGCGCGAACATTCCGCAGAGCACACCGCCTGCTCCTGTTACAACTGCAACCTTTCCTGAAAGATCTGTGTTAAGTGGTAATTTCATCATTGTAAATTCCTCCTGTTATTTATTAAAACTATTAGTTGTTCTTATCCGCTTTTTCAACGGCTTCAAAAAGACCATTGATATAAGTTGCACCAAGTGCTCTGTCATAAAGACCGTAACCGGCACGACCTGTCTCGCCCCAGATCATTCTACCGTGGTCCGGACGAACATATCCCGTAAATCCGTTGTCATGCAGTGCCTTAACGATCGCATACATATCAAGGCTTCCGCAAGATGAAAGATGTGCTCTCTCCTCAAATCCGTTGTCAAGAACCTGTACGTTTCTAAGGTGTGCGAAGTGGATTCTTCCCATCTTTGCATACTTAGCAGCCATCTTTACAACATCGTTCTTTGCAGAGCATCCCAAAGATCCGGTACAAAGTGTGATGCCGTTATGAGGGTCGTCTACAAGGCTAAGGAAACGATCTAAGTTCTCCTCGCAAGTGATGATTCTTGGAAGTCCAAAGATGCTCCAGCATGGATCATCTTCATGGATAGCCATGTTTACGTCACATTCTGCTGCTACAGGAATGATCTTCTCAAGGAAGTACTGTAAGTTGTTCCAGAGATCATCTTCTGACAATTCCTGATACTGTGCTACGATGTCCTTTAACTCTTCTCTGGAGTAACTTGCATCCCATCCAGGAAGTGTCAGATCGCTGTCAGACTCGAGTGGATTTACCTGATCTACCTGCTCCTGATAATAAACAAGGGATGTAGATCCGTCTGGAAGCGGATGATCGAGCTGTGTTCTTGTCCAGTCAAATACCGGCATGAAGTTGTAGCATACGCACTTGATACCAGCCTCAGCAACACGGCGGATGTTCTCGCAGTAGTTCTCGATGTATTTGTCTCTTGAAGGCTTTCCTAACTTGATGTCTTCGTGAACCGGAATACTCTCGATCACTTCAAAGTGAAGACCAGCATCTTCTGTCTGCTTCTTTAACTTTGCGATTGACTCTCTGCTCCAAACTTCTCCAACAGGTACATCGTAAACAGCTGTTACGATAGAATCCATACCAGGAATCTGTCTAATCTGCTCCAATGTTACCTTGTCGTCTTCTCCATACCAACGGAATGATAATTTCATATAGACCCTCCTCATTTTTAAAAAATATTATGGGCTTTTTTGTTAGCCCTTATGTCTCATTTACTGTACCTATAATGTACAATCTTTCCCCTGACTTTGAAATCATAAAACTTGTTGTAAACATTGCAAAAGTTGTTGTTGCGGTGTAAAATCATAGGAGAAAAGATATTTGTACCGCGCAAATCACAGATAAAAGGAAAGAACCATGGCAAAACATTATCATTCACAATTCGACGAACGACAGGAAATGCAGACCTCGGATTTCGAGATCTTCTATTATGAAGACAAAGAAGCATCTGATGTATCCATGCATCGCCACGATTATTATGAGATATATTTCTTTTTGGAGGGAGATCTTTCCTATCAAATAGGAAAAAATATTTACCCCCTCCAATACGGTGATATCTGTCTGATTCCACCGGGCGTTTTTCATCGTCCGCAGTTTCACAGCAATGACAAGCCTTACCGCCGTATGGTGCTTTGGCTGTCGCCTGACTTTTTTGCACGATTGCAGGCACTGCATCCGGATATTACCTACAGTTTCAATTATGGGAATCAGATCTCCTGCCATCATTTTTCCTGTGACTTTGCCAATGCACAGATTCTCTTTGACAAACTAATCGACATCATAGAAGAACGTCAGCGCGATGTTCCTTTTCACGAAGCTATGATTTCCTGCTACATCGCGTCCCTGCTGCTTAGCATCAACCGCATTGTCTATATGGGTGAGCGCCCAACGGCTACAAAAAGCGAACAGGGCAGTCTTTTTACCAGATTGTGCGAATATATCAATACACATCTGGATGAAGATTTGAGCCTGAATGCACTTTCGCGTGAATTTTATGTGAGCAAATATCATATTTCCCATGTATTCAAGGAAAATATGGGTATGTCTGTCCATCAGTACCTATTAAAAAAGAGACTCTATGCATGCAAGAACAATATCCTTGCCGGAGAGCCTCTGCGTGAAGTTGCCATGACTTATGGCTTCAAAGATTATACGAACTTTTTTAGAGCATTTAAGAAAGAATTTGGCATCGGTCCAAAGGAATACAAGGATTCCTTCGGCATTGTGGCACAAACCCACAAAGAAGCAACCGATACGATCGAACATGCGGTATTTGATGAAATTTAGACCTTATTTTCTCGCCACGATCCCAAACATGGCATCCGGGATATGAAACTCGTCCATTTCTGCATAGATGCGTTTTCCAACGGTCTGATCTATAGACACATAAGAAAAACCTATCTTGCGCAGCACTTCTTCATCCCAGGATGGACGTGACAGCGCACTGATGGAAAGCATATGATAGATATCGTGACACTCCTCTTTCAGCGAATCCGTCATCATATTATGCGCCTTGTTTTCCGGCAGAGACAGGTTATGCGCCCCCTTGGCATATTCCGCGTCAAAATTCAGAAGAATACCGCCCTTTTTCAAAAGGGCATACCACTTTCCATAAGCCTCGATCGGATGTGGCAGTGTCCAGGTCAGATTTCTGGTGATGATCACATCAAAACTTTCTGGGGCAAAGTCAGGATTTTCCGCATCCATGGTAAGTGCCTTTACCCGTTTTGCATCCAATCCATATTCTGCAATCATGCCATTGGCTTTTGCAACCATTTCCTCTGTCAGATCAATCCCTGTGACCTCAAATCCATGCTGTCCTAAAAGCACCTCAAAAAAGCCACTTCCACAGCCGACATCCAATACTTTTATCAGTGAAGTATCTTTATCAGCCACAGCCTCTGCCATCTCATCAACATCTTCCATGGCGGCATCTGTGATCTTAGTCAGGATCTCTGTCAACCAGCGATCTGCCTTGTTGCTCTTCATCTCGTGCTTGCGAAGTTTGGCAAAGGAATCCGCACGTTTACTCCAATAGCCCTTTACCCGGTCTTTCACTTCTTCCGGTTGTTCTTCAAATGCAATTCTTTTTAACTCGCCCATATGAATTCTTGTCGCTTTCTAACCCTTCTATTATAGCGGGTGCATCCCGCATATTTCTCATAGTTCTGATGCCTATTTTTCAGCCCGCACCATAAAAATCGGTGTCGCCGCATAGTTGATCTGTTCCACTTCGGATAGGAGCAGGCTACCGATATCCCGCCTGCTACTCACGCTCTGCACACCCGCTTCTTTTAAAACAGCCTCATCCCATGTCGGACGCTGCACCGGGGAAAGTGGCATCTGATAAGCGATCCGTTCCATGGCATCAATGTCCGTCCCCACATAGTGATCCTCCACGCCCAGTTCCTGTGTATTCTTACGGTCTTCCTCATAGGCTTGCCGCTTCTTTTCATCAAAAAGATAGCCATACCAGTTGGCATCAAAATTCAAAAGCAAGCCTCCCTTTTTTAAGACACGACACCACTCCTTATAAGCAACTGCCGGTTCCTGCAGATTCCATGTCAGATTCCGGGAGACCACCACATCAAAGGATGTATCCGCAAAGGTCAGCGCCTGGGCATCCATCTGTAGGAAACGGATCTTATCCTGCACACCGCAAGTCGCCGCATTGTCCTTTGCCTCTTTTAACATCGCCTGTGTATAGTCAACGGCTGTTACCGCATAGCCACACTCCGCCAGAATGGCAGAAAAAAATCCGGGTCCGCACCCAATATCCAGAATATGGATATCGGATGGCTGGTGTCCCGGATAAGTCTTTTCTATTTCATTTACCAAAAACTGCTTCCAATTCGTATGTTGCACGCCTGTCAGTTCTTCCTGATTGACCTTAGAATATCCGTCAGCGCGTCGGGTCCAATAGTCTTCGGTAGCCTTTAATAGGTTTTTATCCATATTATTTATCCTCACCGACTACTAATTTACCACAGATGAGGCGGTTTCTACAAGACTTAAATTCTTTTCCATTTCCACGAAAAATTGTATAAAAGCGCAGGATTTTGTAAGACAGCCTCCCAGGCATTTGTTAGAATATAGGCAAAAGAATACAAGGAGGTTTTTACTATGATCCAAAAATATATCTATGGCGATCCGATCGAAACGGATGCCGTCATAAAAGAGATCCCGACAAGCGAGGGGCATCCTTCTTATGGCACAATCTCAACCCAGGATGGCTTTTCCTTTACCTACATCATGCAGCCGGAGGATATCGTCTATGGGCTGGGCGAGTCCAACCGCGGCATCAACAAGCGAGGCTTCCTTTATGTCAGCAACTGCACAGACGAGCCCAACCATACGGAGGACAAGCAGTCCCTTTACGGCGCCCATAACTTTATCATTGTTGACGGAATCAATCACAGTTTTGGTCTTTTTGTTGACTACCCGACCAATCTAACTTTTGACATTGGCTACACCAGACAGGATACCCTGTCCATCACCTGTGCCGATGCAGACTTAAAACTCTACGTCATCGACGGCAGCGATGCCTATGACATCACCCGCCAGTTCCGTCACATCATCGGCCGCTCTTACATCCCGCCACGCTTTGCTTTCGGCTTCGGGCAGAGCCGCTGGGGTTACGAAAAGCCGGAGGATTTCCGCAAGGTCGTTTCCGAACACCGCAAGGCTCATGTGCCACTTGACATGGTCTATATGGACATTGATTACATGGACGGCTACAAGGATTTTACGGTAAATACAGAGGCTTTTCCTGACTTTAAGGGATTTGTTGACGAAATGAAGGAAGACCACATCCATTTAGTACCTATCATTGATGCCGGAGTTAAGATCGAAGAAGGCTATGATGCATATGAAGAAGGCCTTGCCGGTGATTATTTCTGTAAAAAAGAAGATGGTTCTAATTTTGAGGCGGCGGTCTGGCCGGGACTGACGCATTTCCCGGATGTCTTAAATCCTGCTGCAAGAGCGTGGTTCGGTCAAAAATATGATAGCCTCTTATCGCAGGGAATTGACGCTTTCTGGAATGACATGAACGAACCGGCAATCTTTTATACACCGGAAGGAATGGCAGAAAAGCAAAAGATAACCAAAGAATTGCTCTCCGGCGACTCCAAGTATCCGCCAGTGGCAATTTTCTATCTCATGTCCGGAAATGATATTTCTTCGGACTATGCCCGTATGTATCACAAGATTGACGGCAAATTAGTCTGCCACAACAAAGTACACAATCTGTTTGGTTACAACATGACAAGAGCCGCATCCGAAGCCTTTGCTAAACTTGTTCCTGATCGACGCATCCTATTATTTTCGCGGTCTTCTTATATCGGTATGCACCGTTATGGCGGCATTTGGACCGGCGACAACAAGTCCTGGTGGAGTCACATTCTGCTCTGCCTGAAGATGCTGCCGGGGCTGAATATGTGCGGTTTCCTTTATGTCGGCTGTGACTTAGGTGGTTTCGGAGAAAATACCACAAGAGATCTGCTCCTGCGTTTCTTAGCGCTTGGCGTCTTCACACCGCTCATGCGCAACCATTCTGCAACCAGAACGCGCGAACAGGAATTTTATCAGTTTGAAGATCCTCAGGACTTTGCAGCAGTCATCGGTGTCCGCTACCGTCTGCTTCCTTATCTCTACAGCGAGTATATGAAAGCTGCACTTGGCGATGACCTTTATTTCAAGCCGCTGGCATTCACTTATTCGGATGATGCCGTGGCAAGACAGATTGAAGATCAGCTTATGCTTGGAAACGAGATTATGATCGCTCCGGTTTACACCCAGAATGCTGCCGGTCGCCCGGTCTATCTGCCGGAAGAAATGATTTTTGTCAAATTCCTTGCAGATGGCACTATTTTACAAGAAAAGTGGGAAAAGGGCTGGCATTTTGCAGAAGTTGCCTTGAATGAAGTTCCGCTTTTTATCCGCAAAGATCACAAGATCCCGGTGGTCGATGTGGCAGAATATGTAGATGCCATCGATATGACAACACTGCAATATATCGGATATACAGATGCCGATTACGAACTTTACACCGATGATGGTATCACACCAATCGCATAAAAAAGAATGTGCCTTGGCACCATATAGGACAGCGTTTTTGCGCTGTCCTTTTTAATACACATTTTTCAACATTTCCACATCATATCCGGTTTCCCAGAATGTCTGAAACTGATTCAACTGCATAATGTCCGGCTGATGGAGAATATACTGGGTCTGAAGGTGAGGACTTTTTTTCTGATATTCCTTCGGGGTCATATGCATCATTTTCTGAAAAACCCGGTAAATTTTGTTTGCATTTCTTCTATGCTTTTATATCTATCTGCCTTCCATCTGCATAACGCAGCGTAACCGCTGGATATTCATCACTGTTTTCATGTAGTAAATCCAACATGCCATCATGCCCCGGATAAATATATCTGGCATTCTCCTTAATCCGTTGTATGGATTTCCTGCTTTGCTCCAAATTCTGGCTCATCAAGGGAATATTCTTCCATAATTCATAGCGGTTTTTCATGGCATCCGAGCATAAAATCGTCTCCGCTCCACAGCGCAGACCGATAAGCCCCGGTGTGTGTCCCGGCAATTCCATGACAGACACCTCCTCTGAGATGATATCTCCTTCTTTTACAAAACGCAGATTTCCTCTTTTCTCCAAATACGCCAGCGTCTGGATGCTATGCCACTCATCCGGCGTTTGATTGGCGCTCTCCCACTCGATCTTATTAAGCAGAATTTCTGCATTGGAAAACAAGGGTAGATTCCCAACATGATCAAAATGCAGATGACTGATGACCACGTGCGTGATATCTTCCGGCTTCATCCCTGCCTTTTCCAATGCTTCTTTTAATTGCAAAGCGCATCCTTTTGATCCGCAGTCATACAGTATGTTTTTCTCGTCATCACACGCTATCAGAACAACCGTACTGTAACCGACAATTCCATATTCGGTCATAAAGGGCTTACCTTCCAATAAGGTCTTTACTTTCATCTTGTCCCCCCTATCCGATCAAAGCAACCCAGAAGTCATTGACATTCGTTCCGGTAGGTCCTGTCATTACCAAACCGTCAATGGCCTGTAGTCCGTGATAGCAATCATTATCCTGTAAAATCTTTTCGTAAGACAATCCTGCGTTCTTTAAGGCTTCATAAGAATCTCCATCCACATAGCCGCCTGCTGCATCTGTCGGACCATCCGTTCCGTCGGAGCCTACAGAAAAGATTGCCATATTCTGCTGTCCGGCGATAACTTTCATCGCTGAAAAAGCAAGTTCCTGATTCCGCCCACCTTTTCCTTTGCCACGCAAATGTACGACAGTCTCTCCTCCGGCAATCAGTGCCATCTTTTTCTTCCCCGCATCGTCATGTTCCCTCAGACACAACTGCGCCAGATTCCAGCCAACCTCTCTTGCCTCTGCCGTCACATCTTCCGCTAAGATTCTCGGCTCATACCCCAGTTCTTTACAGGCTTTGTATGCCGCCTTGCATAACTGTCGTACACTGCCAATAATCTGTGTGTGGACATTACGAAGTTCTTTGGACGTTTCATCTTTCAGGCACTTCTCTGCCTCCGCGCTCAGTCGCAATTTGTATTTTTTTGCAATCTTTCCTGCATCTGCACAACTAGACGCATCCGGATATGCAGGTCCGGATGCAATCATATCCATTGGGTCTCCCACAATATCCGATAGAACAACAGCTTCTACCATGGCCGGCATACAAGCCAGCGCAAACCTGCCACCTTTTACCTCCGAAAGACGTTTTCGAATTGTATTCATCTCTACGATGTCAGCCCCACTGGCAAGCAACTGCTCTGTGATATCCGATAATTCTTTCTTTGAGATTCTGGGTTTTTCAAACAGGGCGCTGCCACCGCCTGAAACCAGAAATAATACAATGTCTTCCTCTGTCAGGTCTTTTACCATGGAAAGAACCTCTTGCGTTCCTTTAAAACTATTTTCATCCGGTACCGGATGTCCTGCCTCCACACAGTGGATACGTGGTAACTGCCCCATAACATGATGATATTTTGTTATAACAATACCCTTTTCATACTTGATTCCATTTTCCTGCAAATAGGAAACCGCAGCATTCGCCATCTGCCATCCTGCTTTCCCGATCGCCACAATATAAACATGCTCTGAGAACACAATGTTACTCAGAGCACGTCTTACTGCCGCATCAGGTTGAACGGATGCTATCGCCTCGTCTATGATCTGTTTCGCATCCTTTCTTAACTCCTGATTCATTCTTTCTATCTCCTCTATCTACCAATCTGAATGTCTGTCAGATATTCGTAATACTGCGCAATTGCGCTATGATCCTTTTGTCCGCCCTCATGATTGTGCATCCACTGCATAATTTCCTGCACTTCGGCCGTCATTGGTACCGGTGCACCCACGGTATGCGCACAGTCCAGAGCATTGTTGAGATCCTTGATATGTAGATCGATCTTAAATCCCGGTTTATCATTTCCGGCAATCATCATAGGCGCTTTTGCATCCATGACGGTTGAACCAGCCAAACCACCACGAATTGCCTGAAAAACAAGTTCCGGATCAACTCCTGCCTTTTGTGCCAGTGTAAGAGCCTCTGACAGTGCCTGTATGTTGCAAGCAACAATAATCTGGTTTGCCAATTTGGTGGTATTTCCGGCACCAACCTCTCCACATCTTACCACGGATGATCCCATGGTTTCAAGCAGCGGACGATAGGTCTCCACCAGTTCTTCTTTTCCGCCAACCATAAAACTCAGACTTCCGTCGATTGCCTTTGGTTCACCACCGGAAACCGGTGCGTCTAACATATCAATATTCTTTTTCACCAACACTGCTGCAATTTCTTTGCTTGCAACCGGATTGATAGAACTCATGTCAATAAACATACTACCTTCCTGCATATAAGCAGCAACACCATTCTCTCCCAGCATAACTTCTTTCACTTGCGGAGAGTTTGGCAGCATGGTCATGACAACATCACACTGTCTGCCGATTTCCTCATAAGTAGCAGATTTTGCACCACAGGCTTCCATTTCATCCAAGACATCCTGATGTCTGCCGTTCACTAAGACATCCGTATATCCACCCTTAATGATATTTTTCACCATGGGTTTTCCCATAATTCCAAGACCAATAAATCCTATTTTCATTTCATTCACCTCAAGCACTTCTATTTATTTTCTCTTTTGCTTCTTCATTTCAGCAATGTTCTCCTGAATCTCAGCCATGCGGTCATAATCCAATTCATAGAACTTCATGGCAATGATATTACACAGCCATCCGAGAATTGGAAACCCATACGTTAGAATAACCGTTACCCAGAAGATTGGCCAGGTTGCCGCATCTCCCATCTGCGGCATTACCGTCTTATATCCGATTGCTGCAACCGCAACTGCTGCAATCGTAGAGCCAAAGGAGGCAATTATTTTTTCTGTCAGAGAATAAACCGCACCAACGGTTCCCGGCATATAGTTTCCGGAACGCTCCAATTCATAGTCAATAACGTCTGCTCGCATCATTCCTTCAGCAACATTTAGGATCATCTTGGATGCATTAACACCCATGGTAAATACCACATAGACCATCATGACTACGCCACCTTTTCCGATCTGCGCCATACCTGTTGGTCCAAGGTATAACAAAAAGGCAAAGATTGCTATATTGATAAAGATATTAACAGCAGACCATACCTTAGTTGCAACCTTTACTCCTTTCTTGGCAATATAAACACCACCCAGAAATACAAAGACAAAACTAATAATCGTACCCGCATTCGTAATCATTGTCGCCGCCTTATAGTTGGCAATCAAAATACCATTTAACATGGTAAGCACAATCGTCTGGGTTGCGCTGTTAGATGCGATTTTATCTGTAATACCTGTCACCAGATAACAACGCATAGGAACATTTTCTTTAAAGATGTTTACGATTTCCTTAATACCTACCTTGGTCTGCTTGCCACCCATGGCAACCATTTCTCCCAGAATTTCCGGTGTGTCAATTCTATGCAGACCAATGAAGGAAAACATTACGAAGATAAAAGCCGTAATGATAAAGATAACACATGCCTCACTCAGACTCTCTACATTATATTGGTTGTCATACTTTGGCAAAACTGCAAATGCCAGAATGGTATTGACAAGGATTGGTCCAATGTACTGATAAACCGTGGTAACAAAGGTAACAAATGGACGCTGCTTTGGATCGTTAGTCAGCGCAGAACTGATCGTGGATGCCCCACCAATAGACATGATCGTGTAGCCAACAACAAACAAAGCATAAACCAGACAAAACACAACAATTCCTGCAACGCCACTAAATTTTCCTGCCAGAATACGGAACATCAAAAGTGCCGCAATAGAACAGGTCGCCCAGCCAATCAAAAGGAAAAGTCGTATCTTTCCAATATGTTTAAACACCGGCAGACGGTCATAAATCACAGCGACAACCGGATCTGTCACACCGTCAAAAATTGTCTTGGCCTGAATGATAATACCGGTTACCGTAACCGCAATACCAAATCCGGCATTCATTGCATAAGAGGCATACATCATAAGGACATAAAATGCCATTTTTGCGGCACTGGTTCCTCCTGCAAATATCATTTCCCATGGTTTTGCCGTACGATATTTGGGATCGTTACTACCAAACATTCCAGCAAATATTTTCTTTAAATTCATAAAAACCTCCTTTAATAAATACGAATTGCCTCATATCCATGCAAGCAATCCAGTTTTATCCCCTTATCTGTCCGTATTACATGACCGCCATTTAAGGCATCCATGTTTTTATCCGCACCGCATGCTATCTCAATAAAAATATCGCGGATTGGTAAAGGCTCACAATAAGTATAATTAGCAAAAGCCCCCGATAAATTGATAAGATGTATCACCTTTCCGGCTTCGCCTTCGGTCACTGCCAACTCACACATAGGTGTCAATGTCGGAGCGATGCTCTTGACACCTGCAAGACTGCAAACAATATCTTTTAAGAAATCATAAGAATTGTCATAGCCAAATTCGTAATAAAAAGCAGCTATGCGAAATGGAATATATAGACTTTTCCCGCTTCCATAGTCCCTCTCATACACTCCTGCTATCTCGGTTTTCTCCGTGGAATAACAGATCTCTGGTGGTCCAAACGGCTGATCGGGAATCATACGCAGGTATGTTTTTGCCTCTTTTCTACGTGTGCCTGTCACAACCAAATCTCCTGGCACAATGCAATCCAGACCTGACTCCTTACAGGACACCCACGCTTCTTTCTCTGCATCTGAAAATTGAAAAATTGCTGAGCGCACCTGCTTTTTTTCTGTAATTTCATCCATACCCAGACACTGTAATCCCATATGTTTTCTTGGTTGCCGTCTCTCATCACTCATAGATGAGCATCCATCTGCGATCAATGTTCCGCCCTTTTCCACAAAAGAATCCAGCATCTCGCACTGTGTATCTGACATCGTCTCAACATCTGCCAGAATAACTGCATCATATCGCTTTAGCAAAGGCGCAGATACTTCCCCAATCTTTTGTTCATCAAACGGAATGTGCAACTGCGTCAATACCTGTACCCAGCCATCTGCCTCCGGATCATTTCTTCCCATCAGAGGCTTTTCTATCAGTAACACGCGCGCTGCTGATTGCTGCCCCCGAAAAAGTTCTTCATGTCGCGCGAAAAAATCGAACGCTTTCTGCGAGGCTTTTATGCCTGACTGATCTGCACTTTTTCCCAAGGTTCCAAGCAAATAAAGGCTGGTACTTCCTGCATATACCAGATTCTGCCATTGTCGTATCTCCAGAAGTCCTTTGGATATGCTGCTGTGCCGGTATCGAAAAGCCATATAAACGGCAGATGCATCATCCACAACCTTGTCATGTAAAGGTCCTGCTATTCTTCTTGCATTGACCGATGCATCATAAACCCATGCGTGATGGTTGACATCCTGATTGCACTCTGTCCGAAAATAATCAAACCCATTGATAGCAATATTCTCATTGATTCCCTTCACAACTTCGTACATCCTCTGTTTTTGTTTTTTGCTACATGCACCAATAAAGGCCATATAGCGTCCAAAAGCCGGATCTTTGGGATTCAGGCTATCCGGTATCTCCATTCCGGTCTGCTCTTGAAACAATCGTCTGCAATTCTTGCAATGACATGGCTCATGAACCTGTAATTCATAGTCCACAACAAAGGTAGAACTCATATTGCAAAACAAACCATCAAAGTCATATTTTGAAAAAAGTTCTCGCAGGATATCATATACATACCTCTGTTGATAATCTCCATTGATGCAAGTCTGCACATAACCATTGTAAATCAGCGGCTGTCCCGAACTCTGGCGATATGCCCACTCCGGATGTTCCTCATACAAGGTTTCATGCACTTTTGAAAAATCACAGCGGGCAATCACCCGGATACCGGCCTTATGACATTCACGAAGTATATCAGCCAAAGTATCTCCCGTCAGATAATCACTCTGCTTCTGTTGCGCGACTTCCGTCGGATAACTTGCAATAATACCAGCAGCATTTAACGTCACAACCGTTGCATGATATTGTTTCAACTCATCTACATAAGATTTTGCATCCATATCTGCCATATCAATCTCACGTAAATTTGTCTGCACCATACGCCATGGAAAAGTTTCCCACCATCTGGTGTCGCTCATGTTCCTTCACCTCCTCCTTTGAAGTTGCTCCCATTATAAAAACGTGTTATGATCTTGTATATATCTGTTTTCTGTTTTTTATATCTGTTTTCTCCCTTTCTATATTTTGTATCGTTTCTGGATATATTTTAACTATTTTAAGTATAAACAAATCTCAGGTGGCTTGTATAATAAAGTCACATCCATTCCAAAACGTTTGTAACTGAAAGGAGATTAAACTAATGAATGAGATCAGAAAAGTAGTATCTACATTGTGGTACGACAAAGATAACTACCACACCTTGCGTAATGTATTTCCAAACGCAGAATTTATATATGTAGACTTTTATGACAAAGAAAAATTGGAGAAGGAAGCAAAAGACGCAGACGTTGCTCTTGTACTGGGCGATGTCCCGGATTGCCTGCTAGGAGAAAACTCTCTAAAATGGATTGCCTGCGACCATGCCGGACTTAATGGTTCTGCACGCCCGGAGGTTTTTGAAAAAAATATTTTTGTGACAGGTGCCGCCGGAAGAAGTGCCCCTGTTCTGGCAGAACACTGCATCTATTTTATGCTGCAATCCTGCTATCACACCAAAGAACTTTTGGCTGCCCAGGAAAAAGGTCAATGGGGTGTTGACGGGTCGAACAACTGGCGTGGACTTTACGGAAGAAAAGTTGCTATACTGGGAATGGGTAATAACGGCCGTATGCTTGCTGACCGCCTGCAGGCTCTTGGCATGGAAATCTATGCCTATGACAAATATCCAATCAAAGATTATGATTACATTCCTCACAAATACTGCGGTCTGAATGGCGACACCTTAGATCCTATTTTAGCCGAATGTGACTTCATCGTTCTGACACTGGCTCTAACCGATGAAACTTATCATATGTTTGATACTGAAGCATTCCGTAAAATGAAGTCCAATGCCGTCCTCATCAATATGGCACGTGGTGGCATCGTGGATACTGCTGCCCTGACACAGGCTCTAGAAGACGGAGCGATTGGCGGTGCCGGGCTCGATGTAATAGAAGAAGAACCATTCCCATCCGACCACCCTCTTTGGAGAATGCCAAATGTCTATATCACACCACATATGACGCCTCAGGTTCCCAACCGCGCTGGCCGAAGCATTGAGATCATCCGAGAAAACGCACGTCGCTTTGTAGCAGGAGAACCAATGTTAAATCTCTTAAAACCAACCGATACCTTCCAAAGCGGAAATGGCAATAGCGGCTGGGCAAGACTAACACAATCCAACCTATCCAAAGAAGAGATTGCCAAAATTCCTCTGGAAAAATTCTTAGGGAAACGTGGTTGGACAGATCCTAGTGAATGGAATTATCTAGACTAAAAGAAAGGAAGATATCATCCATGGAAGAATTGAATTCATTGACAAAACCTACTTTGACCGATGTGGATATTCAAAACCGCCTCTCACTGCTGTTGGAGTTTCTCCAATGTAATGAGGTCTTGTATCTTTGGCAGTATGATACCGAAGGCAATTGTCTTTGGACCAATTCTTCTCTTCCTATTTATGATACCATGCTCCGCCATGCCAAAGACTTCGATGAAATCATCGCTTTTGGTCAGGAGCATGATACCCCTCTAATGATCACGTCACTCACCGGAATGATGTGGTCTGTCGTTTATCAAAAGGATATCGCTCATCAACTAAGCCGCATTCATATCATTGGTCCGGTCTTTACAGCCATGCTCTCCGACGATACGATTGCCCTATTGCAAAAGCGCCCCGATATACGAGAACACTGGAAGGTCAAATTATACGATTATCTGCGTCAGGTTCCTGTTGTTACAACAACAAATTTTATCAAATACACACTTATGCTTCACTTTAGCATAAACAACGAACATTTGAAGCCATCCGACATCACCTATGCCGACTTTAACTATGATTCTTTTGCAGATAGATCGACGAAATCGGTAGATTATGCTTCCTATTGGGCTAGAGAAAATGTCATGCTCGATATCATACGAACGGGCGATATCTATCGCAAATCATCACTTGGTCCGGCGTCTGCACACCTTAGCAATATGCAGCCACACAATATCCAGGAGTTGGAACGTACCCGTCAATACACCATCATATTTATCGGTCTGTGTATCCGCGCTGCGATTGATGGTGGCGTATCTCCGGATACGGCATTTTCCCGCGGCAATATTTATTTAAACAACCTATCTCATGCCAAATCCTATGGTGATATCACAGCGTCTGCCCAGTTGGCCTTTGATGATTTTCTCTTTCTGGTTCACAACCATCTGCACTTAAATCAATATTCTGAAAATATCAAAGCCTGCATCGACTACATCGAACTTCATACAGACGATGACCTAAATATTCCTCTGTTGGCTGAAAAAATCGGTTATAGCGATTACTATCTGTCAAAGAAATTCAAAAAAGAAGTAGGCGTCAATATCAACGCCTACATCAAAAAAGCCCGGGTGCAAAAAGCCGCCTATTTACTTGTTTCTTCCAAAATGAGTATTCAGGAGATTTCTGATATGCTCCACTTTGGCAATCGTAATTTCTTTTGCCGTGCCTTTAAGGAAGAAATGCATACAACACCGGCGGCGTTCCGCACCAGCCATCAAAAATATTAGACACTTATCCTACGATCACGCGGCTCTCTGCATGACCTAATCCTTCTGCCTCCACATGTACACCTGCCTCTCCGGCTTCTGTACCGGCACGAAGGATGACCTGCCATCTGCCCTCAAAGGATGTAAATTCTCCCTTGGTGTAATTTTCCTCGGTCTGGCCTCTGCCTGTTCCAAAGCCCGCCAGACTTGCAGCACCTTCTACTGAAACCTTTGCCAGCGTATCCTCAGCTGTCGGTACCCAGTTACCTTCTGCATCTACGATTTCGACGATGCCATAAGCAAGACTTTCTCCATCTGCAGCAATCTGATTCTTTTCCATAGTGATCTTAAGTCCAACCGGCTCTCCCACCGTTTTTACTTCATCACGGGATACTTCCTGTCCATCCTGATAACTGATCGCTGTCAGAGTGCCTGCCTCATATGTCACTTCAAATTCTGCCTTGAAATGGCATTCTGCCCCCGCTGGTTTTTTGCCAAGAGACTTGCCGTTTAACAGAAGTTCCACTTCCTCAGCACGGCTGTATACGTCTACGCTTACCACTGTCCCATTTTCGCAATTCCAAGACCAGTGGTTTCCACCTTCTGCCCATCCATAACGACCAATCAGGGCGATCTTTCCATTGTTTTTCGGATCTTTTGCAAAAATATAAGTATCGTCTGCTCCCCAGATGATCTGGTGATATCTTCCCTGGGCTCTGACATTTCCGCAAAGGTCAAAGTCTCCTGCCTGTGCCAGACGCCAAGGATAACCTGCATAGTTTAACATCTGCGACATCTGTGGCACTTCTTCTTCGCTACAATAAATGCACTTTCCAATACCTGCTTCTCCAATGTAATCCATGCTTGTCCAGAGGAAATCTCCGATCACATACGGAAGGCGCTCTACATCTGACCAATAATCCTCAAATTGCCCCGGCTTGCTCTCTGTACAAAGAATCACACGATCCGGGAAAAGTTCATGGCTAGTCTCATAATGATAGTTCAGGTAATTGTAACCGACCACATCCCAATCTTTAACAAATGGGGCAGTATATTCCATCCAAATCTTCTTGCCGTAGGAATTATCCATATTTATGACAGAACCACCTTGCGGCATCTCTTTGCGGAAAGTCTGCCAAAAAGCTGCATTGTCCTCATTATCCAAGCCCTTAAAGAAAGAACAAAGTGCTCCGCTGACCAGTCTTGTGCTGTCCATATTTCGCACTGTTTTTGCCAGCATAGCAGAAACCTCATATCCAGCAGCCATACCGCCCTGTTCGGTCAACTCATTACCAATGGACCAGAAGAAAATAGACGGATGATTGCGGTCGCGTCTTACCATAGCTTCGATTTCTTTGATACCATCCTCTGCAAACTGATGACTGAAATCGAAACTATTCTTAGGCAGATTCCAAACATCAAAAGCTTCATCAAAGACAATCATTCCCAGTTCATCACAGATATCTAAGATCTGCTCTGATTGCGGATTGTGCGCCAGACGAAGAGCATTGTATCCATTATCCTTATGCAGTTTTACCTTGCGGTACTCGGCATCGTAAAAACTTGCCGCACCCAGAATTCCATTGTCATGATGGATACATCCACCTTTCAACTTGATGGATTTTCCATTTAAAAGGAGTCCATTTTTAGCATCTGCTGTGATGGTACGAACACCAAACCTTGTCGTAATCTCATCCTCGTAATCGGCCTGTGCCATCAAATCCTGGCGGTTGTCCAGAGACATATGTATTCCACCAGTTGATGTAAGATTCAACTGTGCCGTCACAAGGTACAAATTCGGATGTTCTGTATCCCAAAGATCTGCATTTTCAATAACAAATGCCTGTGGCACCACCTGTCTTTTTCCTGCTGTAAGACGGATCTTCTGATAACGCGTAGCCACTACTTCTTTGGTATCTTTTTTGCTTACTGTGAGTTTCAAAAAGCCTTCCGCATCTCCGGTTGCCTTTGCCAGATCATTGACCACAGTAATTTCCGCCTTGCAAAAAGCATCCCCATTTGTAATATGATCAGTATATACAAAGATCCCATCATGTGCTATATGAAATGCCGGTGCGCTTAAGAGGTTGACACCGCGATACAAGCCGGCGCCGGAATACCAACGACCGTTTGGATCATCATCGGTATGAACGATGACCTGTATCTCATTATCGCCGATTTGTAAAAACTTGCGGATATCAATGGTAAATGGCGTATAACCATAGGCATGACTGCCGACCGGATTGCCATTGATGAGAACTCTTGTCTTTCCAAAACATCCTTCAAAATGTAAAAGCATGGTATCCGTCATTTCTTCTTCTGTCAGCGTAATGGTCTTTAAGTAAGTTCCCGCACTTCCCTTATAAAATCCGCTCTCAGCCTTCCCCGGAGCATCCGGCGTTACATCTGTTTCCACCATGAAATCATGTGGCAGATTGACTTCCTTTGTCTGCTGCGGCATCATAGGGATACTTGACTTTTCCCCTGCCATAAACACCCAGCCACGATTCAAACTTGTTTTTTTCATACCAACCTCCTATGCTATACATTATAATCTTACTTGTATGATTACATTTTTATATATTTTATCATAGCCGGTGTTGCAGATTTCTTTAATACAAAAATTCGTTTTTTTATGTATAAATTAGTAAGAAAGAATGTGCCTTTTTTATAATACAGCTCATCAAAAATTCTGCTTTTGTTTTCTTGGAATAAAAGCATAGATTTTCGAATGATAAATAGAATCTATAGAAATATGAGCCTCACTCATATAAAAATCACACCAGAAACAAATATGCTTTGCTAGATTATAACATCTGGCAAAGCATATTTGCAAAAACTTTTTTCAATTGTGACACGTTCCGTTATGATAATACGGGCAACAGGACTTGAACCTGCACGGTCTCCCACTAGAACCTAAATCTAGCGCGTCTGCCAATTTCGCCATGCCCGCACGTATATCTGCGTTTCACAGTTACTTAGAAAGATTACCACATTACCAATCGATTTTCAAGTCTAGCTTTCCTAACGATAGGATGTCGTATGTATCAACTTCCCTACGACAAGAAAACGCCGGTCACTCTGGCTTCCGATACAGGTCGAGAGCACCAATAACTTGTCCTCGGCGCTCACGTCCACACCCTCTCTGACATGGGTAATACTTCGCCCTTCTTCTGCACATGATTTCAGCGAATCGAGAAACTGCTGTACACCATCTGCTGATTTCAAATCAAACATTGCCGGAATATAATTATCATTGTAATTGTATACGCCAAAAATCTGATACGTATAGAGTGCATCTGCTGTTTCAAATGTCATTGTCTCATTTTGCTGGAAAAATGTCTCCTCATCAAACAAATGCAAGGATCCAAACATCGTATCCGCACGCATATCGTGACCGTACAATATGGTGATGCCGTCTGACATATCTTCGTTATTACATTTGTTACTGTAAATTGCTCCTGCAATCGTCTGCACATGATTGATATCATGATTCAGATAATAATTATCTTCTTCTGTCTGCAAGACCGGATAATCCACAATGGTATTCGCCACGTTGATCCAGCCGTACACGTCCGCATTTTGCTCCTGCAAAGATGCAAAATCATGGATAGGCGATGCCTCCGCTACCGGTTCTTCCGTCTTTTCCTGCTTTTGCCGCATCTTGGCATATTCCGCCTCTGCAAAATCATTTTGATGCTGCTGATAAATATATATCCCCAGACAAAGGGCTGCCGCCAGTACGATCACCGCACTGATCAGGCGAAGTAGTCGCTCATGCTTGTCCTGATCTCTTTTGTTCCTTTTCATCCTATCTGCTCTCCTATAACACTAACTATCTACTATTATGATGGTAAGAGGCAGATTTTGCAAGTAAAGACCGAGGCACGTCCAAATGGGACACTCCTTATGGCAAAAGGAACGTCCCTAATGTCCTCTTCGGATATATCCGTTCCAATTCAAACCATATCTTCTTACCAATACCATTGCTCTGAACTCCGTTCTTTACAAAAAGCAGGTCAAGATGGTTATGCTGTGTACTCTCATTGATAATAACAACAGCACCGCCCACCATTTCTCCATCGACAACGGCTTTATAGACAGCAGAACCCTCCGCATTCAGCGACTGGTCAATGTCCTTTTCAGGCAGAATAACAGCATCTGTTTTCCCAAAAGCATCTTCAAAACCTTTCTGAAATGCTTCCTGCATATCCGCCTTGTATTGCGTTAATTCTTTTGGTTCTATACAAACTAATTGGAAGGTCATTTTATATCTATCTCCTCAAAAATTCCGATTCTAATATTTCTATTATTCCATAATGATACTATTATAAAAAAGGAAAAAGAGCTCCTTCGAGCTCTTTTGAGTCAGTTCTGCAAACTTGAAGTTGTCAGTCTGTATCGATCCAATATCTTTTCATCCTGCATCCATCTATTTCGATGTACTTTTCAAAAACGCCGCCATTAGCCAGTATCGTTTTTTCACTTGCTGCATTTGTTTCATCGCATACCACAAGCAGTTTGGATAGCCCCATTCTTTTGGCGTTTTGAATATTTAATCGGAGCATTTCATTTGCATACCCCTTTCCTCGTTCCGACGGTCTTACAGAATATCCGCAATGCCCGCCCCATGTTCCAAGAATGGGATGATCGATGTGATGGCGTAGATCAATCACGCCCACGAGCCGGTTGTCACTTTCCCGAATTGCAAAATAGGTCGTCGAAGGGACGGTTGTTCCTGCCTGTTCACAGGTTTCTGTCCGTTTCCTAAGATTACATAGTTTGATCCAATCCTTCTCTGTGCTACAATCTCGAAGGCCCATGCAGCCTGCGAATTGATCCGTACGATTTTTATCGTAAAGCAGCACTTCTTTCTTAAACTGCGCCAATTCTCCTGTATATTTTTCGTTTGCCTCTACCAGAAACAACATTTGTCTCACCTTCACTAAATGGAAATCAATAAATACCGATTTCTCAACTTCATTAATATCATCATTCTACCATAATTACACTTACAATTCTACATCATTCTGTTAAAATTGATTTACAGAAGTTATAATTAATTTACTTTGAGAATGTAGATTGATTTTTGCCAT